>Ga0209117_1000307_pt1 | contig 24328 bp, 21 predicted proteins | sample BlaSpr_A8_OM2_M2_FD_187978 | JGI IMG/M metagenome (GOLD analysis project Ga0209117, IMG submission 187978) | Forest soil microbial communities from Thunder Bay, Ontario, Canada - Black Spruce, Ontario site 2_A8_OM2_M2 (SPAdes) (version 2) | ecosystem: Environmental > Terrestrial > Soil > Boreal... | reverse complement strand
CCCTGAACTGACGGAGGCGGCGGGACGACTTGCGAACCCGCACCAGCCATTGCACCGAACCGCGCATCCCGAGCAGCATTGCCTGCACCCTGAAGCGCCGGGGGAGGGGGTACGACATTGGGCCCCGCTCCGGACAATGGACTCAACCCCGAACTTAACCGTCCACCTCTAGCCGAGTTGCCTGCGTTCTGCACCAAAGGAGGCGGCGGTACCACTTGCGAACTCGCACCAGCCATTGCACCGAACCGCGCATCCCGAGCAGCATTGCCTGCACCCTGAACCGCCGGGGGAGGGGGTACGACATTGGGTCCCGCTCCGGACAATGAACTCAACCCTGAACTTAACCGTCCAGCTCTAGCCGAGTTGCCTGCGTTCTGAACTGATGGAGGAGGCGGCACAACTCGCAAGCCACCCGTATTGGGCGCCTTCATAGGCCGTCCTGCGGAAGGCTCCCCAAGCTCGGGCGCAGGAGCAACCGCAGAAGCTTGAGGCAGCGCCGGCCGGCGAACTGTAGCTCGGTCAACCTCTTGGTTAAGCTCGGGCGGCGGGGCCACCACCCCAGACGGACCCGCCCACGCGTTCCGCCGCGGGCCCGCGGTGGTGGAGAACGGCACCATAGGTGTAACCGCATGGGAGCGCAGGGAATTCGGCAGCCTAGCTGTGGCCTGCTTGATGTCAGGTGGTGTGACGAGGCTCGGTTTTTGCTGCGGCGTCACTGGAATCGCCGGTTGATGTGCCGGTTGATGTGCCGCTGTATGCTTCACTTGCGACCGCGCCCGAACGCTCGACGCTCTGCCCCCAACGGCTGGAAAGGACTGAGTAGGCGGGTAGTAGGTGATAGACCTGTGGAACGCATCTTGCTGCAGGAAAAGTTTCACCGGCACCCATACTCTGGATTGGCCCCATAGGAACAAAACCATTAGCAGCAAATGGCATAGCATTGACTGCATGAACGAGGACCAGGGGGCGCCGGAAGGGACGAAAACGTCATCCCAGAAAGGTGCAGGTCGTGCGGTGATAGGGATCTGCGGGACTCGCCGCGACAGGAGCAGGTCCGCCAGATTGCCGAAGAACACACGATGGCCCGGTTCCAGTTCGGTCAGCAGCCTGAGACGGGGTGCGGGCCCTGAGCGCTGAACTCGTTGGTCGGCGATCTGGTTTGCGATCAAGACCCCAGCGGCTTTGTCCATGGATACCCGTTGGAGGGGAGAAAAACTAACCCGATTATAGCGCCATTTCACAGCCACCGGCGGGTACCATGGTTACTGGATGGCAGCGCCGGTATTCTAATCCGAACGCCAGATCGCTCTCCAGCCTTGGACGCTGGGATTTGGCTGGTTGATCCCTCAATAGAACAGATACTTTCTCCACTTATCGTCCGAGTGTCCCATCAAGCGCATGATGTGGCGACTGGTGTGGAGATTGAAGGAGCGGGGTTCGCGTGCGGGCTTCATGTTGGCTTCGTGAGGAAGTTGGTTGCCTTTGCGGCGGTTGCAGGGATGGCAGCAGGCGACGAGGTTCTCCCAGGTGGAGAGGCCGCCGCGCGAGCGCGGAATCACGTGGTCCAGCGTAAGTTCGCCGGAGGGAAGCGTGGTGCTGCAATACTGGCAGGTGTTGCGGTCGCGCAGCAGGATATTTTTCCGCGACAGCGCTCGCGACTGGTGCGGAATCCGGCGATACTCCAGCAGACGGATGACCGAGGGCACGCGGATGGCAACGCGGGCGGCGTGCAGGAAGTGTCCGTTTTCTTCTTCGGTCATGGCGACGCCCTTCAGCACCAGCACGATCGCGCGGCGCGCGGCACAGACGTTGATCGGCTCGTAGGAGGCGTTCACCACCAGCACGGGCAGATGCAGCGCGTGGCCATCCCCTTCGGAATGCAGGCCGGAGCCGAGCATCGCGGCCGGAAGGTGCGACCGCATGCTGCCACCGAAATTGTGTAATCGCAACGACATGATCTCTACCCGTGAGCCGCCATGCCCAGGCGATGTTCACTCCCCTCTTCCGACAGATTCTCTGGCAAGGCGGAGACATCGGAAATTTTCAACGTGCGCGCTACCGTCGCCACCCACACTCGCGCTGCTCCCGCGCGGAGAAGCACCCGTGCGCACTCGGAAGCCGTAGTCCCCGTGGTATAGACATCATCGACCAGTAGGATGTCGCAGCTCAATATTCGCGCTGGATCGCTCACCGCAAAAGCGCCACGCATGTTCTCGCGCCGTTGATGGCGAGTCAGGCCAATCTGGCTTTCGGTCTCGCGCTGGCGCACCAGGACTCCCTTGCACAGATCAAACCTTTTCGCACGCGACAGTTGCTTCAGCGCGCCCCGCGCGATCATCTCCGCCTGATTGAATCCGCGCTGCGCTTGCTTGCGCGTATGCAGGGGAACCGGGACCACCGCGATCGTCCCAACCGGCATCGCCCGTTCCAGGTTGGCAATCGTCTCTGCCAGCATGCGCCCCAGCACTGCCGCCGCGGGACGAACTTGCTGGAACTTGAGCAAATGAATCAGGTCGCGCAACCCACCGTCATAGCGCCCATAAGCAACCGCCCGCTCGAACGGCGGATCCACGCGCTGACACAGCAGGCATCGCGGCTCTCCGCGCTCCGCCTCTTCGCGATCAAGGTAGGCTGGAGCAAGGTAGGCCGCGAAGTGCAAGGCTTCTCCGCAAACGGTGCAGTACGACCCCTGCAGCGGGCGAAGCGCGATCAAACAGGTTTCACAAACGGGAAGCCGGGAGACTCTCACCAGTGGGAAACCACAGATACGGCAATCGGCGGGAAAAAGCGTGAAGAATAAAGTCGCAGCAGCCCGCTCGGCCCAGCCAGCGAACCCAGGGTCCGCCGCTTGGCCCTGGGCAGCCCGTATTCGAAACCCAGTACTGCTGAAGACAGCCTCCCGCACCCGACACGCCGATGGCGCACGGCCGGGCTAAGCTTTAGCGCTACACTTCAGCCAGTATAGCCGCGGTGGACGCCCTATGCAACGCGGCCATCGGACTTCGAACCACTCGGCGGTTGATTCTGCGACTGCTTGCGCTCGGGCTGATCGCGTTCGAGTGCTGGAATGGTGCGCCAGAGGTAGCTCCGGTGATAGCAATGCTCACAGCGGACCGGTTGCAGTAACAAAAACGGAAACACATATTTTTCAAAGAAACCGCGAGGGCGAGAGCGATATGCTTCTTGTCCGCCACATCCCCGGCAATGGAATTCCGCGAAAAACCGGCTCGGGGAGGGTCTGGCAACGGGAATCACGGAATATCTCCTGGACAGAAATATTCTAACCCTGGTTAAGATGCAAAGTTGCGAATAAAATGCGAGCTCTCCGCTTCCCGACCTTTCCTGCGAGACGGCTGCACTTGTAAAGCTGCCTTTCGGCATGGTAAGGTGCGCCGTCGCTGCTACTGTGAATCGGCAATGAAACCCCTAGTGACCACGAGGACCCTATGAGCACCTCTGCGGCGAATACTGAAGCCCCCCGCAAGCATCGCCCCTACGTTCCGGAATCAATGGAAATGAAGGAGTTTACCTTCCGGGCCGTACTGATCGGGCTGTTCTTGACCGCCCTGCTGGGCTCGGCGAATGCGTATCTTGGTCTCAAGGCGGGAATGACGATTGCCGCGACCTATCCGGCAGCCGTCATCTCGATGGCACTGCTGCGTTTGATGAAGGGTTCACTGCTGGAAGAGAACATCGCCCGAACCGTGGGCTCGATAGGCGAGTCGGTAGCGGCAGGCGCCATATTCACCATCCCTGCCTTTGTGATGGCCGGCCTGTGGCCGGGGCTCACAAAGGATGAGTATTGGAAATCGGTGGCTCTGATGATGATCGGAGGCACGCTAGGGATCCTGTTCGTGACGCTCCTGCGGCGGGTGATGGTCGAGGACCCCGACCTGCCGTTTCCCGAATCCGTAGCCGCCTCCGAGATTCACAAAGCCGGACAACAGGGCGCGAAAGCCGCCAAGATTCTATTTGCCAACATGGGCTTCGGCGCGTTCATGTATCTGCTGGGCGCAGTCAATGTTTTCAATCCCAGCAACACTTTCCCCACGAAGATCAGCGACCTGGGAAAGAAGTTGCTGCTCCGCACCAGCACCAATCCAAACGTGGCTACGACGATTACCGGTGGCGCCACGTTGTTGACGGCACCCGACATTAGCCCTGCCTATCTTGGCGTCGGATACATCATTGGCCCGAGGCTGGCCGCCTTGAACTTCGCGGGAGGCGTGCTGGCATGGGGCCTGTTGGTTCCGCTCCTAACCTTCACCATCGGCCCGTACATTCAGGCGTCGATGCCGGAGGGACAAACGATCGCCTGGCCCCTGCTGGCGCAAGCCATCTACTTTTCGATTGTGCGGCCGATCGCGGTCGGCGGAATGCTCGTCGGCGCGACCTACACGCTGTTCAAGATGCGCAAGCAGTTGGCACTCGGCATGGGCCGCGCCGTTTCCGATCTGAAAAAGTCGGCGTCCGCGCACGCCGCGACCAATCGCACCGAGCGTGACCTGCCGGCGAAAATCGTCTTCGCCGGCATCGCCGTGGTGTTCGTCGCTATGATCGTGCTGTATCACTTCTTTATCAGCGGCGCGGGTGCGCTCTCCAGCTCCAAAATACTCACAGGTTCGTTGGTCGCGGCCGGCGTCATGCTCGTCATCGGATTCTTCTTCGCCGCGGTTTCCGGCAACCTGGTCGGGATGATCGGCTCGTCGAACAATCCTGTATCGGGACTCACTCTTTGTACTCTGGTGATCGCAGCCCTACTGATGGTCGCTCTGGGCGTATCGGGCACCGGCGGAGTCGCGGCGGTGCTTGGAGTAGCAGCAGTGGTGTGCGTTTCATCCGCTGTGGCGGGCGAGATGCTGCAGGACCTGAAGGTCGGACACATCCTCGGTGGAACGCCGTCAAGGATGCAGATTGGAGATCTTTTCGGTATCGTCGTGGCCTCGCTCGTCCTGTTCTTCCCGGTGGCGATCCTCGACAAGGCATACCACTTCGGCAGCCCCGCGCTTCCGGCGCCGCAGGCGGGATTAATGGCCATGCTGTCCAAAGGAATCGTGGGCGGCGACATGGCTTGGCCGCTGGTGATCGTTGGCATCCTGCTGGGACTGGCGATGATCATGATCGAGGTGAAGAGCGTGATGCTCTTCGCGGTCGGCATGTACCTGCCGTTAGGCACAACTTTTGCCATTTTTCTCGGAGGCGTGATTCGCTGGATCACCGACAAACTGCGCGATCGCCGCGGCTTCAACGATGCGCAGAAGGCGCGCGTGGAAAACTCCGGCGTGCTGACGGCCTCGGGTCTGATTGCGGGAGAAGCGCTGTGCGGCCTAGCCATCGCAGGGTTGGTGGGCTCTGGCTACGACGTGACGCTGTTCAAGTGGACCCCGCCGTTTCTGCTGGCACTGGGTGCACTCGCCGTGCTGGCGATTGTCATGATCCGCGTTCCGCTGGCCAACGCCGGCAGGCCCGAGGATCCGGCGCCGCCGACAGCGATTATGTAAAGGCAGAAGTTAAAAGTCGGAATGCAGAAGTTTGAGCTGTGCCGCTGCAATCGAGTGCCTTAACCACGAAGGACACAAAGGTTCACGAAGGAAGCCAATTCGGCAGAGATTCTCCTTCGTGATACTTTGTGTCCTTCGTGGTTTTCGCCTTTATGTCGATTGCGGAGAACATTGAGCAAGTGCAAGAGCGGATCACAGCAGCAGCGCGCCGGGCAGGCCGCAATTCAAGCGAAATCACGCTGATGGGCGTAAGCAAGACTTTTCCTGCCGAACGCATCCGCGAGGCGTACGCTGCCGGGCTGCGCGTTTTCGGCGAGAACAGGGTGCAGGAGTTTGCGGGGAAGGCGAATGCTTTGCGCGACTTGCCTGACGCCGAATGGCATCTGATCGGACATCTGCAGACAAATAAAGCCGCGAAGGCGGCGGAGTTATTTGACGCGGTCGATTCCGTTGACTCAGCGCGGATGGCGGAGAAGCTGAATGCGTGCGCGGAAAGCGTGGGCAAGACGTTATCCATCCTGATCGAGATCAACGTCGGTGGCGAGCAGGCAAAAAGCGGAGTCGCACCAAGCGTGGACGAACAAGGCTCGGACGAACTGGAGCAGATTCTGCGGGGCGGGCCGCGATGGGGAAATCTCAAGATTCATGGCCTGATGACCGTCCCGCCGTACACAGAAGATCCCGAGGGCTCGCGGTCCTATTTCCGCCAACTCCGTCAAATTCGCGATAGCATTGTCGCGCGTGAGCTGCCGCAAGTTGGCACCGCAGTTCTCTCCATGGGCATGTCACACGATTTCGAAGTCGCGATTGAAGAGGGAGCAACGTGTGTGCGCGTAGGGACGGCGATTTTCGGGGAGAGAATCGGACCCTAGCAGCAGAATTCGGAGCGTTTATGAATTCGAGCGAAGCCAAAGAGTTCCTTGCTCTGCGGATTGTCGATCAGGCACTTCTTGAGGGTGTTGAATTCTCGGAACTCGAGAGGAAGATGCTTTTCTATAGCGAGACACACCCTTCACTTCCCGACATGGATACGGTGATCATCGAGTTCGATCAGACCTACAATATGTTTGCATATGAACGCGTGGTTTCGGCCCTGATTTGCGATGCTTATCGACGCGACCGAAAGAACCCCGCCTTGGCGCAGCAATGGAATGACGCAAGAAAAAGTTTGCGATCGGAGGACCACTACATAAAGGTCATGCTAAAGCGCGGGCTGGCGATGGCGACTCGGAAACGCGATCTGTCGATTTATATAGCAGTTGGCATAGTAGCCGCTGTTGCGATCGCAGTGTTCGTGTTTCTCAGCCACTAGGTGATCCCTTGTTCCCCATTTGTGATACGCCCAACGGCGCGTCCTTCGCGGTCAAAGTCCACCCGCGCGCCAAAAAGAATGCCATCACCGGCGAACTGGGCGACGCGCTGAAACTGGCCCTCACCGCCCCACCCGTCGACGGCAAAGCCAACGACGCCTGCATCGAATTCTTCGCAAAGCTTTTGAACCTGCCGCGGTCCTCCGTTACTATTGCTGCCGGCCAGACCAGCCGGAATAAGGTGATCCGTGTGGCGGGTTTGTCGGCAGAGGAAGTCCGAAGGCGGCTGGCACACTGAGCTTGGAATGCACCCGCGAAAGCAAGACACGCGGGCCAGAGAGGTTTTGCCATGCTACATGCGCGCGATTCCACCGAGATTCTGGCGCACAACCTCCAGCAGATCAAACTGCTGCATACGGCAATCTGGGCGGTCATGGCGGCATCGATCCTCGCCCTGCCCTGGCTCGCTTGGTTCCGGCGGTTTCGCTGGGCTTTCGGGCTGACGCTGTTGGTCATTGGCGAGTGCCTGGTCGTGGCCGTCAACGGCGGACGCTGTCCGCTCACTAACATCGCGGCCCGCTACACGGACGACCGCGCCTGCAATTTCGATATCTACCTTCCATTGTGGCTGGCGTGCTACAACAAGCGGATTTTTGGTTCCTTGTTCGTTGTCGGTGAACTTATTGTTGGGTGGCGGTGGGCCAGGAGGCCCGGACCTTGACGCTTTCCGAACGCTTCCACGAGATCCGCACCGGCTTCGAACGACCCTTCTGGGTCGCGAACATCAGCGAACTTTTTGAGAGGCTTTCCTACTACGCCGCTTTCGCTTCGCTGGCGCGCTATCTGCATGAGACGCTCAACTTCGGGGTCGAGCGGGCCAGCAGCCTGACCGGGCTCTTCGGAGGCCTGGTGTGGTTTCTCGCCGCATTCGGCGGAACCCTGGCCGACCGGCTTGGCTTTCGGCGCTCTCTGTCGCTGGCTTACCTGATCTTGAGTTGCTCGTATTTTCTGATTGGATCGATAGCATCTCCCTGGTTCGCTCCCGTGCGCGGCGCGGTGCCACTGCTTGCGCTGGTCACCTTCCTGCTCATGTTGCCAGCGCTCGGCGTCGCGCTGGTGAAGCCCTGCGTAGTCGGCACCACGGCGCGAGCGTCGAAGGAAAGTGTTCGCTCTATCGGCTACTCCATCTACTACACGCTGGTGAACATTGGCGGCGCGGCTGGACCTTATGTCGCGTCGTGGGTCCACCTGCACATGAGCGTGGAGAACGTATTTCGGGTGGCTGCGCTCAGCGTGTTTGCGATGTTCTTCGCGGTACTGCTGTTTTTCAAAGAGCCGCGTCGCGCAGATGAGCCGTCGGTAAGCCTGCTTCAGGCCGCGAAGAACTTCGGAACCGTGCTCTCCAACCCGCGCTTCATGTTGTTTCTTCTGATTTTTTCCGGATACTGGATTGTCTACTGGCAGGAATTCATCATCCTGCCGTTGTACATTCACGACTACATCAATCCGAAGACAGACACCGAACTGATTCTCGTGACTGGACCGTTGACCGTCATCTCGCTGCAAATGGTAGTCAGTCTGCTCTCGCAGAAGATGCCGGCGTTTCGCGCGATCACTTTGGGCACGTTGATCTCGGGCCTGGCGTGGATCATTCTCATTGTGCATCCGACGGTTCCGATGGCGATTCTTACATTGTTTGCGGTTTCTCTCGGCGAGATTACGCAGTCTCCACGTTATTACGAATATGTTTCGCGCCTTGCGCCTCCGGGGCAGCAGGGCACATACATGGGTTTCGCGTTTCTGCCCATCGGAATCGGCTCGCTGATCGGCGGCAAGTTTGGCGGCATGCTCATCCACCACTATGGTGAGGTGACCCATCAGCCGGAGCGTATCTGGTGGGCAGTGACTGCAGTGGGCGTGGCCACCGCAGCGCTGCTTTGGATCTATGACAAGACGTTGCGAACGGGCGGCACGGCTTCGGCAAAGTAGGCGGCTCTCGGTCACAAATCACAGTGACGCGAGATCACAGCAATTCGCATGACGATCCGTTTATCCTCGACAATTCTCCGCGAATAGACAGGCGGGGACGCCGTTGCTACATGAGGAGGACATGTCGAACAGCAAAGTCACACCCAGCTACTTCGCGGCCCACATCCGGCGTGTGCTGAAGGATGGCGGGTCGGCGCCGCACTCGGAAGACGTGCAACGTTTTTTCAAGGAAGAAGTACAATCGCGCGGCTGGTACACGGCCGAACTAAGAAAATTTGCGGTGCGGTTCCGGCGCAGCATCGCCCGCGAACGAGGAATGGATTTTTTGATCCAGGTGGCCGACCAACTTTTCTCCGGCCGGATTCTTGAAGAAAAGGCCCTTGCTGTTTTCCTGCTCGAAAAACAGACGGGGAATTTTGGGGATAACGAATTTCAGCGGTTTGCCTCCTGGCTCGACCGCGTAACCAGTTGGGCGGATCACGACGCGTTGGCGCATTATCTGCTAGCGCCGATGGTGGCCGCCGACCCTGACCGTTGCCGCCAGGCTTTCCTCTGGGCAAAGTCGCGGAATCGTTGGCGGCGGCGCGCGGCGTGTGTGGCGCTGATCCGGGGAGCGCGCGAGCGGCGGTTCTTTGCTGAGATCCTGCGGCTCTCGAATCAGCTGCTGCATGACGAAGATGACATGGTGCAGAAAGGATTAGGCTGGCTATTGCGCGAGACCGCCAAGGCCGATCCGAAGCACACGTTGCCCTATTTGATGAGGATCCGAAAAAACGCGCCCCGACTGGTGCTGCGCACGGCCTGCGAAACTCTGAGCGTCCGCGCGAAAAAGAAGATTCTCAGCTAGGAGGTCCTCCGTGGACCCCCGTGGCCTCTGTGGTTCACGCTTTTGACTTCCTAACCACAGAGGTCACAGAAGTTCACACGGGAGAAGTGCCCCATAAGCACCGCGCCGAGCCAGTTCTCTGTCGGATGCCGCTACGACTCACTAGGCAGCCAACTTCGACGAGATCGTGTCCGTGGCCTTGCGCACCGCGAATGACAGCATTACCCGCGAAACGCCGCTGATGATCATGCTCACGCCGACCAGCGTGCCTATCGCCCAAGCCGAACTCGACGGCCATTGCAGATAGATCATTAGCCCCAATAGCAGGGTAATGATCCCATCGATGAGAAACCAACTCGATCCTTGCATTGAGCGTATCCTGAAAAATAAGGCGACGTTCAAGATGCCCTCAATCAGAAAGAGCGATGCCAGCACTAATGTGAGCGATGCCACACCGAGCACGGGATGGGCGATCAAGTACACACCAAAAACGACATATGCGACTCCTACCAGCAGTCTCCAGATCAAACTGCCAGCTTCGCGTGCGTGAAAAGCGACGGTCAGGTGGACCACGCCCGCCAGGACGATCAGCCAAGCGATGACCACGTTAACTGCAACGGCTGCGACAAACGGCGATCCCACCGCCAGCATGCCGAAGATGATCAGCAAAACGCCCCATACGATAGACCAGGTCGAAGCCTGCCGGACGATGTCGGCCGGAGTGTGTTGCGCCATAGAGACCTCCTCAGAAGGGACGAGCGGAGCCTGTCTTAACGCACGGATTTTATCTTAAAAAGGTACCCGATGCTAAATGAAACTCCGCCTTAAGTTAGCGCTTAGGGGGAGTGCCCCGCGAGCAGTCAGGCCGCCAGGATTTTGTCGCGCAAGCCGCCGTACCTGAACGTCTGCACCAGTTCATTCTCGTAAAAATCGTGCGGGAAGCCCATTTCGATGGCGCTTGCCTCATCCAGAGCGGAAACCTGCTCGCGTGTCAACTCCAACTCGAGACTGGCCAGGTTATCCTGCAGCTGCGACACCCGCCGGGCGCCGACAATTGGAATGACCGGAATCTCCCGGTAGCGCAGCCACGCCAGCGCAACCTGAGCGGGCGAACGCCCCACCTGCTGGCTTACTCTCTGGAGCGCGGCCACAACTCGATCTGGCCGTTCGCCGGTGCGCTGGAACGCCTTGCCCATTTCGTTCGAGAATCGGCCGTCCTTCCCGCCTCCGGAATGATATTTGCCACTCAGCAGACCACCAGCCAACGGCGACCACGCCACCACCCCGAGTTTGAAAGCCTTCGCCATGGGGATGAGTTCACGTTCAACCGTGCGCTCGATCAGCGAATATTCAATCTGCAGGCCGATGAATGGTGTCCAGCCCCGCAGTTCGGCCAGCGTGTTAGCCTGCGCAATCCACCATGCCGGCGCATCGGAGACGCCGATATAGAGAACCTTGCCTTGACGAACCAGATCGTCGAATGCGCGCATGACTTCTTCGACGGGCGTCATTTGATCCCAGATATGCAGCCAATACAGGTCGATATAATCGGTTTTCAAGCGTCGCAGGGAACCCTCGAGCGCCTGCACCATGCTCTTACGGTGGTTCCCGGCAGCATTTGGATCATTGCCTGCGTTTGCATTGGTGTACTTGGTAGCCAGCACCACGGATTGCCGATGATCGCGAATGAACTCGCCGACAAGACTTTCGCTGCTTCCGTTGGTGTATAAGTTGGCAGTATCGATGAAATTTCCTCCGGCCTCGCGATAGGCATCATAAATCTTGCGCGATTCATCTTTGGGCGCGCCCCATCCCCAGTCTTCTCCGAAGGTCATGGTGCCGAGCGACACTTCGGAAACTCGAAGGCCACTGTTTCCATACAGACGATATTTCATTTGCTTCACCTCACGATTTCAGGTTTGTACATTGGTATGGATTCGTTTCCTGTGGGTGGTGATCCAGAAATTTCTCGGCGGGCTGCGCAAACAATTTAATCTTCAACGCCCGGCCCTAAAGAGGTATGCATTTCTGCGAGCTTACGGCATCGCTGAAGCGATGCCCTGATACGAACCTTCTTGATACGAAACTGTTTGATACGAAACTGGGATTGCCGCAATCTGCCAGGCAGAGGCGTTCTTCCCTACGACGTTCAGCGGGGGCAACTGCCGAGCTTCGCTCGGCTTGGACGGGCGAGGCGCCCGTCCCCACACCAAACTGGTCACCACACTAAACCTGTTACCGCAGCAAACTTCAGTGGCCTTCCTCTTCCAGATATTTTTCTACTTCCAAAGCAGCCATGCAGCCGGAACCAGCGGCGGTGATGGCCTGGCGGTAGCGGCGGTCCTGCACGTCGCCGCACGCGAATACGCCCGGCACTCGCGTGCAGACGTTCTTCTGCGTAACCAGGTAGCCATCGGCATCGGTTTCGAGCTGGCCCTCGAATATCTTGGCGTTCGGGATGTGGCCGATACCAAGAAACATGGCACTCGCCGGGAGATCCCAGCTTTCGCCGCTCTTCAGATTACGCAGACGCAGGGCGGTGACTTCTTTCTTGTTGACATCGAGAACGTCGTCCACCACGGTATCGGTGAGAAACGCGATCTTTGAATTAGCCCGCGCGCGATCGAGCATGATTTTCGAAGCGCGAAACTGCTCGCGGCGATGGATGAGCGTCACCTTGCTCGCGAAGCGCGTTAGAAATATTGCTTCTTCCATGGCGGAGTCGCCGCCGCCGATCACTGCGATTTCCTTACCCGAGAAAAAGAAGCCATCGCAAGTCGCGCAGGAAGAAACACCGTGGCCGATCAGCGCTTGCTCGTTCGGCAGGCCGAGCCAGCGCGCCGACGCTCCGCTGGCGATAATGAGCGTGCGGGTCTGAATGGTCTCTTTGCCTATCCCTAACTCGAAAGGACGCTTGCTCAAATCGGCCGTGACCACGTGGCCCATGCGATAGTCGGCGCCGAAGCGCGCGGCCTGCTTGCGCATGTTCTCGATCAGCTCCGGCCCCTCGATGCCTTCGGGAAAACCAGGAAAGTTTTCCACCAACGTGGTCAGCGATAATTGTCCGCCCGGTTCATGGCCTTCGATCACGAGCGGTTTGAGGTTGGCGCGGGCGCTGTACAGGGCGGCGGTGTGCCCGGCACATCCGGAGCCCATGATCACGACATTGTGTATGTCCATAGTGGTTAGGAACAGTGTTAGTAAATAGATTCTGAAAAATGGATTTCGCTTCGCCTGTAAAGACGATCGACAAACTACGGGTTCTTTTTGCTGCCGGCGCCCGCCTTCGTCGAGGTTCCCACGCCCAGGCGAGCCAGTTCCTGGGGCACCATTTTGCGCGCGCCCAGAGCGTCGCGATAGCGCTCCATAATCGAAGAGGCGGCGTGGAAGATCGGTTCGTACGCGCTCTGATCCGTCGCCGGATTTCCTTCTCCTCCCGCGCACCGCGCCAGCGCCACCGACGACTTTCCAAAGCGCTCCAGTTTGACCCGCGAAACCGGCGTGTTGGAGGACAACATCGCGGTCGCGGAAGCAACCGCGGAAGCGCTGTCCTCGATCGAAACCTGCATCAGATCTTTTGGCTCCCGCACGCGCAGCACGAGCGTCTCCACCATATTCTTCGAATCCACGCTGAACGAGTATTGGACATTGCTGAACAGGGTGGCGTCGGGGAACTCGCGCCGAACCCGCACCCAGTCGGCCGCCGAGGCCGTACCGGGCGGTAAGGGTTGCATGCCGGGCATCGCAGTGCTCGGGTCGAGTGTGGAACGCCCGCGAGCCACTTCGTAATCCGTGCTGAACACCGGTTTGCCCGGTACCTTGGCCAACGCCGACGATAATTCCTTCTGCTCGTCGGCTGAAGGCGCGCACACGTTGAGGACGTTGACTTTTATCGGAGGCTGCTGGGCGTTGACTGGAGGCTGCTGGGCGAAAGCCACCGCAGCCATAGCCATGGCCGCCGTCATGATCAGAATTTTGTGAGGGAACACGGCGAAATTGTATCAGGCTCAGCCGCAGCGGGTGGGCGCAGGATTTTCTTGATCACCACGTTCGTTGCATCAGTCTGCGTCATGGCGATTCCCACATCTGCCGAGCTTCGCTCGGCTTGGACGGGCGAGGCACCCGTCCCCACACGAGCACGGAGCGCTAGTCGGCTGCCCCGGAATCGGGCTCGATGGCGCCGTGCCTGCGCAGTAACTGCGGCAGATTCTGCGAAAACGCCGAGCGCGGCAGCACCATGTCACAGCCCACTTCGTGCGCTTTCTGCTTCAAGTCGCCCTGCACGTGCGAGAGAAATCCGATGATCGACGTCCCCTTCTTCAGCTTGCTTTTCAGTTTCGGGATGAGCGTCAGCGGCTTGGCATTGGCGTTGTTCAAGTCGAAGATGATCAGCGAAGGTTTTTCTTCGCCGTTGCTCTTCATGCGCTCGGTGAGTTCCTTCTCGTTCTTCACGAACTCCACCTTCACGTTCATCTTGAGGCCGGTGGCCTGAATCTTGCTCAGGAAGAACAGGTCTTCGACAAAGGCGAAAACGCGCGAAGCCGCATCCTCTCGTGGAGCGGGTAGCGGCTCAGGGTCGACTACCGGATAGGACGCGGAAAAACCGGGCCGTCGCGGTCCCCGGTTGCCGTTGCCATTGGCACTATCCATGCCCATATTGGCGCGGTAGCTGTGATCCATGGGAGCGGTAAAGATGCCTTGGTGCTCGCGGCCCATCGGGCCGCCCGCGCCTCGTCTTGGCGGACGCCGTCCACGGCGCCGTTTGTGTTTCCCTCCCCCTGCGGAGGGATGTCCCGGTCCTGCATTCATATTTTTCTCTTGTTAAGCTTTGAAGTTAATTCCCGGCCTGGATCACAGGCCTGATTGTTTCGTCTTTCCTTGCGGTCGGCACGTTAAGTCGATGGCGCAACGCGCTACATACTGCAACCCGCACACCGGCTACCGGCAGACCAAACCCCACATCGGCTGGATGCTATTCGAGAACGATGTTTCAAACTATCTTGGCGCCCGGAGTTTTATTTGGCGCGAACGGCCAGCCTGGAAGGATGGCCATTGGGAACATCTTGATGTTACTCATGAAACCGTCGACTGCGCAAGGGGGAGTGCCCATAGTTTTCCACATCTGGGCATTACCAAAGTGGGCTATGAACCGTCCCTCACTGTGCGAAGGTGTTGCATTCCGGCAACCCAACTCACTTCAGCGCTGGCGCCAATGATTCTTTGGAGCCCTCACAGCCACCTCTAAATTAAACCGGTTCGGAGTTCGCCGCACAGTGCAAACCGGCAAGCGGCGAACCACGGTCTGCCCGTCCCGAGCGTGCTTCCTGACGGCGGAAGGCTGAAGGCTGGCACGCCTTACGGTGCTTCGATCAACTCCATCTTCCCATCCCGTGTCCGGTGCAGCACCATCACCTTGCCCTTGGGATCGCGGAATACGAAAACATCGCGGTCGCGGAAGTGAGTCTCTTTGATCGCTTCCTCCAACGTCATCGGACGAAGCGCGACCGAATCCTTGGCATGCACCAGATGCACTTCGGTGGTCCGCGCCACCGAGGGAAATTTATGAACGAGAACCGAAACGGTAGCACGTTCCGCCAGCCCGAGCGCCGCCTGCAGGTTGTCTTCCAACGATTGACCGTCAAACTTCTTGCCTGCCTTGCGCTTCTTGCTCAGCCACTTCGTTTTATATTTGAGCGCCTGCTTGTGCAGGTGGTCGAGCGCTTCATTGACGGCCGACATCATGTCGCCAGTCTGGGCGATCCCGACTATGGGGCCATTGGGCGGATCGATCGTGATTTCGGCTTTGTGCTGGCGCTTTTCGACGGCCAGAATCACCTTGGTCTCGAATCGGTCACCGAGAATTTTGCGGATCTTGTTGAGGCCGGTTTCAACTTCCCTGCGGATGGTGGGAGTAATTTCGTATTTCCTCGCGGTATATTCCACGTTCATTGCACTCTCCAGTGAGGTGGGAGTCGGGATGCAAAAAGTCAGAAGTCAGAAGTCAAATTGAAGAAGTAAAAGCGAGCGTGACAATTGGGTTTCACTTCTTCAATTTGACTTCTTACTTCTGACTTCACTTCTTAACTCTTCTCTGATGGGTACTCGGAATCTTCATATCTTCCCGATATTTCGCCACCGTACGACGAGTGACCTGGATACCCTGCGATTGCAGGATGCGGGTGATCTGTTCGTCGGTCAACGGCCGGCTTGAATCTTCTTCTTCGATCAGCTTCTTGACGCGGCGTTTCAAAATCAGGAGCGACGTGCCACCGCCCTCGGGCCCCTGCACGCTCTCCGAGAAGAAATACCGCAATTCGAACACGCCCTGCTGCGTGTGGACGTACTTATTGGCGACCGCGCGGCTGACGGTAGAAGGATGCACGCCGATCTCTTCGGCCACCTCTTTGATCATCATCGGCTTCAGTTGATCGATTCCGCGCTCGAGAAAATCCTGCTGGCGCGCCACGATCGAGTAGCAGACCTTGGTGATCGTCTGCTTGCGTTGTTCGATGTTCTTGATGAGCTGGATGGCGGACTTGTAGCGATCTTTGACGTAGTTACGCGTGTCGCGGTCATTGCCGTCGCGAGTCAGCAAGCGCTTGTACGCGGGATTCAAGCGCAACTGCGGCATGTCTTCGTCATTCATGATGACCAGCCACTCGTCGCCATGCTTCACGAACGCGACATCGGGCTCAATCAGCCGGGCCGGAACTTTGTTGTAGCGCAAGCCCGGCCGGGGATCCAGCGTGCGGACATACTCGAGCGCCGCCTGCACCGCTTCGACGGGACGCCCGATGGCGCGCGCAATTTCCTTGAACTGCTTCAGCGTCACCGCTTTCAAATGTTGATCGACGACGGCAATCGCGTCGCGCACAACTTGCTCGGTCAGGGCGCTGCCGTTGCTGTGCAGCTGCAACTGCTCCAGATGGTAGCGCAACTGATAGAGCAGGCATTCGCGCAGGTCGCGGCAGGCGATGCCTTGCGGATCGAACTGGCGCACAACTTCCAGCGCTTCGTGCAGATCGGCGACAGTGAAGTTTACCGACGCAATCCGGGCTGGCGCTGTCGCTGCTCCCGTGGCTGTGGTGCCGTGGCTCGCCGCGCTTGGCGGCGGAACCTCGGCCGCCATCTCTGGGTGAACATCCGGCTCGACATCCGGTTCAAGAAAAGATTCGGTTCGAGCCTCTTCCGCCGTCAACTCCGAAAATCCGGCGCCTTCTGCAGTGAGATCCTCCGACGGCCCAAGAACAGAAGTCGCGAGGTCGGAAGTTTCGGGCGGGGCCTCGGCGACAGCAATTCCTAGCGCCTCCGCTTCACCAACGATCTTCGCCACCACTTCCACATCTGCCTCGGGAGCCGCGACCGGGGCGATTCCCAGCAGTTCTTCGTCGGTGGCAATCAGGTACCCTTCCTCGTTCAGATTCCCAATGATCAGCTCAGCGGCCTCGTGCACAGGCGGCCGCACAGAAATCGCGCCCAGTTGCCATAGCAGGTGGTCGCTCAAGTTCCCCGGCTTCGACAGGAAGTTCTCGAACGAAGGCTTCTCGATCTCTTCCATTTCCCCCGAGCTGCGATAGCCGGGATCCAGATACTCCTGGAAGAACGAGCCAAAATCGATCTCCTCGAAAGGATCCTTTTTCTCATCCGCGATGGCCGGACCCTCTTCCGAGGTCGCCTTGGCGGCTAGCCGGTCGCGTTCTTCCTCCTGACGTCCGACATCATCGAGCAGCGGGACGGCATCTTCCAGCTCTTCCAGCACCGGGTTCTCGACCATCTCGGCATTGATCATGTCCTTGAGCTCGAGCTTGTTGAGCGCGAGCACGGAGACCATTTGCACGAGACCCGGCGTCAGAATCTGCCGCTGGGACAACTTGACGTTCAGTTTGTGCTGAAGAAGCACCATTTCTCCCTAAAAAGTTCTCGGTTCTCGGTCTCAGTTCTCAGTCAACCCTGGCCCCTTTGACTGTCCGCACATCGAAGCGTCGAAAATTTAGCTTCTCATGCACCGAGGTAGATCGTGTGGGCACCAAAGGCCAATGCGCCCACGCCTTGGTAACTTGAAAGGACAATCGGGTCATCGGGTGATCCGGTCATCGGGCCACTGAAAGTCAAAGGCTCTTGAATTTAATGAGCCGATGACCCGATCACCCGATGACCCGATTGTCCTCACACTAATGAGAAGCTTTCCCCCAAATAAACCCTCCGTACCTCCGGATCACTGCCCAACTCCTCCGGCGTACCGGAGCGGAAGATCCGGCCTTCGTTAATGATGTATGCCCGATCCGTCACCGACAACGTCTCACGGACGTTGTGGTCCGTGACCAAGATCCCGATCCCGCTGGCCCGCAGATCGGAAATGATCTTCTGCAAATCCAAAACGGCGATCGGGTCGATTCCCGAAAACGGCTCGTCCAGCAGAATGAAGGTCGGATTGATGCAGAGCGACCGCGCGATTTCCACCCGTCGCCGCTCCCCGCCCGACAACGCATACCCGCGATTCTGCCGGATATGCTCCAGTCCGAGCTGGTCAATCAGCTCCTCCGCCTTTTCCCGGCGTTCATGCCAGGAAATAGGCTGGACTTCCAGCACGGCCAGGATGTTCTCCTCGACCGTCAGTTTCCGAAAAACCGAAGCTTCCTGAGGGAGATAGCTGATGCCGTACTGGCGCGCCCGTAAGTACATGGGAACGCTAGTGATATCTTTGTCGTCGTACAACACCCTGCCTGTGTCGGGAGGAATCAGACCTACGATGGAATAGAAGGAAGTGGTTTTTCCGGCGCCATTCGGTCCCAGAAGGCCCACTACCTCGCCCTGCAGAACCTGAAGGCTTACTCCGTTTACTACGCGTCGGCCACGATAAGATTTCCCAATTTCGTCGGTGGCTAGCGTGTGCATTTATCGTGCCACTTGCGTCCTGGTGACGGTTGGAGACGTTTCTCTACCTTCCACGAGCACCCTATCATCGTGTCTGTAGAAAGTCAACGAATCGCCCGTAATCTTGCCCCGTTCGGCATCAAAAATGCTCGGAGTTCCGCTCGATGCTCCGCCGGTCAGGACGAACTTGTCTTCGGCTGCCGTGTACACCAGCCGGTCACCGGTCGCATGCCGCGTCGGCTGCGTGATCACAACCCTGTCTTGGGCCACGATCCGCTCCACTTGCCCGGGTGTTCCTGGGCCCGTCGCTGTTCCTGCGTGCGACTGGCTCCGCGGCAGCAGAAACACCGTCATCTGCTGTCCCGTCAGCGTAGCGTCAGGCCCCTTCGCGGTCACCCCGCCATCCAGGAAAATTCTTCGCTCCGCATCGGCGTAGGTCAGACGCGCCGATGTGATGTTGACCGGAGTCGCCTTCCCGCTCTTGTCCACTTGCACCAGCACGGTCGAAACCGGTTGCGCGGGAGCTTGTGTGGGAGCGGGGCTCTGCCCCGCTCGAACGGGGCGAAGCCCCGTCCCCACACTGATCTCCCCCTGCGCCAACAACGACCGGTGGTCGCGGTCAAATTGAAGCGTGGGAGCCTCTACTACGTTCGCGTTTTGCCACAAGCGGGCATCGCCGGTATACACCGCAACCGCGGGTGAACGATGTGCCGTCATGCTGCGGCTGCTCACGTGGATCGGGTCGGACGAGGCGAGCATACCGCCGTCCGGTTGCGCTTTTAGATCGGAGTACGTGCTCTTGACGTTGCCCTCGGCAATGGCGTCGCCAGTCGTCCGGTTCATACGAATCGTCTGGGCCGTCGTCGTCATGCCGTTGTCCACCACCCGAGGCGATCCGCTCAGCACCAGCAGTTGATCGGCAGCCGTGTACTCCCCCCGCTGCGCCCAAGCCTTTTGTGTGCCATCGACGTAAGTAACACCGCTTGCCTGCGTAATCGACGCGACGCCGCCCTCTGGCCGGAAGACGACATCGAGCATCTGGCTGGTCGATACTCGATCGGGCTGTCCCGGCGCGCCGCCGATCTTGCTGCCGCCGATCTTGCTGCTGACGATCATGCTGCTGACGATCTTGGCGTCCGGTTCTCCATGCAGCGTGGCCAGGCGATTCTTCTCCGTGAATTTCGCAGTGAACTTGGCAGCGGTAACCACCGTCTTCTGATTCGCGCCCGGCTGCGTGATCACGATCTGCGGCGGTCCGCTCGTCTCGGCCCGCTCCAGCCGACGGCCGCCCTTCACGATGAAGTCCATCACCGGGGCGGTCATCTCGACGTCTTGATCTTGCGCGCCCCCCACTCGCGCCGATGACAGTGCGGACGACATCACCGCAGCTCCCGTCCCGCTCGGGCTCTTCTTCTGTGACAGCCGCACGCCGTCTTCGGCATGAACGGTCTCCAGCATCTGCTGTCCGGCAAAGTGCAGCGTCACCCGCCCGGCGGCAGCCTCGGCGGGCTGCGGTCCCTGGGAAGCCAGTTGCACGTTCCCGCTGAGAATGGCCGTGGCCAGTTGATTCCGGGTTCCGGTCAGAAACAGTTCGGCGCGATCGGAACGCGCGTGTGTTTCCGGGTTGGACGTTTCCGAGTTGGATGTCTTCGAATTCGACAAAGCCCGGCCATGAAACTCGCTCCGCACATCGCCCTCGGCAAGAATGCGGTCCACCGTGTTGTCCTCCCGCAGGAAGAACGTCGCGTGGTCGGACTGTAGTTGCTTCTGCTCCCGCGTCATGCGCACTCCGGTGAGCAGAACCTGCCGGGGCTGCTTCGAAATGAGGCCATGATCTGCATTCAGATGGACCGCCTGCGGCCTGCTGACGGCCACCACGACCGCCGACAGCAAGTGCATCGTACCCGCCTTGGCCACATATTCAATGCCCACAGCCGAACCGGATGCCTGCGGCGTCTGAAACACCACCTTCCCGGTGGCGGAGGCATCCCCTGTATTCTTATTGAAGACCAGCCCGTTAGTTTCAAGATGAATCGGGGCTCGCGTTTGCTCGGGAGGCGTCTGGTCCGAATGCCGCATCCCCTCGGGATTCGCTTCCAGGTCAATCAGCACCGTGCCCTTCGCGGTCACATTGCCCGACGCGGGATCGTACTCGAAGTCATCCCCGGTAATCTGGTCGAAGCGGCCGGCATCCTTGCCGTAGATGACGATCTTGACGTTGTGCAACTCCGCATGTCCGCCCCCTTTAAACTGAACTGCCTTGGAGGCGCTCACCGTAAACAGAGTGCGGCCTTCTACGGACTTGGAGATGGAAAAGCCCTCAGCGGTCTGCTGAATGTCCAGGCCGACCTTCGCCGGAACGTCGTGGACGGCCTTGCGCACACGCCATCGCGCGTAGAAATACATCCCCGCGACCGTGGCAATCATCAAAATCGCGCCCAAAGCGAACCAGAGGCGCAGCCGTGAAACGGGGAGAGGCATGGCTTTAGTCTAAAGGAAAGCGGGCGAAGATATTGCGAGAGCGGTGTACCTGATTGCAGAGGTCAGATTGCAGAGGTGAAAACCCCCGGATTCATAGCGCAGAGGACGTCACCTCTGCAATCTGACCTCTAACCTCTGACCTCTCTAGGCCCGCCGCACCAGTGTTCCGGCCAGCAGATCGTGCAATCCCTGCTTGCGTTCCGTGAACCCGACCATGATGTAGCCGATGCCCAGGATCATCGCGGAAAGCCACTTCGCAAAATGCCTACCCGTGGCGCGTTCGAATGAGATTCGGTTGCCATTGAGATCGGTAACTTTCATCCCAAAGATCATCTTGCCCAGCGTCGCCTGGTACGACGAGCTTTCCATGAAAGCCTCGTATAACCAGGAGCCGAAAATCAACAAGATGAAGGTGACGCCACCGCCCAAAAGAGCAAGCCCAGCATGGGGAATACCACCCATCATTCCTCCTGCCAACCCGAGACCACTGAAAATCATGCTCACCGGAGCCACCACAACTCGCAAAATGATGGCGTCGATAATGGCCGCAAGCACTCGAATCCAAAACCCTCCGTAGCCAACTCCGACCATCGGCGCAACCGTCCGATACGACGGCGCTGGGGCTGAGTAGGGCGATCCGGGACTTAACGACGATGGGTTGGACGATGATGAAACCGCTGTCGGGACTACGCCGGGCGTCGGGCTCGTGGGCGTTCCACAGCGACTACAAAACTGAGCGCCCGCGGCATTCTGGGCGCCGCACTTGTTGCAGAAGAAAGTTTCGTTCATGCCGGGCACTATAAAGATGGATTGGCTTCTTGTCAAAAGGAAGAAGTAAGCTGGCAGAAGCAGACCGCCGAAGCAAGTGCACTCACCGGGCACGCACCACGTCGCGTAAAGTCAGCTCCAATCCCCCAAATTCAGGATGGTCGTTCATGCCGAGCGAGTAGGCGATGTCCAGGCGGTCCCCGGCCAGCAACTGCAACCGGTCGCAGGATTCCTTCAGGCCCCAGCCCATCGCTTTGAATGCGATGTTGTCGCGCCAAGATTGTGTGGTGGCGGGGCTTTGCCCCGCCAGGACGGGGCGGAGCCCCGTCCCCACAGCAGCATGTTTCGGGATCGCCGCCGCGTCGGGATGGCAGCGGGGAGTGAAGTCTGGCGCTGCCGTCGCCGCCGCAACCGCGCCCGCAACCGGGCCAATGACGGCTGGCGCCACCCGCAGCCGTACGTGTTTCTCTTTCACCGCCTGCGGAGGCGCCATCAGCCGCACCGCCCGAGCGGCGAAAACGGGCTCCCGATTCTCCATCCCAAAAGGTTCCAGCAAAAGCAGCGCCCGATGAAGTTCGGGCGTGACTTCTCCCAGCGGCAGCTCGCGATCGAACTCCACCTGCGGCTCGAAATCGGCGAGAGTCAGCCGGGCGCGCGCGTAGCCATCGAGATGCTCGCGCAGCTTCTCGACGTTGGCGCTCGGCAGTGCAAAGCCGACCGCGTGCGCGTGTCCGCCGTAGCGGGAAAACAACTCGTGGCACGATTCGATCGCATGTAGCAGATGGAACGCCGGGATCGATCGTCCCGAACCGTGCGCTTCGTCACCCTCACGCGAGATGACCAGCGTTGGCCGCCCGTGGCGTTCAACCACCCGTGACGCCGTGATGCCAATCACGCCGCGATGCCAGCCTTCGCCATCCACCACCACGCAATACGCTTCGCGCAACGCAGGCTCTCCGTCAAGGCGACGAAAAATGCTGTCCATGATGCGCCGCTCTTCTTCCTGACGCTCGGCGTTCAGCTGGTCGAGCCGGCCGGCAATCTTCGCAGCACGCTCCATGTTTTTCTCGTTGAAGAGTTCGACAACGTCGCGGGCCGCGTCCATGCGTCCGGCAGCGTTCAGGCGAGGCGCGATGCGGAAGGCAACTTCGGTCGCCGTCAGCGCCCGCCCGTCGCCGAGCTTCGCAACGTCAAGCAGCGCCCTCAGCCCGACGTTCACCGGAGAACGCAGCCCCTGCAATCCGAGCTTCGCGAACACGCGATTCTCGCCCAGCAAGGGGACAGCATCGGCGATGGTCGCGATAGCCACGACTTTCATGAACGACATCAGCAGGCGCGACTGCTCTTTCGCATCCAGCCGCCGCTGCATCAATCCCTGGGCCAACTTGAACGCCACACCCGCGCCGCACAAATGCTTGCAGGGATAATCGCATCCCGCCTGGTTGGGATTGACCACGGCCAGCGCCTGCGGAACGCCGTCCATTCCTGGCAGATGATGGTCGGTGACGATCAGGTCCACTCCGGTGCGCCGCGCAGTTTCGGCGCCGGCGAATGCGCGGATGCCGGTGTCCACGCTGATGATCAGCCGCACGCCATCGGCCGCGGCGCGCTCGATGACCTCGTCGCGCATGCCATAGCCTTCGCGGATGCGGTGCGGCACGTGAAAGTCAGCCGCCCCGCCGCAAAGCTCGATGGCCGTCTTCAGAATAACGATCGCTGTCGTGCCGTCCACGTCGTAGTCGCCGTAAATCAGAACTTTCTCTTTGCGCTCCAGCGCGCCTTCCAGCCGATCATGCGCGGATCTCATCCCGCTCATCTGCAGCGGGTCGTGGAGGTCGCCCAGCGCTGGCGCAAGAAAACGGGCAGCAGCTTCTGGTTCGTCGATCCCACGGCCGACGAGAAGGTCGGCAAGCACGGGCAAGGCGGAAGGAGAGATTTTCAGGTCTGAATCTTGCAGGGCAGCTTCGAGCACTCGGGCTTTAGGAGAATTCAGCGGATTGGCGATCCATCGCATTGGGGCAGGTCTTAGACGTCAGGTCTTAGGTGTCAGGAAATCTTGTGCGCCGGGTCGGTCGCACGGTTTTCCTAAGACCTAAGACCTGCCACCTAAGACCTGCTTTACCGCTCTTCGTCCTGGTCCGGCTCATCGATCATGAATCCGCCGCCATCATCCGCCAGTTCGCGCAAGTGTTGATAATGTTCGTACCATTCGGTGCCAGCTTCGTAGACGAAGACGCATCCTTGGTACGCCCATCCGAGCTGCACGAACCCGGTCTTGCCGACGTAGGTCTTCAGCCAGCGGCCTTCTTCCATATCTTCTTCGCTTCTGTAATCGCTGTCGGCGAGCTGCTGGGACAAGCGGTCCAACTCTTCGCGGTCGAGCGCCCAGGAATGCATGGTCAGGAAGGGCGCGCCGGTGGACTTGGCCAGTTCCACGAAGTCCTTCCAGCCATCCGGATTCTGGCTCGAGTCCCACAGCACGCTGGGCACCTCTTCGCACTCGACATAGCCAAAGAAACGGCGCATGCCCAGACCTTCAATGAAGGCCGTCATATCGTCTTTCATGCCCGTCAGGTCGT
>Ga0209117_1000306_pt1 | contig 24332 bp, 22 predicted proteins | sample BlaSpr_A8_OM2_M2_FD_187978 | JGI IMG/M metagenome (GOLD analysis project Ga0209117, IMG submission 187978) | Forest soil microbial communities from Thunder Bay, Ontario, Canada - Black Spruce, Ontario site 2_A8_OM2_M2 (SPAdes) (version 2) | ecosystem: Environmental > Terrestrial > Soil > Boreal... | reverse complement strand
CTACGAGCCGGGCGCCTCGTACGAGCCGATGAAGATGGGCGAGTTCTACGGCGCGCGGCTGACGCGCCTCGCCACCATGCAGCTGCGAATCGTGCGCCGGCATGTCAAGTTCAAGACCGGACCCGCGGGCGCCGCCGAGACGAAACGAAAAGTCGCCGAACGGCTCCGCGAGCGCGGCAAACCCGGCGACAGCCGGGCCGCCGACGTCATCGAGGCGTACCTACCTAAGCCTCACGCGTGATCTGGTAACCGCGAGCGCCGCCGAACCCCAGGGGACTCGGCGGCGTTGCCCTGCGGCTCTTTAGTAGTAGTTGAGCGTCGCCAGGCCGGAGATGGTGGCTGCGTAAGCGTGACACTCGCCCGGATGTGTGAGCAAGCCGTAATGAGTCAGCTGGCCGAGGGCCGATCCGCTGCTGATGTTGGTGGCGCCCCTAGGTTTGCTTCCGGCTGGACCGAGCGCAGCCACCACAGGAAAGGTCTCGGTACAGAAGTAGTTGCCTGAGACCGTACCGGGTCCAACCGACGTGCCGACGTACTGCCCAACGAGCGTCCGATTGCTCATCACGAGAGTGAAGCTGCCGCCGGCCAGGATGGAGGCCGACCCTGCGACAAGTGGGGTGTGGCAGATCGTGGTGTTGAAGACCGCGTTGGTTACGCCTCCAAGAGTGGTGCCGTAACCGGCGAAGCTACCGGTATCGCCGGCGGAGCAGGTACCCAGAGCGTACTCAACACCATTCACGTACTCGTGTAATTGATGGCTGCTCGCGAGCGCTGTCACCGGCAGCAGGGCCGAAAGGCTCAACAAACTGGCCGCGAAGAACATGCGGGTCATACGTCGCATCGGAACCCTCCTGAAACCAACGGCTTACAGGCAGGGGATGGTTCTGACACATCGATTGGGGGTTGTCAAGGACTCCAATTTCTGCACGCGCTCTGATTCGAGCCGCGTTTCCCTTCGAAGGCCGCCGGCGCCTTCGTCCTCCACTCCGCGGTCTTCAGATCGCGGTCGAGATCGGCCAGCACCTCGGGGGTCGTCGTCCACGCCGAAAGGGACTGGTATGAGGGAAGGCATGGGGCTCCAGATCATTTTCCGCCGATCGTGACTCGAGTCGATGACGGGGAGCGGCGGCGAGGGATTACTTCGTCAGAGACGAAGGAACTTTGCGACCCAATAGACCCACCGTGCTTCCGACAAGCTGGGGTCCGATCGGATGGACGGCGGAGGGGCCGCCGGCGGCATGGCAGATTTGGTTGCAATCGGTGTCGCGCCTGCGGGAGGAGGATGAGGTGATGACTGGGCGACGCCGGATCGTGTCGGTGCATTGCCGCCTGGCCCCGCTGCCGTGAGCCGGGAGCCGGGCGTAGGCGCAGGCGACGACTGCGCAACACTCGCGCGCGGCACAGTCACCATGAAGGACTGCGACACCCGTTGCGCGGCAAAGTAATTGGCGGTTCCGGCCTGGTCTGCGTCAACGATGCAGGAGCCAGCGCCGGTAAAACTGACCGAGCCGCTGCTCGACACAGAGCACGCTCCAGGCGTCGAGGCGGCGTCAGGGCTGAACACGACGGGATTGCCCGATGCCCCACCCGTGGCAGTGGCGGCGTAAGCATCCCCCACCACGGGGTTGGCAGGCGCGGTCGAGGTGAAGGTGATCACTTGAGGTGCCTTGCCGATGACACGGTCGGTCGTGAACTTGAAGTAGGACGAGTAGGCAGTGGCGTTGAGGCAAGTCGCAAGAAGGACCGAAGTAAGGTTCTTGTCCGTGCAGCTATCCACCCTGTGAGTTATTGAGTTGGCCCCCAGGTGATAGGGAGGGCCGGCTCCTGCGGCCGGCGCAGCTGGATCGAGCTGGTCGGGCTGTGTGCGCAAAATCACTGGGATAGTGACGAGTCCTGATGTCACCGTGCAGCCAGAAACCAGCACATCAAGCATGGTGTTGGCGCTCGTGTAAGCCTGATCGCAGGATATGTTGCTGACAGGACTAACGGACAGAGACGCCGCCGAGATGTTGCCTTTGAGTTGTCCGGCGCTCATCGATCCAAAGCTCTGGAGGGCGGGATTGATCTGATCACTCGCAGGATGGCCTGGCGGAGAGTAGCCCGCCGAGGTTAACGGAGTCGACATCGTGCCGATGTTGGCTGCGATCTGGACGGTGGACATGACCAACGGCCAGGTGTCGGACACGAAGCGGATTGATGGCCCAACGGCGGTGAGAACCTTCGCCGCGATCGCGCCGCTCAACTGCTGCTTGGGGACTCCCATTGCATCCAGGTCCGCAGTACTCGGGGAGTACCACCAGTCGAGATCTGAGTTGCCGTTGTATGGGTTGACAGAGTTGATCGGGACACCGTTTACAACGCCGATGTGAAGGCTCGGTTCATTCGTCCCTGTCAGGTCGGCGAGACCGGGCATTTCGAAGAGCAGCGACATGGCGCCGCTGGTGATCCCCGAGCTGAACCTGCTCTGCATCGAGGCTTGCCCCGTCGGAGTGAACGCACCTCCGAATGCGTTCGCCATCGCGAACGAGTCGGTGCTGAACTGCAGCGTCAGCTGGTTGATCCTCTGGTCCTGTCGAAACGGGCCGAATGCCCAGGCGTCGAGCGTCGGAAGCAAGAATGGCGTCAACAGGGCGAGGCCGCCGGCGAAGGCCCACATCGAAAGGCGACCCGGTCGTAGCCGCGATAAGCCCGATATGTTGCCCCCTTCCCCCCTGGACATCGCTCGAAGATCTTAGCTGTGTCGGTTCCTGTCTACCCCTTGGTGACTGGCTATGCGGCGCTTCTAAGGAAGTCTGCCACGCAGCGTCGTCGATTGATCTCGTGACATTTACAGCGCTTAACCGCTCGCGATCAGGTTTCCCCTCGTTAATACGTTACCTACTACGTGACTCCAATCCTCGAGCTCCATGCTGTGACTCGAGCGTACGGACCCCGAATTGCGCTCGACGACGTCAATCTGGCCCTCGAGCCGGGGGAACTGGCGTTCCTTGTCGGCCCCAGCGGGGCCGGCAAGACAACCCTGCTGAAGCTGATCAACCGAGAGCTCCGCCCAACCAAGGGCCAGGTGTGGGTGGACGGCATCGCCGCGCATACCCTCAAGACGTCACAGATCCCCGACCTCCGCCGCCGCGTGGCGGTCGTCTTCCAGGACTACAAGCTGCTCCCCCGGCTCACCGCGCTGGAGAACGTCGCTTTTGCGCTCCAGGTCAGCGACCTGCGTGTCTCCAATGAGGAAGCGGCGGAGCGCGCGCTCGACGCGTTGGACGCCGTGGGCCTCGGCGATCGTGGCGCTTCCTTTCCCCATCAGCTGTCGGGCGGGCAGCAGCAGCGGATCGCGCTGGCGCGGGCGGTTGTCTCGCAGCCGCCGCTTCTGATCGCGGACGAGCCGACGGGCAACCTCGACATGGATACGTCGTGGGAAATGATGGATCTGTTCTCGGACATCGCGGCCTCCGGCACGGCGGTGCTCATCGCGACTCACAACGTCGAGATCGTCAAGCGCTTTCAGCGCCGGGTGGTAACCCTGGTGCAGGGCCGCCTGGTGCGCGACCAGCCGGCGGGCCGGACCGGGAGGATGGCATGGCTGGCGTCCTCGTGAAAGGACGCTTCCCTCGCCGCCGGCTGGTTCAGGTCGTCGCGACGAACATCTCCCGCTACCTGCTCGGCGGCGCGGCACGGAACTGGTTCCGGAATCTCGGGAGCGCCGCGCCCGCGCTCAGCTCGATGACACTGCTCCTGTTGCTGTCGGGGCTCGTCGGCCTGATGGGCTTCGCGCTGCACAACATCGAGGTGGTCCAGGCGCGCGAGGCCTCATTGCTGCATGTGTACATGCGCGACGACGCAAGCAACGAGCAGGTCAATGCTCTTTGGGATCGCCTCGCCGTCGACCCGCGCATCGCCAGCGTGACCTACACGACCAGGGCGGAAGCGCTCGCGCGGGCGAAGCATCTCCCCGGCCTGCCGCAGCTGGCTGACGCCAGCGAAAGCAACCCGTTTCCGGCGAGCCTCGATGCGCGCGTGAAGAACATCGCCGACGTCGCGGCGATCCACAACTGGGTTAAGGACGACATCGGAGTCGACCCTGCCTACCCGACCTCGTATGACAGAGGCGCTTACCAGCGGATCCAGGCGGTCCTGCTCGGCGTCGCCATCGCCGGCATCGCGTTTCTGGCGCTGCTCGGATTTGTTGCCGTCACCGTGACCGTCAACAGCATCCGCGCGGCGATCCACTCCCGGCGCGACGAGGTCACGATCATGCAGCTCGTCGGCGCGCCGCGCTGGATGGTGCGCGGCCCGTTCGTCATCGAGGGCGCCATCACCGGCGCCCTGTCAGGCGCTGTGGCCGGGCTCATCGTTTTCGGTTTGACAGTGGCCGCAATCGCCGCCGGTTCCGCGTCGTTCACCCAGTTCGCGCCGGGCGTCAACGTGATGGTGGCGGCCTGTGCCGCCGCGATCGTTTTCGCGGCGGGGCTTGGCCTCGGCTCAGGGTCATCGCTGGTCAGCCTGCGGAAGCACCTCGAGTCGTGAAGAGACTCCTGATCGCCCTTGGCTTTGCCTTGCTAGTGCTTGGCACGGGTCCGGTTAGCGCGGACACCACGCCCGACCAGCAGAAGGCGCTGATCGACCAGATCCGCGCTCAGCTCGGAAGCAACCTCGCCAACGCGATGGCCGCCCAGGAAGAGATCAAGAAGTCCCTTCAGGAAAACGCCGCTCAGCAGCAGGACGTTCGGGGCAAGATCGCAGAGGTCGAGGCGAAGATCGCCGACCTGGACGCGCAGATCGAGGCCGCCCAGCGGCGTGAGGCGTTTCTCGCGCAACGGATCACCGCCGAGCGCGCGCAGCTCCGGCAGCTGGCGCGAGCCATCTACACGCAGCCCTCGTCGATGCTGGTGATCCTCGCCGAGGCGCAGAGCCTGAGCGACCTGCTGACCCGTGTCGCGGACCTCAACGTGGCCGGCGCGCGCGCAACGGAGATCAAGGCCTCCCTGGGACGCGACCTCGTCGAGATCGAAACCGAGCGCAAGAAGGAGCAGGCCGCGCGCGAGGAGCAGGTCAAGCTGCGCGAACAGCTCACCTCTCAGCTCGAGCAGCTGCGCGCATTGCAGGCGCAGCAGGAGCGCTCCGTGGCCGATCTCGAGCAGAAGATCGAAGAGACGCGAAGTGAGCTGTATCTGCTCAACCGGCAATCGGCACAGCTGGCGCAGGCCGTCACCGACATGCTTCAGGCGCAACAGGACGCCATCATCGCCGCGGCCATGCAGGCGGTCTGGACGCAGATGCAGCTGTGGAGCCAGTCGAACAACGTCGGTGTGATACCGATCAGCGCCGGACATTCGACCAAGTACCGATTCATCTGGCCCGAGCCGACGTCGCAGATCTCTCAGGCATTCGGGCCGAGCACGTTCTGGTTCGAGCCGGCGTACGGCCGCTTCCCGCATTTCCACACGGGAGTCGACATGGTCGCGCCGTTCGGCTCACCGGTCTACGCGGCCGATGACGGCGTGGTCGCGCTGGTCGGCAGCTCGAGCCAGGGTTACGGCAACTACGTAGTCATCGCTCACTCCGGCGGGCTGAACACCCTTTACGGTCACCTCTCCACCGCATTGGTCAAGGTCGGACAGCCCGTGACCCAGGGCCAGACCGTAGGGCTCGAAGGATCGACCGGGAACTCGACAGGCGCGCACCTGCACTTCGAGCTGCGGATCAACCAGGCGCCGGTTGACCCGACGCCCTACCTACCGCCGGGACAGCCTTCGCCCTTCAAGGCCTGATTCGCAGACGGAGTCCTCACTCCGCGCGAAAACCACCGAATTTCGTCGGTCCATACGTGTGCTTCGCCCGGAATCGCGCAGCCTCAGACCTCTGTCACTGTGTTCGCCGCCAGGTCGTACATGAAGCCTCGGACTTTGTCCCGCGCCGGCAGGTACGGACACTCGCGAATCCTCTCCACGTCCTGAACGATCGCCGCGATCTGGTCGGTGAAGCTGTCCAGCTCTTCATTGAAGTGGTGGCCGCTCGCGGCGCTTATTTGCTGGGCCAGCTCGGCCTGGCTGAAGAGGCCCAACCCGCACTCCGTGTGGTGGATCACCATGACCTCGCGCGTTTTCAAGACCGCCTGCGAGACGGCCAGCGAGTGCAACGCGTCATTTGAGGCGCGTCCTCCGGCGTTGCGTATGACGTGAGCGTCCCCGGGACGCAAACCGAGCAGCGCGCTGACGTCGATGCGGGCGTCCATGCAGGTCAGGATCGCGAGGTGCTGCACGGGTTCGATGTTGCGGGCGGCGCTGCCCAGGTAATGGAGACGCGTATTCATCAGGACTCGGTCGATCGCGTCCACCCAGCGAATCTACACGATACGTTTGGCACCAAACGTGCCTTTGAACTCATCGATTTGACACGGCTGGCACCTAACGTGTCCTTGAGCGCGCCTGGGCGGAGGTCCTAGCGGGGAGGCGGTAAGGAGACAAGGGCCGCGGCGGCGGCAAGCACCGCCATCAGCGCGGCCAGCTCCCAGCGCCGGCGCGCTCGCCAGGCGAGCCACAGCGCGGCTGCCACCAGGGGCAGCTTGACGATGAGCGCAAAGCCATAAGCAGTGGTCATCGTCTGCAGCGGACTGGCGAAGTGGAGAAGCGCGAGCGCTGCTCCGCTCGCCATGAGCAGTCCGGCCGACCACACGGCCACTTGCCGGAAACCGCCCGCCGGCGTGATCGCGAACGCGGCAAGGCCGCCAAGCCACAGACCCATCGTGGCGACGTGGACTGCGTTCAGCGCCAGGCCAAGCGGCTGCGGCAGCGCGGGTATGGCATGCGCGGCTGTCGCGTCGACCGTGGCGAGGACAAGGCCCAACCCCGGGATTGCCCAGCGCAGCCAGGGTGCCTGGCGCAGCGCGCCCAGCAGAGCCCAGAGCAGAAGGACTGCGGCCACGCGCAGTCCAAGCACCCGGCCGAACGGAGAGGCCAGAGCACCGGTCAGCGCGTCGCCATCAAAGATTTGCGCCGGGTCGAGGCTCGCAGTCTGCGCGAGCAGAGCCAGTGGCTCCGCGACCAACAGCAGCGCGATGCCGGCGCCGGCGAGGCGCAGCGGCCGCGGGTCCCGCGCGACGAACAGCGCGTAGGTTGCGGCGCCGAAGCCAAGCGCAAAGCCGGCGAAATGCAGCCAGCGCCCAAGCGCTTGCAGGATAAAACCGAGCGCCGAGACAAGGCCCACATCCCCACCGCCGAGGCCGGGCGCTCGCACCGCGCTTGCGTGGCCCACGCTGAATGTGAGGATTCCGCGCGACGGGTGGGTGTCGGCGGCGATCACGGTCCAGATGACCGCATACGTGCCTTCGGTCGCCGCTCCCAGAGGCACGGAAAGCCTGATGCCCTGAACGCGAGCAGGTCCGTTCTGGACCAGCCGGCCGTCCGGCCCGTAGACGCTGATGCCGCGACCGGCGGGCGTGACGGTTTCAGAAAAGAAGAGCTCGACCGAAGCTGGGGCGCTGTCGAGGATCGCGCCGGGCGTGGGGTTGGAGCCGATCAGCTGCGCGTGGGCTGAGACCGCCACCGGGAGAAACGCCATCACGACCGCGGCCAAGATGGCCGGAACGAGGCGCCTCAGTACGAGGGCGCGGGCACCGGCGGCACCATCACCACCTCTGGGCCGCTGGCGCGGCGGATACGGATCACGAGACCGGCGGCGAGCAGGCAGAGGAGCCCGGAGGTCATGAACGCGAGCCGGTAGTCCCCGAAGTAGGTCCGGACCGCGCCCGCGGCGAAAGCCGCCGTGGCAGCTCCCATCTGGTGGGACGCGAAAACCCACCCGTAAACCACACCGAGGTTGCGCCTTCCAAACGTGTCCGCCGTGAGGGCCACGGTCGGCGGCACCGTCGCCACCCAGTCCAGGCCGTAGAAAACGATGAAGAGGAAAAGACCGAAGTACTGCATCCCGAAGGCGTAAGGCAAAAAGAGCAGGGAGAGTCCCCGCAGGCCGTAGTACCAGAACAGCAGCCAGCGCGAGTCCCAGCGATCGGTCAGCCACCCTGAGATCATCGTCCCGGCCACGTCGAAGATGCCGATAAATGCCAGCAGGCTGGCGGCGGTCACCTCCGGCATCCCATGGTCGATGGAGGCTGGAATCAAGTGGGTCCCGATCAGCCCGTTGGTGCTGGCTCCGCAGATGAAGAAGCTGCCCGCGAGCAGCCAGAAGTTGCGATTGCGGATCCCCATCGCAAGTCCGCCGAGCGCGGCCCCTACGGGGTTGCGCAACGGCGGCGCCGGCTCGTCGGCTTCGGTCGCTCCGTACGCACGCAGGCCGACGTCCGCAGGGCGATCGCGCATGAAGAGCGCAACCAGCGGTATGCCGAGCAGCGCAGAACCTGCCACCACCAAGGCCGCGAATCGCCAACCCATATTCACGGCCAGCCATGCCAGTGCTGGCAGAAAGATCAGCTGTCCGGTGGCGCCCGCGGCTGTGAGCGCGCCGAGGACCAGGCCGCGTCGCTGCACGAACCAGCGGTTCGCGACGATGGCGGCGAGGACGGTGGCCATCGAGCCGGTGCCGACGCCGACCACAACGCCCCAAAGCAAATCCAGCTGCCAGGGCTGGTGCATGAAGACCGTGAGGGCGGATCCTGCCGACACTGTCAGCAGCGCACCGACCACCACCCGTTTGACCCCGAAGCGCTCCATCAATCCGCCGGCGAAGGGAGCGAAGAGCCCGAAGAGAAGGAGGTTGATGGAGACCGCAATCGAGATGGTCGCGCGCGACCAGTGGAACTCCTGCTCGAGGGGAACGATCAGGACGCCGGGCGTGGATCGGAACCCGGCCGCGGCTAGAAGCGTGAGCCACGTGATCGCGGCCACGACCCAGGCGTAGTGGAGGCGCCTCACCTAAACCCCGAACGCCGGCGGCGGCAGGAACTATTCCGTGCGATCACCGTCTGACATTAAGGGAACAGCGCGAGGGCGTTTATCGCGAACACGTAGGCTAAGCGCCGATGTCGGATCAGCAACCCTGGGTCATGGCGGTTCAAGCCGGCGCCGCCGGCGCGAGCGAACGCGATCGCCTCGCCCGCTCGCTGGAGGGCAGAGTCCCTAGCCATCCGGACTGGATCTTATTGAGCACGTGCCACCGCGTCGAGCTCTATGGATTTGGCGCCGTGCCCGACCTCGATGAAGGGCTGCACCTCGCAACCGGTGACCGCGCCGTTCGGCACCTGATCCGTGTCGCCGCCGGTCTCGAGAGCGCGATCGTCGGAGAGGACGAGGTCCTCCACCAGGTGCGCGAGGCGCTATCCGAGGCGCGTGCCGCCCGGTCGCTCGACGGCAGGCTTCAAAGGCTGTTCGAAACCGCAATCGCCGCCGGTCGCCGTGCGCGCGCGGGCCGGACCGCCGCGAGCGGCAACCTCGCGCAGAGCGCGATGGCCTGGCTGCAGCAGAGGTCGAACCTGGCGGGCAGCACCGTTCTGGTCGTGGGCGCCGGCCGCATGGGATCCGCGCTGGCGCACTCCGCCCGGCTCGCCGGCGCCGAAGTCACCATCGCGAGCCGCGACGCGGCAAGGGCGGATCGCCTGGCACACGTTTATGGAGGCCGGGGCACCGACCTCGCGGGCGGTGCCGAGCTGGCACCCAAGTCGTCAGCGGTGGCCGTTGCTCTCGCCGGGACCTGGCACGAGTTCCAGCCAGAGCAAGGTGACCTGCCGCCGATCGCGGACATCTCAGCGCCGCCTGCGGTTCCGGCCGCGGTCAGAGCCCGACTCAACGGGGGCTATCTCGGCATCGACGATCTCTACCTGCGACCACAGTCCCTTCCGAGCGGCTACATCGACGAGGCCGACCGTGTTGTCGCGGCGAAGACGCGCGAGTACGTCGAGTGGCTCGACGGCCGCAGCTGAGTGACTAGCGCCACTTCTGCCAAATGGCGGGAGCGAGCGGCCAAGCTCTTTCCCGGAGGCGTCAACAGTCCGGTCCGGGCGTACCGCGCGGTCGGCGGCGAGCCTCCGATCATGGCCCGCGGCGAAGGCTGCTTCGTCTGGGACGCCGAAGGCAAGCGGTACATCGACTATGTCGGCGCGTTCGGTCCGCTGATCCTCGGCCACGCTCACCCTGCGGTCGTCGAGGCGATCCGGACCGCGGTTGAAGCCGGCGGCTCATTCGGCGCCACGACTCCCGCGGAGGTCCGGCTGGGCGAGCTGATCCGCGCGCGGATGCCCTATATCGAGCGTCTGAGGTTTGTGAACAGCGGCACGGAGGCGGCGATGAGCGCGCTTCGCGTGGCCCGCGCAGCGACCGGTCGCGATCTTGTCATCAAGTTCGACGGCGGCTATCACGGCCATGCGGACTCGCTCCTTGTCGAGGCGGGCTCAGGAGTAGCCACCCTTTCGATCCCAGGCAGCGCCGGCGTTGGTGCGCCGGTGGCGGCGCAGACGCTGGTCGCGACCTACAACGACCTCGACTCAGTCGCAGCGCTTCTCGACGCGCATGCGAAGGAGGTCGCCGCGGTGATCGTCGAGCCGGTCGCCGCCAACATGGGCGTCGTCGCGCCCGTGTCCGGTTTCTTGGCGGGGCTGCGGCGCCTGACCGAATCGGCCGGCGCCCTTCTCATCTTCGATGAGGTGATCACCGGCTTCCGGGTTGCGCCAGGTGGTGCACAGGAGCTTTACGGCGTGCGACCCGACCTGACAGTTCTCGGCAAGATCATCGGTGGAGGGCTGCCGGTCGGTGCGTACGGTGGGCGTGCCGATCTCCTCGACCTGGTTGCACCTGCCGGTCCCGTGTATCAGGCGGGGACGCTGTCCGGCCATCCGGTGGTGATGGCGGCGGGTGAAGCAACTCTCCTTCAGCTGACGCCGGACGTCTACATAGAGATAGACGCGCGCGCGAAGCGTCTCGAAGAAGGACTGCGGCGGAAAGGCGTGAGCGTCGCTCGCGTCGCCTCGCTACTCACGCTGTTCTTTCGCGATTCGCCACCCGCCAACTTTCACGAAGCGAAGGAATGCGACCGCGAAGCGTTCGGTCGTTTTTTCCACCGTATTCATGATGCGGGCGTCCTGCTCCCGCCATCGCAGTTCGAAGCGTGGTTCATTTCCGCGGCGCACGACGACGAGGCCATCGACGCGACGCTGGCGGCGGGTTCCGGCAGCACCTAAACCCTCCGGATACGTGCCGTTGGCGCCAACGCCACGTAACCGCGCTTGGGATTAGGTGCGTTTGGCGCCAACGGCACCTTTCTGGGGGTAGATGGTCTCGCCGCGGGCAAGCATGGCGACATAGGTCTCGATCCGTCTGATTCGCGTCTCGGGCTTCTTGACCGTGGTGATCCGATAAAGGACGGCGAACCGGTTCTGACTGTTGAGTGAGTCGAACATCTTCTTGGCTTTCGGATTGGCTGCCAGGGCCGCGGCCAGCTCAGGTGGAACCTCGATATTCGAGCCCGCGTAGGCGACCTCCCACCGTCCGTCCGCCTTGGCCCGGTCCACTTCGGCAATGCCCGCCGGATGCATCAGTCCATCGTTGATCAGCTTTTCGGCGATGACGGTGTTTCGTTTCGACCAGAGGCCGCGCTTCAGTCGCGGTGTGAAACGCTGGCGCCAGGTGGTGTCGTCGCGTGGCCCGGCCTGGCCGTCGATCCAGCCGTAGCAGAGCGCTTCGACGAGGGCCGTGTCGTGCGTCAGGGTCGTCGGCTTGGTCGTGCCTTTCTTCGACAGCACCAGGAACACCCCGGTCGACCTGGCGTGATTCTTCGCCAGCCAGGCACGCCACGCTTTGGCGTCTCGCACGACCAACTCTGGCGTTTCTGAGACTTTCATCAGCCGAAGATGTGCTCGCCGGGCGGTTCTGTGAAACGCAAGACGAGCAGCCCGGCGCACAGGCCTGCCGCCGCCACCCCGATCAGGATAGGAAGGAGGCGCCGTGGAGCCGGGACTGTAGCGAGGCCGGCCGCCAGCACACTCGCCACCACGACCGGCGGTCCCACGAAGCTGAAGATCCAGATCAAGTTGAAGCCGCAGGAGAGGTTGATCGCCAGCCTGACCGCCAGGCTTTCTCGCCCGACCACCAGCATCCACATCGACACCGCGGAGACGATCACGAAGGCCAGCAGCAGCCAGATCCTGAGCACCATTCCCCGTCCACCCTGGGTCGGCGCGGCGCTGACGGCGATGGGGCTGTAGGCGAAAGCCGTCAAGGTCAAGACGACGGCCGATAAAATCGCCAAAACCCGGGGCGCCGCGCTTCGTGCTTTCTGCCGCCACACGCTGCGAACGATATCTCGTCGCTTCGGATTTATGGAGTCGCGCGAACTCCCTTTGCCGCGCTCTCAAACCGAGCCCTCAAGAGTTCCATCGTCCTTCTCTGCCGCGGGATGACGACGAGCAACTCAGCTAGAGCAAAGATTCCGCGGAATTTCGGCGCATCGATGATGCGGTCTACCTGAACGCCGGTGAGGGTCGGAGTAAGGACAAAGGTATGGCGGAAGGTGCCGAATTTCTCTTGGTGAGCTGTGAATCCGAAGCGCTTGTCCGGCTCGAGCTCAGTAATTTCGACCAGGTTCTCGAAGCGCTGGGGACCGTTAGATCCGAACGATCGGTACTGCTCACCGACGGCGACAGGCCGTCCAGGAGCCAACGGTTCGATGCGTAGCGCCGCCGGTGACCACTCGCCGTGGCGCGTGATATCGGCGAGGTATGCGAACACCTCCGCCGCCGATCGATCGATTTCGACGCTAAAGCTTCTCACGTAGCGTTCCGATGCCATATCCATTCAGATTGTGTCTCAAGGCGGTGTGGTTTGGAGGCCATGACCAACTCAGACGACCTAAAGGTTGTGGGGGGGCGACACACGCGCACCCGGCCTTTTGGCTTACGCTTGGCGTTCTATGCGTACTCTGACCGCTCGTGGCCTGGGACTCACTCGTCGCCGAGCGATCGACTACGCCCTCTGCGCCAGCTGCTTCTGTAGGTAGCCGACCTTTCTGACGGGGCCGCTGCCCCATCCGCGCCCCTCAGGGCGCGTTCGTGTCGGCATCAAATCTAACTACGGAGGCGTATTCATTTGTCGGATCTCACGGACGTCCCGTCCCTCGACGGCTTGTCGAAGAACGAGACGGTCAAAGCCACGAGCAACCACCTGCGAGGGCTCATCAAAGAGGAGCTCCTCGAAGACACGCCTGCTTTTGGCGATGACTCGGAGACGCTGCTCAAGTTCCACGGCATCTACCAGCAGGACGACCGCGACCGCCGCAAAGAGGCGCGTGCCAAGGGCCTGACCAAGCACCACCAGCTGATGATCCGGACTCGCATCCCGGGCGGCGTCGTGTCGCCGGATGCGTACATCGCCCATGACGACATCAGCAGCAAATGGGCCAACGGCACGCTTCGCGTCACTACGCGCCAGGACTTCCAGCTTCACGGAGTCCTCAAGGGCGACATCAAGAAATCGATCGCGGCCATCAACGACTCGCTGCTGACCACGCTCGGCGGCTGTGGCGACGTCGAGCGGAACATCATGTGCTGCCCCGAGCCCATCGCCGATCAATTCCACCAGGACGTGGATCGTTCGATCGGCGCGATGGTGACCGAGCTCACGCCGAAGACGCGTGCGTATCACGAGATCTGGCTCGACGGAGAGGTCGTGGAGACATCCGAGCCCGAGGCCGAGCCGCTCTACAAAGAGCAGTACCTGCCGCGCAAGTTCAAGACGACAGTCGCGCTCGAAGGCGACAACTGCGTCGACGTGTACGCCCACGACCTCGCCATCGTCGCCATGAAATCAAAAGACGGAACCCTGCGCGGATTCAACGTGCTCGTGGGCGGCGGCCTCGGCCGCACCCACAACAAGCCCGAGACCTTTGTTGCGGTGGCCAAACCACTCGCGTTCGTCGAGCCGGACCAGATCGTCGATGTCGCCCGCGAGATCGTTGCGGTCCAGCGCGACTACGGAGACCGGACCAACCGCCGGCACGCTCGGCTGAAGTACACCATCGCTGACCGCGGCCTCGACTGGTTTCGCGACGAGGTGCAGAGCCGCGTCAACTTCAAGCTCCAGCCGCCCGAGGCCCTCGACTGGAAGCCCGTCGACGACCACCTCGGCTGGCACGAGCAGGGCGACGGCAGCCTGTATGTCGGCATCTACATCGAGAACGGCCGCATCCAGGACCTCGACGGGGTCCGCTCACGCACTGGGCTGCGCAAGATCGTCGATGAGCTGCGCCCAGAGGTCCGCCTCACCGCCCAGCAGAACGTGATCCTTGCCGGCATCGACCCGGCCGACCGACCTCGCGTCGAGGAGTTGATGGCCGAGCACGGGATCGTCCCGGTGGAGGCCATTCCGCAGGCGATCCGCAACGCGATGGCTTGCCCGGCCATCCCCACCTGCGGACTGGCGGTTGCCGAAGCCGAAAGGGTGCTGCCCCGGCTCATTCGCGAGCTCGCGACCGTCCTCGACGAGGTCGGGCTCGCCGACGAGCGGATCAGCTTCCGCATGAGCGGCTGCCCCAACGGCTGCTCGCGGCCGTACCTGGGCGACGTTGGTTTTGTCGGCACCACGCTTGGCAAGTACGACGTGATGCTGGGTGGTGATTTCGACGGCACGCGCCTCAATCGCGTGTTCGCCGCCAACGTCCCCATCGCCGAGATCCCGGACCTGCTCCGCCCGCTGTTCGTGACCTATCGGTCGGAACGGCGATCTGGCGAGGGCTTCGGCAACTGGACGGAGCGAGTCGGCTTCGACGCCCTGCGTGCAAAGGAGACGGCGTGAGCTCGTCCGCACCTGCCGAGCTCGCCATCGGTGCGACACCGGAAAACGTCCTGCGATGGGCCTACGAGACGTTTCCGCGGGTGGCCATCGTGGCGAGCCTGCAGGCGGAGTCGTCTGTGTTGATCGACATGGCGTCGCGGATTCGCGATGAGGTGACTGTGCTCACTCTCGACACCGGCCGGCTGCCGCAAGCGACCCACGAGATGATCGACCGCATCCGCGACAGGTACTCGATCGACCTCCAGGTCGTGGCCCCCGACGCCGCGGACTTGCAGGAGATGGTCGGGCGGCACGGTGTGAACCTGTTCTACAAGTCGGCGGAGAACCGGCGCCTCTGCTGCGACGTCCGCAAATCGCGGCCGCTCACGCGAGCGCTTCAGGGTTATGACGCCTGGGTCACCGGCGTGCGCCGGCAGCAGGCGGCGACGCGCGCGGAAACCCCGGTCGTGGCGCCGGACCGTGAGCACGAGGGTCTGACCAAGATCGCGCCTCTCGCCGGCTGGTCGAAGGAGCAGGTCTGGGCCTACATCCACGAAAACGACCTCCCTTATCACTCGCTCTACGACTACGGGTACACGTCGATCGGATGCGACCCATGCACCCGCGCGACCACGCCGGGTGAGGACGAGCGGGCCGGCCGGTGGTGGTGGGAATCGGAGAACGAGGTGAAGGAATGCGGCCTCCATTGGCCCGCGAAGCCATGAGGAAATACGTTCTCGCGCTCGCTCTGGTCGCGATGTTTGCGATGGCGTGCGGACAAAGCGTCAGCTCGGCCTCGCCCAACGACGACCAGCCCCTCAAGCTCCGGCTCGGATACTTCCCGAACCTCACGCACGCGCCTGCCCTCGCCGGCATCAAGAAAGGTTTCTTCGCCGCGGCCCTTGGCAGCAAGGTCACTGTCGAGCCACTCACGTTCAACGCGGGCGGTGACGCGGTCACTGCGATCCTGTCGAACTCGATCGATGCCTCGTTCGTCAGCCCGAGCCCGACGACAAACGCCTTCACCCAGTCCCACGGTCAGGCTGTAAGGGTCGTCGCCGGCGCGACCTCAGGCGGCGCGCTGCTGGTCGTGCAGCCGAGCATCAGCTCGATTGCCGGCCTGAAGGGCAAGAAGATCGCGGACCCTCAGCTCGGCGCGACCCAGGACGTCGCGCTGCGCTGGTTCTTGAAGAGCAACGGTTTTGCGATCGACGCTGCCGGCGGCGGCGACGTCAACGTCGTGCCGCAGGACAACTCGCTGACGCTGACAGCGTTCAGGCAGGGGCAGATCGACGGCGCGTGGGTGCCGGAACCCTGGGCGAGCCGCCTGGTGGTCGAAGGCAAGGGCAAAGTCCTGGTCGACGAGCGCGACCTGTGGCCGCAGGGCAAGTTTGTCACCACCAACCTGATCGTCAGGACCGACTTCCTTCAGGCCCATCCGAAGCGGGTAAGCGCTCTGCTCGAAGGCCTTTACCAGGCCGTGTCCTACCTGAACTCTGACCCGGCCGGTGCGCAGGCCTTGACCAATGACGCGGTTGCAGAGATCACCGGCAAGAGGCTGGCCGCCGGGGTCGTCTCAGCGGCGTGGCCGCACATGACCTTCACCCTCGATCCATTGCCGCAAACGCTCAAGATCGCCGCGGATCACGCATACAGCGTCGGCCTGCTGGCCAGGGTCGACGTCAAGGGTCTGTACGACCTGCGCTTGCTCAACCAGGTGCTCGCCGGGCACAACCAGCCGGCGGTGCAGGGCCTGTGAGCAAGCTCCTCGAGCTTTCCGAAAAGCATTCGCTCAGCGTCGAGGCGCTGACGATGGCCTTTCCGCACGGCGATCGGCTCTTGATCGCCCTGCAGGGTGTGAGCCTCGAGGTCCAGCGAGGGGAGTTCGTCTGCGTTGTCGGGGCATCGGGCTCAGGCAAGAGCACGCTCCTCAGCGTGCTCGCCGGCCTCGAGCAGCCGACGCGCGGCAGGGCCCACGTTCACGGTCATGTGGCGCTGATGTTCCAGGAGGCGGCCTTGCTGCCGTGGCTCACCGCCGCGGGCAATGTGGAGCTCGCGCTCGAGCTCCGCGGGATCCGCAATCCGGCCCGGTCCAAGATCGCCAAAGAGCTGCTTCACAAAGTCCATCTCGACGGTTGGGAGAGGCGCCGGCCGCACGAGCTTTCGGGTGGCATGAAGCAGCGGGTGGCGCTCGCTCGCGCCCTGGCACAGGACGCTGACGTGCTCCTGATGGACGAGCCGTTCGCTGCGCTCGACGCCATCACGCGCGACCTTTTGCACGAGGAGCTCGAACGTCTGTGGAAGCAGAACGGATTGACCATCCTCTTCGTCACCCACAACGCCCGAGAGGCGGTTCGCCTCGGCGATCGCGTGCTGGTCTTCACGAGCCGCCCTGGGCGTGTCGGGCACGAGGTGGTCGTCGACCTTCCGCGGCCGCGCAGCCTCGACTCGCCCGAGCTGGCTGTGATCGCGGGCCGCATCACCGACAGGCTCAAGCACGAGATGAGATCCCATGGCAGTAGCTGATATGGCGAGCGTGTTCGAACAGCAGGACGTCGTCGAGGACGAGCCGCGTTCGCAGCGCGCCTGGACCGAACGTGGGTGGTCGTGGATCTGGCCGAAGCTGGTCGCGATAGCCCTGGTGCTGGGCGCTTGGCAGGTGGTCGTCTGGTCCGGATGGAAGCCGGACTACGTGCTGCCAGGACCAGTGGCGGTCTTCCAGCGGCTCGGGAACGACCTGAGCCACGCCGACTTCTACGTCGGCGTCGGGATCACTCTGCGCCGCGCGCTGGTCGGTTATCTCGTCGCCGCCGCCGCGGGAAGCGTCGTCGGGATTCTCGTGGCGCGCATCACTGTGCTTCGCAGGGCGATTGGCTCCGCGATTCTAGGACTGCAGTCGATGCCGTCGATCGCGTGGTTCCCGCTCGCGATCCTCCTCTTCCAGCAGAGCGAGACGGCGATTATCTTCGTCGTCATCCTCGGCGCTGCCCCGGCCATCGCAGCCGGCCTGCTGAGCGGCGTCGACCACGTCCAACCGCTGCTCATCCGCGTCGGCCACGTGATGGGGGCGCGAGGCCTTGTCATGTACCGGCACGTGATCCTGCCTGCGGCGCTTCCGTCATTCGTCGGAGGGCTCAAGCAGGGTTGGGCGTTCGCGTGGCGCAGCCTCATGGCGGGGGAGATCATCGTCATCGTCTCGCACTCGCCTTCGATCGGCCAGCAGATCCAGTTCGCGCGCGACCTGGCGGATGCAGAGCAGCTGCTCGCCATCATGATCGTGATCTTCATCATCGGCGTCGTCATCGACGCCTGGTTCGGAGTCCTCGACCGCGAGATCAGGCGGCGATGGGGTCTTGTGGGAGTGGAAGCATGAGCAAGGGATTCGTCGTGTGGTTCACGGGGCTTTCGGGCGCCGGCAAGTCAACCATCGCCAATGCGCTGAAGGCGGAGCTCGAGCTGCGCGGCCGCCACGTCGAGCTGCTCGACGGCGATGAGGTCCGGACGCACCTGTCGAAGGGATTGGGATTCTCGAAAGAAGACCGCGACACCAACATCCGCCGCATCGGCTACGTGGCGCGCCTGGTCGCGCGAAGCGGTGGCGTCGCCATCACGGCGGCGATCTCGCCTTATCGCGAGGTGCGCGACGAGGTGCGCGCGGAGACACCCGGATTCGTCGAGGTTTTCGCGCGCTGCCCGCTCGACACGCTCGTCGAGCGCGATGTGAAGGGCCTGTACAAGAAGGCCATCGCGGGCGAGATCAAGAACTTCACGGGCGTAAGCGATCCGTACGAGGATCCGCTGCACCCAGAGGTCGTGTGCGACACGTCGCGCGAGTCGCTCCAGCAGTCGCTGGCCAAGGTCATGGATGCCCTCGAGCGGCTCGGCCACCTCGATCGCGAGGTGAGGGAGCGGCTGCCGGAAGGCGAGGAGCTCGACACACTTCGCGCGGAAGCGCGCAAGCTGCCGCGGTTCGAAGTCGGCCAGCGCGAGCTGTCTGACCTTTTCATGCTAGCGAGCGGCGCCCTTTCGCCCCTGGACACATTCATGGGACCGGAGGATTACGCATCGGTGCTCGCATCGGGCCGGCTCGCGAACGGCCACCCGTTCACGATCCCTATCCTCCTGCGCGCAGAACACGCCCCCAGAGCAGAGCGAATCGCTCTGTACATTGGCGACCACCCTGTTGGCATCCTCGATGTCGACTCGGTCTTCGAAACGTCGCCCGAGGTCGAGGCCCGCAGTGTTTACGGCACCGACGACGCCGCGCACCCGGGGGTGCGCGTGCTCAAGGATTCCGGGCGGTGGGCCCTTGGCGGCAAGGTGACCGCCCTGGCGCGCCCGTCATCCGGATTTCCGGAGTACGACCTCACGCCGATGCAGGTGCGCGCGATCAAGGCCGAACGGGGATGGAAGACGATGGTCGGCTTCCAGACACGCAACCCGGTCCACCGCGCTCACGAATACCTGCAGAAGGTGGCGCTCGAAAGCATCGACGGGCTGCTGCTGCATCCGCTGGTGGGCGAGACGAAGAGCGACGACATCCCCGCATCGGTGCGCATGGCCTGTTACGAGGAGCTGCTTCGCGGCTACTACCCGCCGTCACGCGTCCTGCTCGGAACCAATCCGGCGTGGATGCGCTATGCGGGTCCCAAGGAAGCGGTGTTCCACGCCATCGTGCGGCGCAACTACGGATGCACGCACTTCATCGTCGGCCGCGACCACGCCGGCGTCGGCAACTACTACGACACCTACGCGGCGCATCGAATCTTCGACGAGTACGCGCCGGGTGAGCTCGGGATCGAGATCCTTCGCTTCGAGCACACCTTCTTCTGCTCGGTGTGCGGCGGCATGGCATCTACCCGAACTTGCCCGCATCCCTCGGACCTGCACAAAACGCTGAGCGGCACTGCCGTGCGCAAGCTCCTGGCCGAAGGCGCCGACCTGCCATTGGAGTTCACGCGCCCGGAGGTGGCGCGCGTGCTGCTCGAGGCGACCAAGGAAGAAGCGACAGCGTGAAGTACTACCCGGTCTTCATCGACCTCGCCGGCCAGCTCTGCATCGTTCTGGGCGAGGGGAAGTTCGCGGTCGAAAAGGCAGCGGCCCTGCGGGAAGCCGGCGCGAATGTGCGAGTGATCCTTTCGCGCGATTACAGGCCGGGCGCCCTCGCGGGCGCGCGACTCGTGGTCGATGCAAGCGAGGACCCTGAGGTCAACCGGCAGAGCTGGGACGAGGCCGAGGGGGCCGGCATTCTGATCAACGTCGTCGACCGACCGGCGCAGTGCCGCTTCATCGCCCCGGCGATCGTGCGGCGCGACCCGCTGCTGATCGCCATCTCAACTGAGGGTGAGAGTCCGTTCCTCGCCTCGGCGCTGCGCGCGCAGATCGAGCGCTGGCTGGGTGCCGAATGGGGTCCATTCGTGAGCCTGGTCGGCGGGGTTCGAAGGCGCCTGCGCGAGGCACGGGTGCCGCTCTCCAAGCAGACCCGCGTGTACCGGCAGCTGCTGAACTCGGACGTGCGAGCTCTTCTCGGCCGTGGGCGATCGGCGGACGCGAACCGCCTGGCCGAGGGGATCGCGGCGTCTCGTGGAACCCGCGAGGGCCGGGTGGCTCTAGTGGGTGCCGGACCTGGCGATCCCGAGTTGATGACGTTCAAGGCTCGTGAGCTGATCGCAGGCGCGGACTACGTGCTCCACGACGCGCTTATCGCGCCCGAAACGCTTGCCCTTTGCGGTCCAGACACGAGGCTCGAGGATGTGGGGAAGCGTGGAGGCAAGGAAAGCGCACGCCAGCCGATCATCACCGCGCGATTGATCGCGCTCGCGCGCGCGGGCAATTCGGTGGTGAGGCTCAAGGGCGGCGATCCATTCGTCTTCGGACGCGGCGGAGAGGAGCTCTTTGAGCTTCAGCAGGCCGGGATCGACGTCGTGGTCGTGCCCGGCATCACCGCCGCGCTCGCCGCGCCCGCGGCCGTGGGGATCTCAGTTACCAAGCGTGGAGTCGCTTCATCCGTGGCCATCACCACCGCACGAGGATCCGGTGGACTCGATCGCCTGTCTGACCTGGCGCGAGCCGCGGATACGCTGGTGGTGATGATGGCGCGTGCCGACCTCGCCGAGGTCGCTGGAGCTCTCGCGCGCGCACTGGGCGGATCGCGCGCAGCGGCTGTGATCAGCAACGCCACACTGCCGGATCAACGCTCTGTCACCGGACCTCTCGACCGCATTGCTCGCCTTGCCGATGAAGCCGCGATCGAGCCTCCGGCGACGCTGGTCGTGGGTGATGTCGTGGCCGCGGAGCGTGTGCTGGCGTTCGCGATTCAGGGCCCTGCGGCGTCGCATGCATAAGGCCAGGTAACTACTACCCTCTGGGCGACCGTTTCGATCGCATCACGTTCCTGCTCTGACGCAAGAAAAAGGGGCGGCCGATTTGGCCGCCCCTCGGTTGGCAAATTCCTAGTTGTTGTTGTTCGAGCTCCCAGTTACTGCCTTCAGGGCGTCGATCTGGCCGTGTCCGTAGAAGGAGTTGTAGGCCAGCGTGCCGGTGCAGTGTGCGGGTTTGTCGTCTGGCCCCGTCCAGTCGGGGAGAAAAGGATCGGGCGGGCAAGCCAACTGGTTGGTGGCTGCGTTGAGCAGCCTGGTCATGGTCTCCGGGTCCTGGTGACCGAACCGGCTCGCGATGAGCGCGGCCACGCCTGCCGCGTGAGGCGATGCCATCGACGTTCCCTGGTGGTAGACGTAGGTGGCGCACTGTCCGTTGTCGTCGCAGATCTTGACCCCTCGATTTGGGTTGCGTTTCGGAACCGACATGAACGCGTCGTACAGCGCAGCCGGATAGGTTGAGAGAACCCGGCCATTGGGCACGTTCGGGGACTGGGCGAAATAGATCGAGTCACCGCCCGGGGCTGTCGCCTGCACCCAGGGCATCCCGTAGCTGGAGTAGAACGACTTCTGGTTCAGGTTGCCGACGCTGCTCACGGTGTAGACGCCTGGAACCATGGCCGGAACTACGAAGCAATTCTTGTTCACAGCGCGCGGGGGAGGGGCCGGTGCGGGCGGGCTGGGCGGAAAATCGGGGCTGATCAGGTCGAAGGTCGGGTTGCCAAGGTCGTCGGTCTCGTTGCCGGCGGCGGCGACGACTGTGACGCCCTTGCCCATGGCGAAGTTGATGGCACGGCTCTCAGCCAGGTAGATCGTGCGCTGGCCCGTGTCGTCGAGGCAGTTGTACAGCCAGGGATCCGCAAAGTACGAGTTGTTGGTCACGTCCATGTGGTGCCTGCCGGCCCACATGAAGGCGCAAACGACGGCTTCGGGCCAAAAGTATCCCATCGAGTCGCCGGCTTTGATCGCGGCGATCCGGATGTTTGGCGCAACTCCAACGATGCCGCCTTCCATTCCGCCGGCCGCGATGGTCCCGGCGGTGTGTGTTCCGTGTCCGTCGTCGTCCATCCACGCGGATGGGGCCGTGTTCGTGACGCCGCCGATGCAGGAGACGCTGTTCTTGAAGTCCACGTTCGCCTTCAGGTTCGGATGCGTGTAGTCGAGGCCGGTGTCGATGTCACCGACCAGCACCTGTCTGCTGCCTCGAGTGACCTCTTGGGCCGCGAATGCGTTGATCTGCGTCATGTCCCATTGACGGGCTTTGAGTGATGCGAAGCCCTCGTCCCCACCAGCCGAGTCGCTTGCAGTGGCTTCAGCAGGATCCTTCTTCAGGTGAGTCGCGAATCCCTTGGTCGAGGCCACGCCCGCGACATTGCTGTCGGTCTTGACCTGCTTGCTGAAGGAGAGGTTCGTCGAACGTGCGATAGCGACGCCGATTTCTGGGTAGGCGGCGACCATGGTCCCGCCGGCCGACCGAATGGTCTGGGTGGCGCCCGCGGGAAGCGCCTGCGAGCCGTAGACGACGAGATAGGTGCTGTCCGACCCAGCCTGGGCAAAGGATGCCCCGGGACCGACGATGAGGGCACCGGACAGCAGAAGTGGGGTCGCGATACGGGCGGCGACGAGCTTGAGGCGATCGAGCATTAACTAACTCCCCCTGAACTCACTCCCCGACGCGGCCGGCCGCGACAAGCGCCACCGTCCGAAATTCATGTGAGCATAAAACCAGCACCAATTGGTCCGCAAGTGGGCGCGAAGACTCTCTCGTGTCGAATCCAACTCGCTGACAGACGCCGATGCGGAGGTCTGCGGAACCGGATTGGGGACGCCGGCGTAGGTTATCTAGGCGATGGACGCTCTCGAGCCAGGTGGGCTCTCTCGGCGGAAATGGCGAGCTCTGGCGTGGGGTGCAGCGGCAGCGATCGTCGTCATGGTGGCCGCCGTCGTCTACCTTCGCCCAACCCCGTCACAAGCATTCATCCCGTTTGCAACGCCTACGGTCAGGCCCGGTGAGGCGACAGCCAATTTCGTGATGTACGACTTTCCTTCGCCCGCAATTGGGTGGGCCATGGGCTTTACCGACGGGTCTTCGGGCTTCTCGGTCTCGCGGACAGTCGATGGCGGGAAGAATTGGCAGAGGCGACTTACAAGCGGTCAAGTGCCCGCTGCTCCGTTGTTGCTTCGATTTTTCAATGACCAACGCGGCTTTGTCGCCGTGGGCGGCCGATTGCTTCGCACCTCTGATGGTGGGGCCAGCTGGAAGTCGTTGAACCTCCCGGAGACGCGTACTTCTTTTCTGGATTTCAGGGATGAGCGGCGGGGCTGGCTGTTGGTTCCGATCGCCGACGGTGCCGGCCAGCCGGCCCACCTTTATTCGACAGATGACGCGGGTGACAGCTGGCAGACGCTTCCTGACGCTCCCCTCGGAGCAAACATGATCGCGTTGCGACGGACCACAGAAATGTGGGTTTCTTCGTGGGGGCCCGGAACACCGCGCGTCTACCGATCTACAGATGGTGGCCGAAGCTGGCAGCGACGCGAGATACCCATTCCGGAAGGTATCGAAATGGACCCAACCGCGTCCTGGAACACATTTGTCAACCTACTTCCGGGCGAAGGAGCAGTTGCATACGCATACTGCGGCTGTTTCGCCGGCAGTTCCTTCCAATCCACGTCCTTCGACGGCGGCGCGACCTGGCGGTTTGTTCCGGCCGAGCCCTACTCAGGCGGGACGGCGCACCGATCAGTGATTGCGTATCAAGACGACTTCCACTGGTGGTTCATCGATGCCAGGATCCTCTATCGCACATCCAACGCCGGCCAGACATGGACCAAGATCTCGGATCAGCTCCCTGACTGGCCGTTCTCGCCACGGGTCATCGACGCGAAGCACGCCTGGGCATTAGTAGGGGTATTTGGCGGCTACGGCTTGGCCATCACGAGCGACGCCGGTCTTCACTGGACTCGAGTGACGGTCCCGCCGGGGACGTAGAAGGCGCAGCCTCCCTCAAGAGTCCTACTTCTTGCGCCGGCTGCGCAGGAATGCGATCTCTGCCGCGTACAACAGCAGGACCAACGCGACGACCACGATGAGGAGAACCCACCCGGGCTTCAATGCGTTGGGGTCCGTGTCGTTGGGGACTTGCTGCGTCGGTGAGCTGCCGCGCGGAGTCGAAGCTGCCGACGGCAGCGGGCTTCCCGGCGACGTGCCCAGCCGTGGCGCGCCGGGGTCGCTCGCGGC
>Ga0209117_1000305_pt1 | contig 24342 bp, 16 predicted proteins | sample BlaSpr_A8_OM2_M2_FD_187978 | JGI IMG/M metagenome (GOLD analysis project Ga0209117, IMG submission 187978) | Forest soil microbial communities from Thunder Bay, Ontario, Canada - Black Spruce, Ontario site 2_A8_OM2_M2 (SPAdes) (version 2) | ecosystem: Environmental > Terrestrial > Soil > Boreal... | reverse complement strand
GATCGTAACGTAATATCCGTCCGGATCTCGGAGCGAGAACTCCTTGGTTTGAGTGTTCGGATTCACGTGTGGCTCCTCTTCGAGCCGAGTGACGAGAGAGCGTGCCCTTTGAAGCGCCAGGTCGAAATCATCGACACGGAAGAACAACAGGAGCCCGTTGCCGGGTGTCCCGTGATCGGGGCTCATCAATGAGGGATGCTCGTGGGCGCCCCACTCGTGGAGGCAGAGCAAGACAGTTCCATCTGAATCGAGGATTTGCCCAAAGTAATCATGGGCAGGAAGGGTAGCCGGCTGACCGAACAGCGCCTGGTACCATTTGAAGCTGCCCGGCACGTCGCCTACCCCTATGATCGTCCACGTGCGCTTCATCGGGTCCCCCTCTGCGGACTAATTCTTGTTTAGACCGACCTGGATACAACCGGTCATCCCAGAACTTGCCGTACTGTTTTATGCCGACAGGCGGGTCAGGCTAAACCTGCCATCGCCTAAAGATAGATCCTCTCAGACTGGCGAATCGTCGGCAAACCGGAAGTTGAGCCTCCGCACCCGCGGCGATGTGGGATTGCACGGACCCATCACCAGCAGAACCACGCCCAACAGGGCGCGATCTGTAGGTCAAGCGGCTTGCTGGCGACGAACCTGCCGTTCTTTCCGGGCCGCATCCAACTTCCGGTCGCGCTCCGCGTGGATCTCCTGCTGCCGCCCCGCCAACATGTCCTTCGGCGTGATATAGCCCGTGGCGCTGTTCAGGCGGACGTTGTTGTAGTGGTCCACGTATCCGCTTACCAGACGCCGTGCATCATCGAGCGACAACGGCGTGCAGCGCCGCTATCGCGCGTGGGTCGCCAACATCGCTTTTGAACGTGTGGACACCGGGTAGGCTTCCTTCACGGCATTGAGTTTTTTCTGGTCGCGGCCGGTGATGATAATCGTGTTGCCCCGCTCGCTGAGTTGCTTGGCAAGTTCAAAGCCGATTCCGCTGATCCCGCCGGTGATCAGCACGGTTCTATTCTGTAATTTCATTTTACGACTCCCTTTTAGAGTTCCAAGCGCCGGTAGCAATGGCACGGCAGACGCCAAACTCACAAAGAGCGGCGGTTGAGATGTAAGCGATTTATTTTGTGAGGTTAGGAGGGCCACGATTAAGATTGCGGAGAAGAGTCTGAGCTTTCGGAACTGTCGATATCGCTGTCGATGTCAGTTTCGTCGCGATCCGACGCCGCGTTCGAATCAATTCCTAGCTTCCTCATTCTCGAAATTAACGTGGTACGTTTCAGTCCCAGGCGGCTAGCAGCCCCATTTGGCCCACCAATCAAACCGCTCGTGTCCTTGAGCGCTTGGATAATTTGTTCGCGATCCACGTCGGGGAGGATATTTCGTGCGGGAATCCGTCTCCTCGATGTAGCTTCGTCGGCTGCTTTAGCCGGAGGAGGTAGGGTCACATCACTCGACAGCTCGGCAACCGGCACGTTTAGCGTCGAACCCTGTGACAGGATCACGGCACGCTCGATTACGTTTTGCAGCTCCCGAATATTGCCCGGCCAGGAATATCTACAAAGAACTTTCATCGTGTCCGAGGGAATCGTTTCAATTCTTTTGTTCATCCGGCGGGAATACTCCTCCGAAAAATGCCGAACCAAAAGCGGAATGTCTTCAGGGCGCTCGCGTAAAGAAGGAATTCGAATCGGAAATACATTCAAGCGGAAGTAAAGATCAGAGCGAAACTTTTGGTCCCCGACCATTGCGGCCAAGTCACGATTCGTTGCTGCGATCAGGCGGACATCCGTCCGAAAAGTTCGATTGCTTCCCAACCGTTCAAACTCACGTTCCTGAAGCACACGCAGAAGCTTCGGCTGGAGTTCGGGTGGAATTTCACCGACTTCGTCCAAAAATAAGGTGCCCTGGTTGGCTAGTTCCATGCGACCGATGCGTTGAGCTACGGCTCCTGTGAACGCGCCTCTTTCGTGACCAAACAGTTCGCTCTCCAGCAACCCCGTTGGGATGGCGGCACAATTCAGCTTTACGAACGTTTTCGGACGGCGCGTACTTAGATTGTGGATGGCGCGTGCGATCAGCTCTTTTCCCGTACCCGTCTCGCCGCAAATCAACACCGTGGAGTCCGTGGGCGCCACCGTTTCCACGAGGTTCAGCACCCGGCGCAGCGCGGGACTTTTGCCCACAATGTCCTCGAAGTCCATCTCACTTCGGATTTCGTCCTCGAGATACAGCTTCTCCTGAGCGAGCTTGTCTTTGAGCTCGGCGATTTGTCCGTAAGCTAAAGCGTTTTCCACCGCAATGGCGACCTGATTCGCAACTTGCATCAAAAAGCGAACATTTGCTTCAGAAAAGGGGATCTCCTCGGTTCGGGACAGTCCCAAAATACCCAAGACCCGATCGTGACTGATCAGCGGCACCTGGCATACCGACCGTAGGCCTTCCTCCCTATAGAGATTCACTTCGGCTGCCGATATGGGCAAAGCCATGTCGTGGAGCGTAAAAGTAAAAGGCTGCTTACTGCTGAACACCCATCCGGGGACCGAGTCCGGAGGTCGCAACATCCCCTCTTGAAGAAATCCTTTCGTGCCCGGGAACTGAAGCGCATACAACTTCATCTCGCCGGTTGCTGGGTCCGGTAAATTGATGCCCACTGCATCGCATTCCATAACATGCCGCACACTTCCGGATATGGCACGAAGAAGATCCCGGAGTTCTAAATTTGAGGCAATGCTGTTGTTCAGGTCCAAGAGCAGGTTCAACCGATCTTTCTCAAGGCGCAGTTCCGCTTGCGTGCCTTGCAACTTCTCGTTGGCTTGAGTAAGGTCACTCGTTCGCTCTTCAACCCGGACTTCCAAGTTGTTCCGCGCCTCGGTGAGCATTCGCTCTGCGCGATGGCGTGAAGCACTGAACCAGCTCACTAAGAGACTAAAGATTCCGTAAACGATCAGATAGGAATCGCGCGAAGGACCTCCAACTATAATTTCAGAAGTAATAAAAAATTCGTACATCGCCCCAGTCGCGAGAACCAGCGCGAGGAACCCGGGACCGGTCCCCGCATACCAAAAAGTGAGTGCAATGGCTGTTAATGAAAAAGAGGTGAACGGATGCGGCAAATTGTGGCGCCGCAGAAACATGGCGGTCCCGAGGGCCGTCCCGACGGAAACGACCGCCAAGCTATAGCGCAGCACAAAACGCAATTCCGGCCGCGCCGTCAACTTCGAGATGCTCCAATTCGCCATACGGTTAGGTCTCAGCTTACAACGCAGCCTTTGCGACTGCGAAAGCGTTTAGATTCCGCAACACGCAGCACAGTGAGATTTTTTTTCGACATTGATGGCATTGGCGGCGTTGTTCGTGATTGGAATCGCGATAAAAGAAAGTGTCAGAGTGTCGACAGTGTCAGCATTGCGGCCAAATTCGACACTTGGCTCGACATCTTGCAGCCACCTAAGTTCCATCTGATAAGCCACTTCCGGCTCATTGGACTTTGGTCTCCGCCGTGCCTTTGTTACGGGTGTGAAGAATTCCAACTCAAGAGGACGCCATGTCAACCGCCGTCGAAAGCCCACTGTATAGCTACTTGCCAGAAGTTCCCTTATTGCCCAGCGTCGGAAACACTGACGCCTGGAGCGCTGAAGCGCGTCATGCTGATCGCGAGCTGAGCTTCGAAGAGCTGATTGCACCGCACATTGGAAAGATTCTCCGCACCACCTATCGGATCACAAGAAATCATGGAGACGCCGAAGATGCGAGGCAAGATTGCCTTCTCCAGGCTCTCCTGCATTTTCAGGATTTTGACGGTCGCGCGGCTTTCTCAACCTGGCTTACGCGCATCGCCATCAATTCCTCACTCATGATTCTGCGCAAACGAAAGAGTGCGAGAACGGTTTCGCTGGATGGCGCAAGCGAATCCGATGAGTCGAATGCGTTTCAGGAAGTCAGAGACCCGGCACCGGATGCCGAGGCGCGATACCTGCAAAAAGAACGAGAGACAACTGTTCGAGAAGCGGTCAACGCGCTTCGCCCCAATCTCAGGATCATCGTTGAGCTTGCGCACCTCGGGGAACGGTCTATGAGCGAAACCGCGGACATTGCCGGTGTGTCCGTTGCTGCGGCCAAGACGCGGCTGTTTCATGCACGAAACGCCCTGCGCAAGTCGCGAAAGCTCAGCAGATTCCGCGAGACAAATGTCGAGAACACGCCAGGAGTGACGAGATCCTCTGCCCGTGGGCGATCATTGTGATCCGAAATTCCACCGCGCTGAATCCATCTGTTCACCTCTGGCATGCTGCTATTATGAATGCGGAGGCGAAAGGGGTCCGGTGACCTTCCCGGCCTTCAAAGCTGGCGATTCGGTCCTTAGCGGATCGAATGGTGGATTCGACTTCCACACGCCTCCGCCACAAAACGCTAGTGTTTATAATTTTCCCACGGTAGTCAGATAATGTGTGTGCCGTAGACGTGCCGAAAAATGTGGTTAGAGAGGCTTGAGAAGCCTCACTTCACCTTGGGAAGGGACGTAAGTCCAATGAATGGGTACCCCCCTCCCCCTTTTTCATAAGTGTTCATTCTAAAGAAAGTTAAAGTCCTTTGTATTGATACACTTTTGAGTGTTCAATGTTTTATAGGGTGAGGGCTGCGCGTTTGTAGAAGCTTTGCGGGCTCGAGACTCACTCCCCCACCTCAGCATATCACGGAATATTATACAAGTCAATAGATAACTATATAGTATGTATGCGAGTGATTGTGCAAAGTTCAAGACAGGCATTTTAAGAGCGTCAAAAGCCGGGTACGGGCACCCAAATTCTCTGGATTCGTTTTCACAAAGCATTTCAGTTCCTTCACAGGACGTGGCACACTGAGTTCGCCGGCAAAAATCGAGGTGCAAGGGGAGTTTGTTCTCAATGAGATGTGATTTGGCTTCTCCGGGCTAGATTCGAACTGCCAACCCTGCGGTTAGCAGCGAGAGGCCAATCAGAACTTGCCGGAGCTCGAGGGAGTGTTGAGGAAAAGCAGATGGCGAAAAATGGAAAGATGAATGCAGGCGAGAAAAACAGCGCCGTTGGCCGGCGCGAGTTTATGGCGGGAGCTACGACGTCAGCGGCGTTGATTCTTGCCGCACCGTATCAGCGAGCGTTCGCTCGCCCATTTTCCGCGGATGGCGGCCGTATCGCCAGCTATGTTACAGATGCTCAGCGCCGGCACGCGGCAATGGACGAATTGCAATGGAAGCCTGGTACTGCCAGCGCCTTGGGTGATGTCGTCAGGCTTGATCTCTCAGAGCGCTACCAGAAGATTTTGGGCTTTGGCGCTGCGTTCACCGACGCGTCCTGTTTCGTCTTCAGTGGAATGGATCCGGCGGCGCGTCAGAAACTCTTCGTGGATCTTTTTTCTCCGCAGCAGATGAACCTGAGTTTTGGGCGCTGCTGCGTTGGAGCGAGTGATTATTCGCGCGAAGTGTACAGTCTGGACGACACGCCCGGAGATGTTTCCCTGGAGCACTTCAGCATTGCCCACGACGAGCAATACATTCTGCCGATGCTGCGCGAAGCTCGTGGCGTTAATCCTGACCTGTTTCTTTTGGCCAGTCCATGGAGTCCGCCCGGATGGATGAAGACGTATGGCTCGATGCTTGGCGGCTGGATGTCAGGGAAATATCTTGCTCCCTACGCGGAATATTTGGCTCGATTCCTCGCCGACTACAAAAAGGCCGGTGTAAAGGTCAATGCGGTAACAACCCAGAACGAAGTGGAGACCGATCAGGACGGACGGATGCCGGCGTGCTATTGGACGCCGGAGATGGAGCAGGATTTCATCCGCGATCACCTGGGGCCAGTGCTTCGAAAGAAAGGGATCGATACGCAAATCTGGTTGCTAGACCATAACTACAATTTGTGGAAACGAGTGGATTGGCAATTGCGAGACGCCGAACTTGCGCGCTACGTTTCGGCGATCGCCTGGCATGGCTACGTGGGAACCGCGGACATGATGAGCCGGCTGCACGAATTACATCCGCAATTGCCCTTTTACTGGACCGAAGGCGGACCGGACATCACCGATCCGAATTACGCGAAAAATTGGACGTATTGGGCAGCGACGTTCACGGGAATTCTGCGCAACTGGTGTGGAGCGATCATCGGCTGGAATCTGATTCTCGATGAGTACGGCAAACCGAACATTGGGCCCTTCCCCTGTGGAGGGCTGGTGACACTGCGTGGGGATGGGCAAATCATACAAAGTGGGCAGTACTGGGCGATGAGGCATTTCTCACAACATGTGCAGCGTGGGGCCGTGCGTTGCGCAAGTCATAGTGACGCGTCCCAACTTGATCATGTGGCTTTCGGCAATCCGGATGGCTCCAGCGTGGTGGTTTTGACCAACACGGGCGAAGAGCGTCTGGTGAACCTGCAGGTTGCGAATCAAATTGCGCAGGTACGTGTCCCGCGAAATGCGCTCGTCACGGTGACTTGGCAGCGGACATGAAGTGGCGCTCTTAAACAGGAACTCTTGGCGTCCGCCGATCAGCCGTCTCTTCGCTGGAAAATTCTAAAAGATTCTAAGAAAATCATTTGATACCCCAGTATCGAATTCTTTTCTGCTTGACAGCTGTGCCTTCGATGTAGCCAAATTGTCGGAAATGGGGAGGGGTGACCTGCCACGCCCTGTAAAACGATTCACTTCAGTAAATTCGCAGCGAATCGAGAAGGTCGCAGTATCTGGTAAAGAGCAAGTTAGTTCATAGACATGGGGCTGACTACGGCCGTGTCCAGGGGGGATGAATTATGTCTTATTCGACTGATAAAAGGATTACACGCTTCGTTGCACGCTTTGCCGGCTACGGTCTTGTCGTCACGCTGATGGCCTTGCTTTGTTCAGCGACGTCGTTCGCGCAGGTTACGTCCGGCACGATCTACGGTACGGTTAAGGACAGCTCGGGCGGCGTGATAGCCGACGCCCCGGTCACCGTGACCAGTCCAGAGACCGGATTGACACGAACTGTCAACTCTTCTCCTGACGGCAACTTTGTATTCCCCAACCTTCAGCCTGGTACGTACACAATCTCGGTGGAAGTCCCGGGATTCAAGAAGGCGGAGACCACCGGAATAGTGTTGAGTGCTACCGACAAGCTGAATGCCGGAGATTTCGTCCTGCAGGTGGGCAGCGCTGGTTCCACGGTCACCGTATCGGCGGATGCCGGTCAGCTTGAACTGCAATCGAATTCCGGGGAGCGCTCAGACCTGATTTCCGGAAAACAGCTTAGTGATGTCGCCATGAATGGCCGCAATGTGCTGGACTACATGAAGCTGGTTCCCGGCGTGATCAGCGGCTTTAGCGGCGCTGTTTCCGGCACGGGCGGCCTCGATACCATGAATATCAATGGAACACGCGCCAATCAACACGAGTTCACGATTGACGGTGCATCCAACGTAGATACCGGCAACAACGGCGGCACTCACGTCACCATCAACCCCGATGCGATCGAGGAAGTTAAGATACTAACGTCGAATTATCAGGCCGAATTTGGCAAGGCGGCCGGAGGCCAGATCGCCATTGTCACGAAAGGAGGCACCAACAAGTGGCACGGCGATGTTCGCTTTTTCCATCGCCATGAAGGCTTGAACGCCAATGAGTTTTTCGCGAACAAGAACGGCACCCCGATCGTCAAGTATCGCTACAACTACATCGGATACCAAATCGGTGGCCCCATCCGGAAGGACAAGCTATTCGTTTTCTGGAATCAGGAAATCTACCGGCAGTTGATTCCTATTCAAGGGACAACAACCTTCTATACACCGACGAAGCTGGAGCGACAGGGAGACTTCTCACAGTCCATTGACGGGAACGGTAAACCGGTGGTGATAACCGGACCGGGCATCACAAACAATAAGATCGACCCAACGAAGCTCCCTCCGGCACAACAGGCTGTGTTCACCCAGGTCCAGAAAATTCTGAACTTATTTCCGTTGCCGAACGTTAGCGGGTTCGGCGTTGGGGGACAGAACTACAATTTCTCCGAGGCACTCTCGGGCAACAAACCGCGTCGCGAAGACATCCTGCGCGTGGATTATCAGATTAACAGCAGCAATCGGCTCTACGGGCGTTGGATCCACAACTCCGAGACGGATACTTCCCCGTTTGTGCCCTTCCCGGGGCCATTTGGCATCTTTTCTTGTGCGTCATCCATCGACTTTCCGGGCGGTTGCATCCAGAAGCACCCTGGGTGGAACTTCTCCGCAAACCTCGTCAGCACAATCACGCCAACCCTTTTGAATGAGTTTTCGATCGGACCTAGCCACACGCTCTCAATAGCGGAAGGCACGAACGGGAACATCACGGTGGGCAAGAACGGTATCAAGATGCCGCTGCTTTATCCGGTTTCTCCCGACCAATCTATTCCCGACATGGGCTTCGGCGGTCTTGATAACGTCAATTTTGCCGGGGGCTATTTGGGGGGTACACCTTGGCGCCAGGCCAATACCACCATCAACGTGAACGACAATTTAACCAAGGTTTTGGGTTTGCACACCCTTAAGTTCGGTGTCTTCTACCAACGCAGCCGCAAGGACCAAATTGCCTGGGGCAACATCAACGGCCAGTTCAACTTCGGGCTGGGGCCAACCGCCGGAGGTACTTGCCCGGGTGCGGCAGGTAGTTGTGTCTTAGGCGATCCGTTAGCGAGCGCCCTATTGGGAGCGTTCGACGGTTTTAGCCAATCCACCGCGCGTCCGCTTGGTAGATTCCGCTACAACCAGCTGGAATTTTACGGGCAGGACACCTGGAAGATCACGCCCCGGTTGACGCTCGACTATGGCATGCGCTTTGCCTGGATTCCGCCCCAGTACGACGCCAACAATCAAGTTGCGCTCTTTGATCCGTCGGCCTATAAAAAAGCGAACGCGGTCACCATTGATTCCAGCGGCAATATCGTCACCTCCGCGGGGGGCGACCCGCTGAATGGCATGAAGTTCACCAAGAACGGCCAACTCCCGCCAGGCGGGTGGAATAGCCGGGGCGTTATGCTGGAGCCGCGCTTCGGCTTTGCTTATGACATGCATGTGTTTGGAGATCACAAGACGATCTTGCGTGGTGGCTTTGGCATGATGCACGATCGCACCCAGGGCAACCTGATTTTCAATACGGTCTTCAACAATCCCGCGCTGGTCAAGACCGCTTCGGTGGGTTCCGGAAATATTGCCAACCTTCCGACTTTGCAGGCCTCGTTCGGGAACGGAGTACTGAGCAATGTTCTCGGCGCATCAAGAGACGGTAAAGTGCCAACCGTTTACAGTTTCAGTCTTGGCGTGCAGCGCGAACTAGGCAGCGGCACGGTGCTCGATGTGGCGTATGTCGGCACTCTCTCGCGCCACTTGGTAACCTCAAGGGATATCAATGCGATGCCGTATGGTTTAGCATTTGCGCGGTCGTCCCAGGATCCGAACTGTACCGATAATAATGGTAATCCGGTCTTCCCTGGGGGAGTTGTACCCGCCGTCCAGCCGGGACTGCAACCGGAATATGCAGCGGCCGGCTACAGTTTCAACGGATTCTGTGCCATCGGATTTCAGAATTACACTTCTGCATATTTTGTCCCTTACAAGGGTTATGGTCAGATCGCTTATCTTCAGTTCGACGGCACATCCAATTACAATTCGTTACAAGTCTCATTGCAGCGGCGCTTCAGCAAGGGCCTAACCTTCGGCATGGTCTACACCATGTCGAAGGCGTTGACCACCGCCAACTCAGATCAGGACACTCAGGATACTTTCAAACCCCTGCTCGATTATCGTGCGGCAGGCTGGGACCGGACGCATGTGTTTGCCGCCAATTACGTCTACGATCTGCCAGGAATCACCAAGCACTTTGGCGGACCGAAGTGGCTTTCCTACATTACAGATAATTTCCAGTTGAGCGGCGTAACGCAGTTTATGACCGGAACGCCGGTGGACTTGAACAACGGTTGGTCGTTCCCTCCTGGGAGCGTGACCGGCTCGGACCAATACGGAGCGAAACCGTACTACTACAGTCTCGACAGCAGGGGGAACCCGGTTCTCCCGAAAATAGGTTTCCCCGTGCGCGGAACGCGGGATAAGCTCCGCAACGGTGGAATGCAGAATTGGGATATATCTCTGTTTAAGAATATTCCGTTAGGCGAGGCGCGCTCTCTGCAGCTTCGGGTGGAAGCGTTCAACGCTTTCAACCATCCAAACTTCAATAACAGGCATTATGGCGCTAGTGGGACCGGCCCGTGGCGCTATGCGAGCCCGACCGACCCCTTGACCATCACTAAGAACTCGGACTGGGGAACGCCGGCGGACACGTATGGTGCTCGCGTTATTCAGCTCGGCGCCAAATTCTATTTCTGAACATTGCATCCCTGAGTAAGAGTGCAATTTCAAAAGCCACGTTATGGCGTGTGCTTTGAAGTGGTATTACGGCTTCAAGGTCACGGTCTTTCCCGTTGCGGCGGATTGGCGTGCGGCATCAAGAATCTCCGTCACGATGACGTTGGTTTCGAGCGAAGACAAACCATCCGGCTTTAGGCCATCCAGGACAATAGCGCGCAAATACGTGAGGGAATCACCGGATGTCGGCGGCACTTTCTGGGCCGCAACGATCTGTTCCTCTTTTTCGCCCGGTCGGCGAACTTTCAAATCGTCCGGCCCAACGGTAATCACATAGCCCGTCCGTCCATAAACTTCCATATCCTTACGGCTGAATGGCCAGTTCCAGGAAGCCTGCAGAATCGCTTGCGCCTTGGGATAAGTAAGGATGATGGTCGCCTCATCATCGACATGCGGATAGATCTCCAGCTTGATCTGCTGCGTGACCGCGGTAACCGAGAGCGGCTTTTGTCCGTTCATGAGCCAAGTCATCAAGTCGGCTCCGTAGCAGCCAAAATCAAACAGGGCCCCACCGCCGTTCAGCGTGGGATTCGTTAGCCACTTCAGAAACTCCGGGCTAACTCCAATTTCCTTCGGCCCCTCATGACCGTCGTGCACCACAACTTTTCGGACGTCTCCGATCGCACCGGCGTGCACCAACTCAAACACAGCGCGGTTGCTGCGATACCAGGATGTTTCGTAGTTCACCAGCACTTGTATCCGCGCCTCGCGTGCCGCGCGTTCGATCGCTTGGGCGTCTTGCAGACTGACGGCGAGCGGTTTCTCCATCATGACCGCGATGTGGTGCTTCGCGCAGAGTTCCACAATCTTTCGGTGATCGAAGGTGCTCGAATAAACAAGAACCGCTTGCGGCTTGGTGGTGCGTAGCATCTCTTCCAGATCAGCGTGATACAAGGCGGAGTCAAGTCCGAACTCGGCGGCGTAGCGATCGAAGAGGCTGCGGTCTGGATCGCTGATTCCGGCGATGTGCATCTCGGGCCGATGAATGGAATTCGAGAAAAACCCCTGAACGTGACCGTGAACAAGCCCCACGATGACGACACGCAGAGGCTCTGATTCAGTCGCGCGCAGGACAGGAACGGCAAAAAGCGCCGACGCCAGCAGAAGCACGGAGCAGCGGAACGCGAGTTTCATGGAAGGCCTCCGAGAGAATCCGGTTCATGATATCACCGCGCAATTCCCCCGTGCGATCCAGCACTCGAATATCAGGAGTTACCTGTATTGAGAGCGAAATGAAAATTGGTCTATACTCGGGCACCGATTACTCAAGGCCAGGAATCACCGTCGGAACACCGGCGTTGTAAAGATCTAATTTCAGGAGGGCAGAGGGATGCGAAATTTTCTGATTCTTGCGGTCTCAACTTTGTTTCTGGGAACTATTTCGTTCGGGCAGCCGGCAGAAAAAACGGCTCATGCGGACATGCTAAACGCGAAAGGCGAGAAAATAGGTACAGCTACACTCCACGAAGTTCCCGGCGGTGTCAGGATTGATCTGGATGTTGCGCAGCTTCCTGCGGGAACACATGCGCTGCACGTGCACGCTGTCGGGAAGTGTGAGGGACCGGACTTCAAGTCCGCTGGGCCGCATTTCAACCCCGAGGGAAAGAAACACGGTACGCAGAATCCAGAGGGGCCGCACGCAGGGGATTTGGCAAATTTTGAAGTCGGAGCAGACGGTCGTGCCAAAACCTCGGTAGTCGCGACTCGAGTGTCATTTGGCGATGGTGCCAACTCGTTGTTTCAATCGAACGGGACGGCCCTGGTAATCCACGAGAAGGCTGATGATAATTTGACCGATCCAGCCGGGAATGCTGGCTCGCGCATCGCCTGTGGCGCAGTGCAGAAATAATCGTATATCACTCTCTGAAAAAGGTGGAATAGCCCGCGAAGGCAGCTTGGCAGTATGGCCTCTGCCTATACTGCCAAGTGAGAGTGTGTCAGAACAGGCTATGGCATTTAGCATGTTGAAGGGGCTGCGCGGTGCCTGGGGCATGGACTTGAAGTGGAAGTGCTTGTAGCATTGCCCGCACGAAAAAAGTGAAGCCTGGAAAACGCAGTACTCCAACGAAAAGCACCGGCGCTCCGAAAAACTTTGATGAATACTTTACGAGCGTCCCGGAATCCGCCCGCAGCACCTTAAACAAGCTTCGAGCGACGATTCGGACCGTTGCGCCGTCGGGGGCTACCGAGACCATCAGCTACCGGATTCCTGCGTTCAAGTACAACGGAGTGCTGGTGTGGTTCGCCGCGTTTTCGAACCACTGCAGTTTGTTCCCTACGGCGTCTGTGATCGAAGCGTTTAAGAACGAGCTTAAGGGCTTCTCCACATCCAAAGGAACCATCCACTTCCCCACGGAAAAGCCACTGCCGAGCGCACTGATTAAGAAACTGGTGAAGGCGCGGGTCGCGCAGAACGAAAACAAGAAACGGCGCTGAGCGGGTTGCCCTTGGGACCGTTGGTCACTTCCAAGCCGGATTGGCCGACGGTCCCGGTCTAAATGGACTCAGCGCCTGATAGACGGCGCAAACCAGACATGTAGGTTTTACTACGACTTCTTGGCGGGGGCCGCAGCCATCACCTTATGAGCTGTCGTTTCTTCGACAACCGAAAACTCTCCTCCATTCAGCGACATCTCGAGCTTGAAGGTGTATTCGGTTTTGGATATTTCCTTGATGGTGACACGCACACTCATCTTGGCGTCGCCCATCTTGGATTCGGCGGTCCAATTCCAAGTGTCGCCGTTCACCGTGCCTTTCGAATCGATAGCGTCGCCTGTGCTGTTGAACGCGTGGTAGGTGTAAACCTTCTCGTTCGGGTCATATCCCAGGAACGAGACGCTCTTCGCTGGCCCCATCGGCCCTGTGCCTTCCGAGTGGCAGGTGACAAAGAACCCGCCCGATAACCATTCGCACTTTTCCTTGGCCGTGATCTTGCCTCCGGGCATCGGGCCGAACGGCTTGGCCTCGCCCGCGATGTTCCACGTGCCGATGTTATAGGCAAGCCTCTTGACCTCTGGCCCTGGCTTTGGCGGGCCCTGAGGCGCCTGCGCCTGGATGGATACGACGAAAAACATTAGGCAAACCGCGAGCAGTACAGTCACTCTTTTCACAATCGCCTCCATTGAATCTACCCCACAGCGGATGTAGGTGTGATGGAAACTCACGTTCCCGGCGCTGTGGGGTGTGCGAGGATGATACATCCGTTATCCAGATTTTCAACCGAGAATCGTTCTCACTTCGTGGCCTTGTCGTTGGGCATCGCGTCCGTTCGACGATGCCTCCGCCATACACGATTGTCGCGACCAATCGTCGATCGCTGCTCGCGCGCAAACAAGTTGAAACATTACTACCGCCTCCCTACGTCTAATTTTTGAGACGCAGAGTCACTCGCGCACTAACGTGCATCGCCAAAAGTATCCTCGGCATCCCATTGTTTGCAGCCCGCATCGGAGCCCTATAACGGAGTCATGATGGGCAACTCGCGAAGAACCAGGCACTATTTCAAATTGAATGGATTGGCTGTGGTAACGCTCTGCGCAACCATACAGCTTGCTCCGAGTTTATTGCTTGCGCGGAATGCGGCGCAAAGTTCAGCGCAAAATCAAAATTCGGTTTCCCGGCATGCGGGAACTATTAAATCGGTTAACGGGAACACCATTGTTTTGGCCAGCGACGCTGGCAGCGAAATCACGATTGTCGTGCCGCAAGGCGCACGAATTATCGCGGTGACGCCTGGCCAAAAAGATTTGCAAAGCGCCCAAGCCATGCAGTTCACGGATTTACATCCAGGAGACCGCATCCTGGTCCGCGGGGTTGCGCAGACCGATGGAAAAACCGTTCTGGCAAATTCCGTGTTGGCGATGAAGAAGTCCGAGGTCATCAATAAACAAGCACGCGATCGCGAGGACTGGCAAAAAAACGGAATCGGCGGATTAGTTCGCGCCGTGGACCCTGAAACCGTCACCGTAAGTCTTATGACCCCCACGGGCGCGAAAGACGTCGTAATTCGCGTTGGGAAATCCACCATTATTCGTCGATATGCGCCGGACTCGGTGCAGTTTGACAAGGCGGTTGTCAGCTCACTGGATCAAATTAAACCGGGCGATCAACTTCGCGCGCGCGGGACGCACGGTCCAGCGGACGGCGAATTCTCCGCAAGCGAAATCGTGACCGGTTCATTCCGCAATGTTGCGGGTACGATTTCCGCGATCGATTCCGCTGCCGGCAGCATCCGGGTCGAGGACCTCGCAACGAAACAATCCGTGCAAGTTAAGATTACGCAGGAATCGCAAATTCGTAAGCTACCGCCGCCGCTGGCCCAGCGAATTGCGTTGCGCCTCAAGGGAAACTCGTCTGAGGATCCTTCTTCGCTTGGCGCCGAGGTCGCGGGCAGGGCAAATGGACGCGATGGACAGGAGCACGGCGGAGCTCCGGATTTACAGCAAATGATTGTACGGATGCCCCCATCCACGCTTGCGGATTTTCAGAAGGGCGACGCGGTGATGATTGTCGCTACGCAAGGAACACGAGACACTTTCGCGACAGCTATCGTTTTATTGGGTGGAGTCGAACCGATCCTGTCCACATCCCCTAAAGGGGAAGCAAGCAGCTTGCTCTCTCCCTGGAGTCTGAGCACTGGCGGCGGAGACTCCATACCCTGATTTAAGTTATTCGCGTCGCGTAATTCTTATTTTCGTTTGGAGAATTAATGATTTTGGTTCCGTGGGGTCTCATCGTTGTCTTTCGTCGTGTCTTGATCGGCCTTTGGCTTATTGCGGCTTCGACGCCAATGTCGCTGGCGCAGTCTGCTACTGGTAATTTACACGTCCAGGTCACTGACCCGTCCGGAGCCTCGGTGGCGAACGCCACAGTGATTGTGACGACGCCAAGCGGCGAAGCGAATCAAGGGACGACCAACAAAGATGGTATTTGCGACTTCAAGTCGCTGGCTCCCGGAGCGTATTCCCTCAAAGCAATTGCAACTGGCTTCACGCCTTTCGCTAAAGATAAATTTGAAATTACCTCGGGGAAAATATCGACGGTCAACGTAGTGCTCTCCATTGAAATACAGGAACAAAAAGTTGAAGTGACCGACTCGCCGTCGCGGTTGGACCTAAATCCATCCAGCAATGCCGGCGCCATCACCATCACCGGCAAAGATCTGGAAGCGCTTTCAGATGACCCCGACGAATTGCAAGCTGAGCTTCAAGCGCTCGCCGGGCCTTCGTCAGGCCCGAATGGCGGGCAAATTTACATCGACGGTTTCACGGGCGGCCAACTTCCGCCAAAAGCTTCGATTCGCGAAATTCGCGTCAACCAGAATCCCTTTTCGGCGGAATATGACCGGCTCGGTTACGGCCGTATAGAAATTTTCACCAAGCCGGGTACCGATCAGCTGCACGGGCAACTTTATATCAGCGGCACTACGGCGGCGCTCAATGCGCGCAATCCGTTCGAACATTTCGCTCCGGGAGTCCAACCGCCGGGCTACGACTCCGTGCAATATAGCGGCGAAGTTGGCGGACCGCTCAGCAAAAAAGCGTCGCTCGATTTTAATATCGAGCGCCGCGACATCAATGACCTTTCGGTGGTGAGCGCGCGGATTCTTGATCCGGTGACCTTGGCGATCATTCCGTACAGCGCCACGGTCGCAAACCCTCGTGGCCGTACGAATCTCAGCCCGCGTCTGGATTACCAGACCAGCGCGAACAATACCCTTACGTTGCGCTATCAATATGAACGCGAAAATGAAACGGGAAATGGCGTCGGTCAATTCAATCTTCCTTCACAGGCATTCAATGCGCTTAATTCCGAGCATCAACTGCAACTCAGCGACACTTTGACGATAAACCCCAAAACGATCAACGAAACGCGCGCGCGATTCAGCCGGGAAATTAATACGCAAAGCCCCCTAAGCTCCGACCCAACTCTTAATGTTCAGGGTGCGTTTAACGGCGGTGGTAGTTCAGGCGGCCGAAACTCGGACAAGCAGAACCGTTTCGAAATTCAGAACAATACCTACATGTCATTCGGAAAACATTCGCCAAAGTTTGGCGGGAGACTGCGCTTTACTCAGGACATAAATTCTTCCAATTCCAATTTCAACGGCAATTTCACGTTCGGTTCGCGGATCGATCCAGCTTGTCCGACGATCAATACGTCTCCGCAAAGTTGCGCGCAAATCTCCGGATTAACCGCTTATCAAATTACCCAACAATATTTGGCAACGCCCGGTGATCCGCAGGCGAATCTGTTGCTGGCCATCAGCAAAGGGGGCGGCGCCAGCGCTTTTTCCATCACCACCGGAACCGCGGCGGTGAAAGTAAATTATTTTGACGTTGGGATATTTGCCCAGGACGATTGGCGCGTCCGCCCTAACCTAACTATCAGCTACGGACTGCGGTATGAAAGCCAAAATAATATCGGCGATCACGCCAATATCGCGCCGCGCATCGGACTAGCCTGGGGAATCGGCAGTGACGGGAACAAGCCGCCAAAAACGGTGCTTCGGCTGGGCTACGGAATTTTCTACGACCGTTTCGGATATCCGCTGATTTTGCAGCAGGAAAGATTGAACGGCGTTTTGCAGCAGCAGCTTCGATTCACAAATCCGAAATTCTATTTTGACAAAAACCCGCCACCGGCTTTGCCCCCGGGCGCGCTTTCCGCGGGAACGGTGTACCAGGGAAATTCAAATCTTCGCGCGCCGTACACCTTGCAAGCCGGTGTCAGCCTGGAGCGCCAGCTAAGCACGTCGACAAATTTGACCGTGACATATCTCAACGCGCGAGGAGTTCACCAGTTTTATACCGACAATATCAACGCGCTGGAATGCACATCCTTTCCGTGCGATCCCAACACCACGCCGCGACCGTTGCCCAGCCCCAACAATATTTTTCAATATCAGTCGGCCGGCACCTTTAAACAAAACCAACTGATCGTTAACTCCAACGTGCGCCTTGGCGCGAAATTGTCTCTTTCCGGCTACTACACTATGAATTACGCCAGCGGCGATACTTCGGGATCAGGCAGCTTTCCCTCGACGCCTGGCCGCGTCGCCGCTGATTACGGTCGAACCGCGTTTGACGTTCGCCATCGCGCTTTTCTGAGCGGCACGATGAGCCTCCCGTATTCGTTCCGCGTCAGTCCGTTCTTCATCGCCACTTCAGGAAGCCCGTTCAACATCATCACGGGACAAGATCTCTACAGCGATGGTATCTACAATGCGCGGCCAGTCTTTGCCACTTGTCCATCGCAGTCAGCAACAGTGAGATCGACAGTGTACGGATGTTTTGACGCCGCTCCACAAACTGGCGTTACGCTGATTCCCGTGAACTACGCGCAAGGCGATGCCCGCTACTCATTGAATGTGCGTCTGAGCAAAACTTTTGGTTTTGGCAAAAAGAAAGAAGGCGCAGCGCGCGCGGATGCCGGTGCACCTCCCAGCGGAGGCGCCTTCGGCCGCGGTCCAGGCGGCGACCGCAGGGGCGGCGGTGGCTTTGGCAACGACAGGAGCGGTGGCCCAACAAACAACCGTTATGGACTGACTTTCGGCGTCTCGGCGCGAAACATTTTTAATAAAGTGAATCTCGCAAATCCTGTCGGAGATCTTTCTTCGCCGCTTTTTGGCCAGGCCAACGCCTTGGCAGGCCGTCCCTACGGGGATTCCACCTCCAATAGAAGACTGGATCTGCAACTCACTTTCACGTTCTAACGCGAAGAGCCGGGGCCAGAGCGCTAGACAATATTTCAGCGCGGACCTAGAATGATCGCGCTTAGACCTGCCCATGAAAAAACACAAAAAGAAGGTATTGGAGAAGGGAACCGAAGTGCGACGCGCAGCTCGCAACTCCGGACTCGCGCCGGCCTCCACGCGGGTGATTCCCAACAAGCGCAAGCAAGCGCCAAAACATAAAAAGGATTTGTTCGAGTTTTAAGCCCGACCGGGCCTAATTTTTTGCGCCTCAACCGGGTTTGATTGCTGGTACTTTTTCGTCCGGGCGGAACAACGGAACCGAAGGAATTTTGCGCCGATCGGCAAGTTCTCTCGCGATAGCTTCGAGATCATTCTTCACGAAACCCTCGCTGGAAATTTTTACCGTGCCGTCGGTATCGACCAAAAATATGGTTGGAACCGTCACCAAACCATACGCGTTTGACGCGGGGTAGCCCTTTTCGTCCATTAGCATTGGGAAAGTAACGCCAAACTGCTTGCTGAATTTTTTCGCAGCCTGCGCGTCATCCTGGGAGATGCCCACGAAAGAAACGGTGTCTCCGCCGAATCGTTCATACAGTCGCTGCAAAAACGGGAATGTGAACTGGCACACGGGGCACGACACTTTGAAAAAGGCCACCACCGCGGGCCCGCCAACGATTAGCGAGCTCAGCGAGTGTTTTTTGCCGTCCAGACCCGGAAGGGAAAAGTCCGGCGCCCGCATCCCTGTCACGATGTGTGTCATTCTCTGGGTCCTCAGTGAATTTGGCGCGTTTTCCGCCCCATATAATCCATCAACAAATATTGTCCCAGCGTGTGCGGGGTTGTGAAGTACGCCTTTCCGCGGCACATGGCGGTAATTTTTTGCACGAAGTGCACCAGGCTGTAATCCGTCGCGAGCATAAATGTGTTGATCATGATTCCCGCGCGCTTGCACTTGTTTACTTCTTCAAGCGTTTGCCCCACTACAAACGGATCCAGTCCAAACGCATTCTTATAAATTCGCCCGTCCTCCATGGTCAACGCCGATGGTTTGCCATCGGTGATCATCACGATCTGGCGCATGTCTTTTTTCTGCCGCAATAAAATTCGTTGCGCCATGCGCAGTCCTTCGCGGGTATTCGTGTAGTAAGGTCCCACTTGCACGCGCGCCAATTGGCTCAAGGGAATTTCTTCGGCGCTATCGTGAAACAACACCAGATTGAGCGTATCTCCCGGGTACTGTGTGCGAATCAGGTGGGACAAGGCCATGGCCACGCGCTTCGCGGGAGTAAAGCGGTCTTCGCCGTATAAAATCATGCTATGGCTGCAATCTAGTAAAACCACGGTGGCGCACGAACTTTGATACTCGCATTGCCGCACCATTAGATCCGAATACCGTATTTCAATGGGAGTTTTCGGTCCTTCGCGTCTCACGGCGTTGAAAAGCGTCTCACTCACATCCAGGTTTAGCGTATCTCCGAACTCATAGGCACGCGACGTGCCGCCGGTTTCGACGCCGGTAGCCTGATCGCGCGTATTATGCCGGCCAAAACTGCTTTTCCCCAGCGAGCCCAACAAATCCTGAAGCGTCTTAAATCCTAAAAAGTCGATGGTCTTGTCCGTGATTTCAAAACGAGCTTCGGGCTCGCGTTTGCCCGGCTGCCCGAGTTGCCCGCCGGGAGTATTTTTCGGTGGAGGCGTCACCTGCGGAGGCTGCTGTGGATTGATATATCCCTGCTCGGCCAGCCTCTCCATCAACTTCTCGAGGAGATCGTTGACGGCGTCGCTGTTCAGCGCTTGCGAATCGTTCAACATCTCCCGCAATTCATCGTTCAGCGCTTCGTTCGGCATCAAGTCGCCTTCCTGCAACGCGCGCAGGATTGCCTCTTTCAGCGCTTTCATGGCCTTTTCTGAATCCATTCCGGTGGGGCCGTAAAACTGAGACTCGAAGCCGCTCTGTAGAAAAAAATCTCCTAACCGCTTGACCAGTTCTTCCAGATCAACCGCGTCCGCCGCTTCTCCCGTATATTTTCCGTAGCGAATATATTTCATGCGCTTCCTTTTTCGCCCAGCTTTATTGCTTCAGTTGAATTGCTTCCGCGGCCGGTTCGGCGTTTCCCGCACATCGGGCTGCCGTGGTTTTTCGGCGAAGTAACCGCGCTCTTCTGTTCGTCCAATCCGGCGATGAGCCCACAGTCCTTCCAAAATCATTTCCGCGGCAGCGGCTGCGGCGCCTTGCTGCTTGCTGTCTCGAACGCCCAATCGCTCAACGTGCTCCATCAGTCCTTGAATACCAGAGAGCTGGCGATACCTGTCATGAGTTTTTTCCTCGCCAGACAATTTCAATTCTCCGCCGAGTTCAAACCACTGAATCACCGGTTGAAAACTTGTTTCTCCGAATCTTCTGGTAAACACCCGGCCCACCGCCGTGCGAATCAGCTCGCGAGCGACGGTTTCAGCCCCCTTCAGCTCGCCCTCATATTCCAGCTCCATTTTTCCGGTGATTGCCGGCATCGCCTCGTAAACATCCGCTACCCGCGCCACTGTGGCAGCTTCTTTAGCTAGCGTCGCGCGCTGTTCCGCGCTGCTCACAATACTTTCCAGAGCCGTAATCGGCAGCCGCTGGCTTACGCCGGATCGCCGGTCGACGCGTTTGTCCTCGCGCGCTTGAAACGCGATTTCCTCCACTACCTCTCGCAGATATTCCGGCACTTCCACGGAAACGCCGCCATCGCGCTTCGTCCACGCTTCCTGCTTGGTAATGGTCATTCCTTCTTCGAGGGTACTCGGGTAATGCGTGCGAATTTCCGCGCCCATCCGGTCCTTCAGCGGAGTAATGATTTTTCCTCGCGCGGTGTAATCCTCCGGGTTCGCGGTGAACACCAGCAGCACATCCAGCGGCAACCGTAGCGGGTAACCCTTAATCTGAATGTCTCCTTCTTGCATGATGTTAAACAGACCGACTTGAATTTTGCCCGCCAGATCGGGTAGCTCATTGATTCCAAAAATGCCGCGATTCGCGCGGGGCAAAAGTCCATAGTGAATGGTCAGTTCATCGGACAAGTCACGCCCCCCGCGAGCCGCGCGAATCGGATCCACATCACCGATAATGTCCGCCATGGTGACATCCGGTGTCGCCAGTTTTTCCACGTAACGCTGATCCCGCGGAAGCCACCGGATCTCCGTGTTATCGCCATCCGCGGCAATTTTCTCGCGGCACGCGCGGCAAATCGGCCGCAACGGATCGTCATTAATTTCGCAGCCGGCAATCGCGGGAATTTCGGCGTCTAAAAGCGCCACCAATCCGCGCAATATTCTGCTTTTCGCTTGTCCGCGCAAGCCCAGCAAAATAAAGTTGTGCCGCGAGAGCAGCGCGTTCACAATTTGCGGTATCACGGTATCTTCGTAGCCGTGTACGCCTGGAAAAAGTGGCTCATGGCGTTCTATCGCTCGCAATAAATTTCGCCGTATCTCGCTTTTTACCGGTAGTGACGCACCTTGCGCATCGAAATCGGGTATGCGCTTCCATTCGCCGATCGTCCTCGGCTTAGGATGCAATCCGGTCACTGGTGACTTTCCCATGGTCATGGTTTCCCATCCTGCGCGCATCATCATGCGATGCGCAAATCAATTCAATTTGCAGTCACTGCCGCCGGCGCGCGCGACCTTCAATTTCTGTAGATGCGGCGCCCAGTCACGGAGATACGCGGTCAGCCTCGCCTGGCGTTCCGGTTCTGATCGCAACTCCAAAATCTGCTGTTTCCAGCGAAGATCTATCGGCAAGGCTTCTAATACCGCGTAGGACAAATAAATTTCGTCGGTGGGCGTCAACTCTTTCGGAAAGGATTCGAAAGCGATGGTGTAGCATACTTCGTACAATTCCAGCAGTTTGCTGCGTACCGCGCTGTCAACCACATCTTCTTCGTCTTCCAGATATTCCACTCTCGCGCGCAGCAGCGGCTCCTGAGTGAGAAATTCCAAAACGCGAAATGGCCTGCGGCCTACCGTCAGAATGTCCAAGCGGCCGTCTTCATAGCGCTGCACCACTTCAGTAATTTCCGAGGTACAACCTACGCCGGCAACTCCGTCTTCCGTAGCCAACACCACTCCGAAGCAAGATTTGGCGAGCAGGCAATCTCGCACCATTTCTCGATATCGCGGCTCGAAAATATGCAAAGAAAGTTGCGCGCCCGGCAAAAGGACCACGTTCAAAGGAAAAAGAGGAATCCGTTCAGCGCGCATAAGGTTCCGCATCCAACATTATAACAAAGCCGCAAGTGGCAACGCTCCGAGCGCCGCGTACACTTCAGCTCAATTCGCTAAGTAAACCTTCCAATTCTGACCGGGCGTGCTGATCACCCATCTTCATTGCGGCAACGATTCCCTTGCTCAAAACCTGCTTCGCTTCCGCGCTACGCGATTCGCGCGCCAACATTTGCGCAAACATTAAATAGGCGGGGACGTAGTCGGAGTTTCTTTCCAGCAAAGCGCGAAAGTGCGTATCCGCGGCGGCGCTATCGCCGCTATTCATGCATTCCAAGGCTAGCCCGTACCGGGAAAATGGGTCGTCTGGTTTCTTTTCGACGAACTCTTCAAGCACCTGCCGCCGGGTTTTCTTTTGTTCCGTCATGGCTCGTCCCGTAGTATACGGTGTGAGGGCGTTGAATCCCATAGCGCGCGAACGACGGAGAATTTAGGATGCGGGCAACTTTGAATAAGCAGCCAGGCAGTGGGGAAGCGAACCTTAAGCCGAAACCGGTTCGCGCATCCGCCTCTGAAATGGCGGAAGTGGTACTTCCCGCGCAGACCAACTCGCTCGGAAAACTTCTTGGCGGGCATGTGATGCACCTGGTTGACATCGTTGCCGCGATGGCTGCGTGCCGCCACGCCAATGGATACGTGGTAACCGCGTCGGTGGATTCCATCGACTTTCGCAATTCCATCAGCTTGGGTGAAATTATTACCTTGAAAGCGCACGTGAACCGCGTATTTCACACTTCGATGGAAGTAGGAGTGGAAGTTCACTCGGAGAACGTAATAACCGGGGAACGCAAACACACTACCAGCGCTTACGTCACATTTGTAGCTCTCGACGAGCACACTTTATTGCCCAAACCGGTTCCGCAACTGATTTTGAGAACTGTTGAGGAAAAGCGCCGCTGGCGCGAGGCTGCAAAGCGCCGAACTACGCGTCTCGCGTTGCGCCAAAACAGTCGCGCCAGGTAGCAGCGTTGTACGTAAATCCGTTGTGACTTGGATGTGTCATTCTATCCGTTGCAGCGCGTTCCGGACATTGCTCGCGACCAGCAGTGCGTGTTGCACGCACCCGCCGATCGACGGTCCATTGAGATAATTTCCGGTTAACCACAAGCCTGCGTGCCGCTCGCGTAACAATTCCAGTGACCGCAATCGTTCGCCATGACCTAAATTGTATTGCGGTATCGCTGGAGGCCACGCTGTAACGCTGGAAAATACCGGGCGCTGTTTAATGTTAAGAATTCCTGCGATCTCGCTGTGAACGAGTGACGTCAATTCTGACGCTGACAGCGACGCCGCGTCCGGATCCAGAACTCCTCCAACAAAGCTCGTTACCAATATATGTCCAGTTGGCGCGCGACCCGCGAACAACGACGAATTCCATACGGTGCCTAAAATACGCAGACCAGCGGCGCGCGGCGCGAGAAAGCCGAATCCTTCCAGTGAATGCCCCACGTCTTCGATGCGGTAGCCCAGTGACACCACGGCCACCGCGGCGTATTCCATTGCCGAAAACGTCTTCGCAAATTCTGGGTCAATTTGTGACAAAAGTTGTTGCGAAGCCTTCGCCGGCGTAGCGCAGATCAAATGTTCAGTCTGAATTTCTTCAGGCTGGCCGTTCGTTATTACCCTTACGATATAGCCGCCGTTCTGCTTGCGAATCTCGATTGCTTGGGTGCCTAGCCGCAGCGAGCCGCCCAGTTTTTCAGCGATGGTTCTCGTCAACACCACATTTCCTCTGCGAAACGATTGCAGTGTTCGCCTGCCCTCTTTTCGCTGCTTCAAAAGCCCGCGTATTACGCTACCGGCATTTTTCTCCGCTTCATAGATTTGCGGGAACGCCGCCGCAAGACTCAGCTTCTCCGGATCGCCTGCAAAAATTCCAGAAACAAATGGTCCTACAAGCTGCTCCAGCAATTGCGGCGTGAATTTCCGAAGCACAAAATCTGCTACGGACTCATCTTCATTTGGAGGCTGGCTCTTACCCTT
>Ga0209117_1000304_pt1 | contig 24438 bp, 18 predicted proteins | sample BlaSpr_A8_OM2_M2_FD_187978 | JGI IMG/M metagenome (GOLD analysis project Ga0209117, IMG submission 187978) | Forest soil microbial communities from Thunder Bay, Ontario, Canada - Black Spruce, Ontario site 2_A8_OM2_M2 (SPAdes) (version 2) | ecosystem: Environmental > Terrestrial > Soil > Boreal... | reverse complement strand
TGACCCGACGTTGCCCCCTGCCTATTTCACATTGATGAAGTGGGCCGACCAGGTTCGGCGCCTTCGGGTGCGTACCAACGCCGACACGCCGCAAGACTCGCGCAGGGCCCGCGAAATGGGTGCCGAGGGAATTGGCCTGTGCCGAACCGAACATATGTTTTTCAAGGATTTCGAACAACCGGAGCGCAGCCACGAACGGCAGCTTGCGATCCAGGAAATGATCATTGCGGATAACCCGGGGGCACGCGCCAAAGCACTTGCAAAGTTGCTACCGTTTCAGCGGCGTGATTTCATCGGAATTTTCAAAGCTATGGACGGCTGCCCAGTCACGATCCGTCTGGTCGACCCTCCGCTTCACGAATTTGTCCCTCACGACACCGTCAAGCAGGAAGAACTTGCAAAAGAAATTGGCGTCGATGTGGAAACAGTAGCGCGTCGCGTCGAACAATTGAAAGAAGCCAATCCCATGCTGGGTCATCGCGGCTGCCGACTTTCAATAACCTATCCTGAAATTCTTGAAATGCAGGTGCGCGCGATTATCGAGGCCGCCGTTGAATGTCAGAAAACAAAAGTTAAAGTATTGCCTGAGATTATGCACCCGCTCACTTTGGACCGCCGCGAACTTCATATCCTCGAGCAAGCCACCAGGCGTGTCGCCGACGAAATTATCAAAAAGAGCGGCATGAAGCTCGACTACCTGGTTGGCACGATGATCGAGCTTCCGCGGGCCGCGCTTCTCGCCGACCAGATCGCGGAAGTCGCAGAGTTTTTTTCCTTTGGCACAAACGACCTCACCCAGACCGTTATGGGACTTTCACGCGACGATGCCGGACGTTTTCTTTCCGACTATGTGGACGAAAACAAAGCCGGCATTTTCTCGGCGGACCCCTTTCAAACTCTCGACGTTGAGGGTGTCGGCATGCTGATGAAATGGGCTATTGAAAAAGGCCGCAGCACGCGCCCTAAATTGAAAATAGGAATCTGCGGTGAACATGGCGGCGACTCCGAGAGCGTAAAGTTCTGCCATCGAGCCGGTATGGACTACGTCAGCGCTTCGCCTTATCGTGTGCCCATTGCGCGCCTCGCTGCAGCGCAGGCCGTCCTGGAGGAAGGCCCCAGTAAAAAAGAACCGAAAAACAAACACCGCCGCCGGGCGAACCAGAGCAGTTAAGAATCGGCGACTGGGCTCTCAGTAATGCTTGAAGGTTTTAGGCCCCCAGCTTAAGCTTCATTCATTCGCAACGGTCATTCGGGACTGATGAATCGGACTCTACAATTTCCTTGGCCGAGGATTGCCATTCTCTCCGCGGCAGCATGCTTTGTGGTGTTCCTCGGTCCGTACGTTCCACACTCTATCGCCTCTTCCGACCCGCAAGCAGAGTTACGGGGCATCGTCCTAGATGAGAATGGCGTTCCGGTTGCCGGCGTCGAAGTTGTCATCCACGATACCAGTTCTCAACCCCATACCACGCACACAGATGAAGCCGGCCGATTCGCATTTTTCAGATTGACTCCGGGTGAAGTTCAGCTGACTCTAACCAAAGCAGGTTTCTTCGCGCTCTCCGCTTACACCGTAACGCTTCACGAAGGCTCGTCCGAAGTTTCGCTTACGCTCAACCACGAAACAGAAGTTCATGAAAAGGTTGAAGTCACTTCGTCCGCTGCTCGCGTGGATCCTCAAGACACCTCGCATCAAGCCACGCTGGTTGCCCGGGAAATCCGCGACATCCCCGTCCCCAGCTCCCACGTTCTTCAGAATAGCCTGGTCACGTTGCCGGGCTTGATTCGCGATCCCGTTGGCGAATTGCACGTTGCAGGTTCGCGCGTGGCAGACACGGTCTACTTTCTCGATGGTTTTGAAATAGGCGACCCAGCGACCGGCGCACTCAATGCGCGCTTTGACGTTGACAGCATTCGCGCTGTCGAAGTTCTGACCGGTCGTTTCAGCGCTGCATACGCCCATGCTGCGGCTGGTGTAGTGAACATCGATACCGCCGCAGGAGACGACCGCTGGCGCTTTGGCACCACCAATTTTATTCCCGGCCTGCACCTTCAAAACGGCGTACATCTCGGCAATTGGTATCCACGGTTCAATTTTTCCGGTCCCTTGCAAAAGGGGCGACTGTGGTTCAGCGAGACCCTCAGCGTTCAGCATACGTTTCACATTGTTCGCGAACAGCCGCGCGGCGCGAATTCCACAACGATATGGGGCGGCGACAGCCTTTCTCGCTTGCAATTCAATATCACTCCACGGCAAATTTTGCAGGGAAGTTTTCTCTTCAACCGTGAGGATGGCTCACACCTCGGCCTGAATGCTTTCAATCCAATTTCGACCACCACCGACTTGGCAGCCAAGCGTTTATTCGGCTCGGTGAAGGATCAGATTTATTGGGGCGGCGCGCTTCTCGAATTAGGCTTTGCGGCAGATCAGAGCACTCGCGAAGTTGTCCCTCGTGGCAACGACGTCTATGTGCAGACGCCATCTGGCACGTCGGGAAATTTTTTCCAGAGCAGCGACCGCAGTGTGCGACGTCTGCAGGGGCTCGGCACAGTGGCGATTCCGTCGAGGCATTGGCTGGGCACCCACGATTTCGTCGCCGGCGTGAATTTCGCGACCCTCATACTCGATCAATTTTCAACTCGCGGCGAGATTGAAGTTCGCCGCAAGGATGGCACGCGCCTGCGACGCACGATTTTCGCGGGCCCCTCTGATTTCGAGCTCTCGAATAAGCAAGCAGGCGCTTATGTGCAGGACACCTGGCGAATCACGAAACCATTGATTCTTCAGGTGGGGGTGCGCACGGACTGGGACGAAATCGTTCACGCAGCCATGATTGAGCCGCGCATTGCTCTGAACGTGCTCCCGTTTCCCTCGGAAAGTGCCAAACTCTCGCTTGCCTTGGGGATTTACAACCAACCCTTGAATCTCTCGCTTTTAGGGCAGGCGATGGATCAGCAGCAGATCGACACATTTTATTTTCCTGGCTTGGATGGACAAACCATCATCCGAGGTCCGTTCACGAGCCGCTTCGTTGTACCGCCATCGGGACTCGAGCAGCCTCGCGTGTACACCGCCAGCGCCGAGTGGCGACAGAAAATCGGTGGCCACACGGTAGCCGGGCTTCATACCATGGTGCGCGATGGCCGGGGCGGCTTTGCGTATGAAGATGAGGGACTGCCCGGCCGCCCTGGTGCAGTTTTCGTTTTGCACAATCATCGCCGTGACCGCTACCGCTCGGCAGAAATCTATCTCCGCCACTCCTTCAGCGAAAACGGGGAACTCTTTGGCAGTTACACACGTTCAACGGCGCGCACAAATGAAGCCCTTGATCCGGTTCTTGGCGGTTTGCTTTTTTCGCCGCAGAGATCCGGCCCGCTCTCTTGGGACGCACCCGATCGTTTGGTGATCTGGGGTTGGACTCCGCTGCCGGTCTGGAAGTTTCTTTTGAGTTACTTCTTCGAGTATCGCACCGGCTTCCCGTTCAACGTCATCAATCAGCAATTGCAGATCATCGGTTCCCCTGGCCGGCGCCGGTTTCCAGACTACGTGAATCTTAATCTCGGACTAGAGAAAACATTCCGTTTTCACGGCTACGTGTTTGCTGCCAGAGTCGCCGCCGTCAACATCCTGGGACGCCAGAACCCCGACTCCGTGGTCAACAATATTACCGCCCCGAACTTTCTTACTTATGGAGGCGGCCAGCGTCGCGCCTTCACTCTCCGCTTGAGATTTGTGGGACGAAAATAGATCCGTCGGGTACACAATACAAAGTATCCATTGAGTTGTCGGCAAGCCGACGAGGTCGCTTCCCTAGTCACTTGAAGCCCGTGCTTTAAACTTTAAAACTATTACTTTAAGGTTTGCACTGGGTCATAAGTCTCACCGGCACTAACGCTTGTGCGCCACCACCCTGTGGACCCAAGTAGCCCGCGCACCCGCGTGGCACATCCGATCACAAATACCGATCACGTAGGCATCTTCAGAAAAAAGTATGTCCCCAGAAAAGCATAAATAAAATCTGGCGACCATCCTGCCAGCATCGGCGGCAGCTGGCCCACACTGCCCATGGCTGCGAAAAGCTCCGACGTCGCCCAGTAAACAATTCCGATTCCCACGCCCAAAGCTACTCCGCCAATCGCGCCGCGGGTACCCACCAAAAACGCGAAGGGAATCGCCAATAGCATGATCACCGGTGCAATCAGCGGAAATGCGAGTTTCTTATGCCACTGGACCGTTAGGCTGGCAACATCGAACCCAGCCTGATGCAGATCGGAAATATAGCCACGCAGTTCACGCCAGTTCATCTTGTAGGCTTGGGGGAGCTCGCGAGTGAAATAACTTGGTGTCTCGGTCAGCTCGCTCAGAATAATCACCTTGAAGGGTTCATATCGCCTAATCTGGCGACCGTCGAAGTCGCGCACCCATCCAGATTCGAGAATCCAGGCTTTCTCGGTTTCCTCCCAATGGGCGCGCGTCGCAAAGACCCGCCGCTTCATCTGAAAAGTGCCCGGATCAAGCTCGAACACGTTGAGGTGGCCAAAAAGCTTGGAATCCGGGTCATACACGTCGTAATTAAACAATTTCGAATTTTCCCCAAAAATCCATTGGCGACGCGACTGGTAAGTGCGTGCTGGGCGGCCCTTGATCTGGTTACGCAAAGCATCCTGGCGCTGGAAAGCGTAGGGAAGGTAAACGTCGTCGAGGAACAACATCGTTCCTGCCAAGACCAGGCCGGCCGTCAGAAGTGGCAGCGACAGGCGATACAGGCTAACGCCGGTCGCTTTGAACGCAACAATTTCATTATTTTTGGTCATCACCCCGAGTGTTACTAACACAGCCACCAGCGCCGCCAGCGGTGCGATCTGATAGGCCAAATGCGGCGTCAGATACCAAAAGTATTTCGTTACGACGAGAAATGGCGACCTATGTTTTGCGATATCATCCAACAGCTCGAAGAATGTAAAAGCCTCGAAGAGAAACACGAATCCCACCAAGAATAGCAAAAGGTAATAAACGAAATTTCTCAGAACGTAGAGGTCCATCAATTGGGGAAATCCGCTGCTGTGCCGCCACCCAAATTGCGTTGTGGGGCCTCTGCGCCGCTCGCCATTCCCCTCTTCCAACGGAGAACCGTTTGCGTAACTTGCCGCGCGCTGCTGGGCTTGAGCTGTCTTTTTTCTACGACGCCTCTGCCAGATCCTCAGCTTGTCGATCAAGCGGGATATCCAGTTCTCTTCGTGCAGTTGCTCGATGCGCGGGAGCATTGCCAGCCCAAGCAAACCTACCAGCGCGTCAGCTCCCCATATTCCCACAGCAGGTGAGACTGTCCCTTCACGTGCCATCCCCGCGCCGATTATGAACAGTAGGTAGTAAGCCGAAATTAAAATCAGCGCCATTAGGAAGCCAATTGCTCGTCCTCCGCGCCGGGGGCGCGCTCCCAGTGGCACGCCGATCAAAGCAAACACCACACATGCCAGAGGAAATGCCAGTCGCCGGTGAAACTCGACGCGCGCCTCACGCCACGGAATGCCCTGCGCCGCTCGCAGTTCGTGCATGCTGCGTTCGGCAAGCGCGGGCTTCCGTGAATCCACTGGATTGAGGCCAGACACTTCGATGGGCCAATCGCTTTCCCCGAAAGTGGTTACCGAATAATGGCCCGGATCCTGCAACGAATATTCGTGCGTGCTGCCGCCTCGCAGGTGGAACTGGAGCTTGCCCTGTGTGGCATCGGGAATTACAATGGCTTCCTCCGCCAGCGTTAAACGGGAACCTGTCTTCAATCCCGATTCCGCTAGAAACACCCCGTGCCAGTGTGTTCCGGCGGCTTCGACATCGTGAACATACAGAACAAGTCTTGGGAAACGCTCATCAAATACTCGAGGCTGCAATTGGAAGGACGCCTGCGAAGCCAACAGCTGAACCTCGGTTTCGCGAAAGGTGTGTAGAGAGAGTGGTCCGAGCCACAGGGTGATGAGAAGACTAATGGCCGTGCCACCGACCGCGAGCACGCCGACCGGAACCAGAATGCGACGCATGCTGATGCCCACGGTGTTGAGCGCGATCAGTTCGCTATCAGCGGACATCCGTCCCAGGCCAATGAGTACACCGACCAGCACAGCCATCGGAATTGTGAACGCGAGTACGGCGGGCACTGTGGTAAGAAATAACAGGCCAACACTGCTGGCATTGCCAGTATGGCGAACAATTAGTTCCATCAGGCGGACAAGTTGAGGCACAAAAAAAACGAAGGTGAAAACGGCGAGACCCAGAAGTGCGTTGGAGAAAACTTGTCGGACGATATAGCGATCTATGATGCGCATGCGTGGGCGCCTTAGTCTAACATGATCGCAATCCTGCCATCGGAGACCTGCCGGGAATGAACCGCATCCATTTGGTTATGCTTTGGCATATGCACCAGCCGCTCTACCGTGAGCCGGAGGCGCGTCGCTATGTGCTCCCGTGGACGCGCCTGCATGCGCTCAAGGATTACTGGGGAATGGTTCGCGTGCTGGAGGAATTCCCGCGAGTGCATGCGACATTCAATGTGGTGCCTTCGCTTGGAACACAGCTCGAGGATTATGCCAGCGGCCAATTCGACGAGCCATGGTTTCAAGTGGCGTTTCGGCCTGTTGAGATGCTCACGTCGGAAGATAAGTTGGAAATACTGTCGCGATCCTTCCAGGTGAATCGCGAACATTTGGCGTCGCGTTGGAGGCGTTTTATCGAGCTATATGAACGCGTTGAGAGTTCCGGCAACCGTGCAGCCCTCACCACATTCGGGCTGCGCGACTGGCGCGACCTGCAGGTGCTCTCTCAATTGGCGTGGATGGATGAAGAATGGTTAGAGCACGATCCTGTGGTTAGCGAACTTGCCAGCAAAGGCCGCGATTTTTCCGAAAAGGACAAAGAGCGACTACGCAATAAGCAGCTCGAATTCCTCGGTATGGTTTTGCCTGTGTATCGCGAAGCTGCCGCGCGCGGGCAGATCGAGCTCTCCACAACACCGTTTTATCATCCGATTCTTCCGTTGGTTTGCGACACCAGCATCGCCCGAGTTGCGAATCATTTCTCACCGCTTCCGGCGCGGCCTTTCCGCCATCCCGAAGACGCCCGCGAGCAACTCATTCGTGCGCGCGCCTATCACCAGCGCGTATTTGGACAAGTCCCGTTAGGATTGTGGCCCTCGGAGGGCTCGGTTTCGAGTGAAGCCCTTGCACTCGCTGCGGAATTGGGCTTCCGTTGGTTCGGCACCGATGAAGGGGTTCTCGGGCGCACCCTGGAGATAGGTTTTGGGCGCGATTCCTCTGGCGTTCCCGCGAACGCCGATCGATTGTATTCGCCGCTGCGCGTGCAAGTGGGCTCGCGGGAAATCACCGGCTTGTTTCGCGATCATCACATCTCCGACCTTGTTGGGTTTGTGTACAGCCGAATGGATCAGCGTGCCGCTGCAGCGGATTTGCACGGGCGTTTGCGGCAACTGGGTGAACGCGTCGACAACGGCAAGCCTCTTACGGTGAGCATCTTTCTGGATGGCGAAAATGCCTGGGAATATTATCCCGGCAACGGCCGCGAGTTTTTGCGCGAGTTGTACCGCCGCGTACAATCCGATTCGGATATTCGCGCGCTTACCGTGTCGGAGGCTTTGGCCGAAGCCGGCGACATCCCTGTGAGCAAGGGGATCTTCCCGGGCTCGTGGATCAATGCAAATTTTGACGTGTGGATTGGCCACCAGGAAGACGTGGCTGCCTGGAACTTGTTAGCCGATGCGCGCGATGCGTACACTCATGCGGCAGAGAGCCGTGTTCGTGGCGATGCGGATGCCCCCAACGAAGAACGCTTAGCAGTGGCGTTTGAATCGATTCTGGCGGCCGAAGGCAGTGATTGGTGCTGGTGGTTCGGACCAGAACATAGCTCAGCGAATGACGCAGACTTTGATGAGCTTTTCCGGAAATACCTTACCAGTGTCTACCAGGCGCTCGGCCTGATTGCCCCGCTCGCGCTGGTCGAACCGATTAAACGGCAACCCGAAGAGGCTTTCTTGCTGCCACCCACGGCATTTCTTCAGGTTACCGTGGACGGACGCGACACATCGTACTTCGAATGGCTAGGCGCAGGACTTTATGCCGCAGAGCGCACCAGCGGCGCGATGCACGGGCGGCAATTTTATTTGCACGAATTGCGTTACGGTTTTGACGAAAATGTCTTCAACGTTCGCGTGGATCCGTTTCCGAGAGCGCTGGCCGAGCTCGATGAATTCGAGTTGCAACTCACGCTGGAAGCGGTAAACCAGGTCCGCGTGGTTGTACCGGTGAAGCACGGGAAGGTCGCCCGATTCCATCTGGAGAAAAACGAACTAGCTCCACTGACTCCGTTAAAACCGATCGCTGCGGCTTACGAGAAATTCTTCGAAATCTCCGTGAGCAGGGAACTGCTGCGTCTCGAAGGATGCAAGTCGCTGCGGGTGGGGATCGCGCTGTGGCGCGGGGGGTTGCCGATGGACGTTTTGCCGGCGGAAGGATCTCTCGAAGTGAAATTGGGAGAAGAACATTTCGGGTGGCCTGCGTTGTAGCGTTTCCCTAAAAAAGTTTTACGGCAATGTTGTTGGGATGATAGCCGACAGGAATCATGGTGATCAGGCTGCCGGTGCTGACGCGAATCACCGCTAGGTCGGAGGACCCTTCGTTCACAACGAGCAGGATTTTTTCATTGGGATCAAAACGCGCCATGCCTGGGTGTTGCCCCACAGAAATCGGAGTGCGTAGACGGCGAACGTTGATATCGACGGGCATCAGGCGCCCGGATGCTGCGTCGGATACGTAAAGTACGCTGGAATCGGCAGTTAAAATTCCGTGCGTCGGAGAGAACCCCAGCACCAAGGAATCCCCTACTTCATTTGATTGCGTATCAATCACTTCCATGCCGTGCGCTTCCGGAGACGTAACATACAACTCTCCACCATCAGGCTTCAAAATTAGATCTACGGGCTCGCCTTCCACCGGGAGGTTGGCAACGAGAACCCGGCGGCGCAGATTCACAACGGAAATCTGGTGGGTTCCCGTGGCAGATACAAATGCTGAGGAACTATCCGGCAGAATCGCAACTTGCTCGGGATTAGCCGCCACAGCAATGGTTGCCAGCGGCCTAAGCGCAGCCGCGTCAAAAACGCTGAGCGTAGAGGCATCGCGGTTGGGCACCAGCACATACTTTCCGTCCGGAGTGACGCGTGCAAGCCAAGGCCGCCAGCCAGTTCTCGCACTCGCGACGACGAGCCGCGACGCGCAGTCAATAGCGACGACAGTAGCCGAGCCGGATGATGCCACGTAAGCGCGTTTGCCATCCGGCGAAAAGTCGATCGCAAACGGCGAGGCCCCAACCGGAATTCGCGCGGCAACCTGGTCACGCGTCGCGTCGATAACCCACGCGTAATTTCCGGCTGTGCTGACTCCCCAGATTTCCTTGCGCGTAGGATGCTCGCGCAGTCCTGACGGCGCAGGACCAACCGGAATTTTCGCGATAACTGCCAGACGAACCAGGTCCACAACGGAGACGTTGCCATCGGCGCTCGAGACATAGGCGCAAAGGCGAAGGCCGCGGCGCAAAACCGACGGACGATGCTCGCGTGCGAGCTCAACGCCAGCGCCAGCGAGAAGGAGAATGGCGGCGATAAACACTCGATAATTGTTTGCCGGTTTCATGCGTTTCGGTGAGGCCAGCGAAACAGCTCCTGCTACGTGACCGTGCGATGGACTACGGCGGCGATTTGACGGATTTCTCCGATAAGCTGAAGGAACTCCTCGGGGAGAATGGATTGCGCTCCGTCGGAAAGCGCCATGTCCGGCTGGTGATGAACTTCAACAAGCAGCCCATCAGCACCTACGGCGACGGCGGCGCGCGAAAGCGGCAGCACTTTATGGCGGACCCCGGTGCCATGACTGGGATCAACAAGAATCGGAAGATGGCTGCGCTTTTTAACTGCCGGAATAATTGTAAGGTCCAGCGTGTTTCGGGAATGATCAGCGAAAGTGCGCACTCCACGTTCGCAGAGAATCACGTTGTAATTTCCCTCGGACAAAATGTATTCGGCGGCCATCAGGAATTCGTCGAGCGTGGCGGACATGCCGCGCTTCAACAAAATCGGCTTGTGAGAATGGCCGGCGCGCTTAAGGAGTGAGAAATTCTGCATATTGCGCGCGCCGATTTGGATCACGTCAGCATATTGCTCGACGAGTTCAAGACTGTCGTTGTCGACTGCCTCGGTGATGATGCCGAGACCGAAACGCTCGCGCACTTTGGCGAGTATTTTCAACCCCGGCTCGCCCATTCCTTGAAAGCTGTAGGGCGAGGTCCGCGGCTTGTACGCGCCGCCGCGAAATAGGTGAACTCCGGCTCTTGCGATGGGCTCGGCAATGGCCATCACTTGCGCTTCACTCTCCACGGCGCACGGACCGGCGACTAGGGCAATGGCTTTGCCGCCAATCAGCACGTCTCCAACGGGAGCGGCAACGCGGATGATGCTGTCCTCTTCTTTGGCGTCGCGGCTGACGAGCTTGTAGGGCTTGCTGACCGGGATACATTCGACTACCCCGGGTAGAGACTCGAGGGTACCAGTATCAATGGCACCGCTATTGCCGGTGATTCCGATGGCGGTACGAATCGCACCCGGAATTGGATGGGCTTTCAGACCGAAACTTTCAATGCGTCGGCAAACTTCGCGCACCTGCGCTTCGGTGGCATGCGCTTGCATGACAACCAACATGGGCTCTCCCGGTCCGAAGAAGATTTTGAGTGTACAGCATAGCTCCGTGGGGCTGCAAACCGCGGCAAGAGTTCGCGATGGAACTCTATTTTAGAACAGGGCAGAAGGTGGAGAGGCTGGAAGCGAGCCCATTGGTCAGGTGCGTCGGGAGTTGCAGTCGGAGGTATTGTCGAGCCACTGAACGGAGTCGCTCCGAAATTCCAGGCCAATGCGGAAGGAACCATTGGGCATGGGCCTGCAGTAGACAACGCGGACGGGAAGTTGCGGCGCACCTTCAGCCGAGGTAATCAGCGGCTCTTCGTTTGGCTGCCAAGGACGCTTGGTGACGACACGAGCACCATGCGGGCTGACGTTTTCGGTGCGGGTCTTTTCGGCAGGACGCGGCTCACGCAGGCTTGCCAGGTACACTGGTACTTCTGCGGGAACACGTTTCTCAACTCGGCGTCCAAAAAGCATATACGTGCCGGATCCGACGTTTCGTTCCTGGATTGATTCGAGCTGGGTTAATTTGCCTCAGCGCTTGCTGGAACTCACTTTGTGAGTGCGTTTTTGCTCGTACATCGCTTGGTCTGCCTGCCCCATAAGCCCGGCCAGAGAAGCCGGACGACTTGGATCGAATCTTGCCACGCCAATACTGATCGATAATGCATAGGGCAATTCATCGCCATTGGATTTGTTGAGATTGTGTTCGAGGCGCCGCCGAATGGCGTCTTCGTTTTCGATGGAAGCCTCAGGCGCTAAGGCGGCGAATTCGTCTCCGCTGAGACGAGCCAGAATATCGGAGTCCCGGAAGGTTTGTTCCAGCGCATCGGCGGTGCGAATCAATGCAAGGTCACCTTGGCGATGTCCGTAGGAATCGTTGATTCGTTTCAGATTGTTCACGTCGGCGAAGAACAAAAGCAGCGCTTCGTCGTTGCGCTTAGCCAGTCTAAGGTGATGCGTTGCTGAGGCCAAAAACCCTCGGCGATTATAGAGGCCCGTCAAGTCATCGGTTAAAGCCAGGGAACGAAGTTCGCGATCAACTAAGGCTTGCTTGACGGCGCACAAGACCGCGCGTTGCAGGGCCTCGGTTAGGGTCTGGGCATCAGAGCCCTTTGATTTTAAGGTGTTCGATATTTGATCGATTTCGTGAACGATTTCATCAAGCACAGGGTCGTCAGCGAGGATTGCTGAGGACAGCGTCTCTTCCAAGCTTTCCACCACGCGCACAGGGTGCGAGCGGTCCACAGAAAGAACATTAACAGTAGAAGGCAGTTGAGGGACCGATGATAAGCGTAACCGTGATTTTGCGGTGCGCTGCAACGGTACGCCTTTTACTCCGCGGGGACACGGCTCGGACATTTGACCTCCCGGAATGCTCGGCGTGATGGGGTCGATCTCCTATCACGATGGGTGCGCCCCTTGCAAAAGGAGCGTAGCGAAATCCCTAGAACCCCCATCTAGGCAATAGGAATAGCAGTTGACAGTTTTTCCGCATAGTGGGGGAACCCTCTAATCTTCCTTAAGGCATTCCCGTATAGGTCCTTAGCCCATTTCGACAAGAACTTGCATCGACTTGCGCACTAACCAGATACGCCTGTCGGCATGTTCTTTGAGTGCTCCAGGCGCATCAGGCGTTCCCCGTGCGCTGTGAAAGCCCGCTTCGGCTATGCCGCCTTAACCCTGCCTGGGTCCGCAATTCCGAACCATCGGAACCAGTAAAGATCGTTATGAGCGAGCTTGGCGAAAGGGCCACGCTCGGCTAAGATGGTTAATTCAAGCATTACATGGATGGTTGGCTTAGCTATGACGGACCCGCAGAATACGTTAGAAACCGCATATGACGTCGAAGACGAATACCGCCCGGAACCTGAGCCTATACCTCTGCCGCCTGCCTGGCTGGATGGGAGTCTCCGTATCGGCATCCATACGTCCATTGCCGGCGATATCGCAGAATCGCTAAACACCGCGCGAAAGCTAGGTTGCAACGCCCTGCAAATTTTCTCGGCAAGCCCTAGAACATGGGGCAGTGGTATCACCACGCGAATTGCCGACGTAAATTGGAGCCGTTTTCGCGCGCTGCGCAGCCAGTTGGGGTTTGGCCCGGTGGTGATCCATGACAACTATCTGATTAATTTGGCGTCGACCAACCCGGTGCTGAAGGTACGTTCCATTCAAACGTTGCACAACGAACTGGTTCGCGCGATACAGCTGGCCGCAGATTTTCTGGTTGTGCATCCCGGCTCGTGCGGTGAGATGCGTGCAGAACAGGCCATCGAGATCGTTGCGCAAAGCATCCGTCAGGCGGTGCGAGGGCTGAAACTCGGGAACTTGCGCATCTTGATTGAAAACACTTCCGGAATGGGCACGGCGATCGGCCGAAATGTTGAAGAGATTGCGGCGCTGCTCGATAAACTCGGGAATTTACCAATGGGCGTATGCCTGGACACCGCCCACCTGTTCCATGCAGGTTACGACATTTCGACCGAGCATGGGTTGGACCACACGCTCGAGCATATCGAGCGAATGATTGGGCTTGAACGCATTTACGTCTTGCATATCAATGACTCGAAGACACCGCTTGGTTCGCGCGTAGACCGGCACGAGCATGTTGGAAAAGGAAAGATCGGGCTTGAAGCATTCCGGCGGATCTTGAATCATCCGTTACTCTCTCCGAGCGGACCGCAAGGATTGCCGGGACGCGCGTTTATTCTCGAGACGCCGATTGATGCGCCCGGTGACGACCGCAGGAATATTAAACTGCTGTGGGAACTCGCCGGTGTAGCAGTGAACCAGGCGCCCAAGGCGGAGGATGGCTTTTCGATGGTGCGGAGCGCGCGAGCCATCAAAGCCGATGAGAGGCAAACCAGACCACGGGCAAAGGCGCGGACTGTTAAACCTAGAGCCAAGAAGGTCGGTCGCAAGGCCACGAGCAGGAAAGCAAAAAATCGCGGCGCGAAACGAAGAGGATAGGCGTGGTGGCGGAGTACGATCCACAGGCGATTGAACGGAGGTGGCAACAAATCTGGGAGGAGCAGCACGCGTTTTATGCGGATGCCGAGCCGCCTCGCCCGAAGTATTACGTACTGGAAATGCTGCCGTATCCGTCGGGGACCCTGCACATGGGTCACATGCGTAACTATACGATTGGCGACGTGGTGGCGCGCGTCAAACGAATGCGTGGATTCAATGTGATACACCCGATGGGGTGGGACGCGTTCGGTCTGCCTGCCGAAAATGCCGCGATTCAAAACAGAATAGACCCGCGCGAGTGGACCAAAAAAAATATTGCCGAATTTAAGCGCGCGCTGCGGCGCTTCGGGTTCAGCTATGACTGGCGGCGGGAAATTTCTTCTTGCGAACCGCAATACTACAAGTGGAATCAGTGGTTTTTTTTGCGCATGCTGGAACGTGGGCTGGCCTACCGCAAGAAGAGCCGCGTGAACTGGTGTCCGAAGTGCTGCACGGTGCTGGCCAATGAGCAAGTAGTGAATGGCTGCTGCTGGCGGCATGAGGACACGCGAGTCGAAGTGCGCGAGATAGAGCAGTGGTTTCTGAAGATTACGCAGTACGCCGACCAGCTGCTGGAGGATCTGAAGACGCTCGAAGGCCAATGGCCGGAGAGGGTCATCACCATGCAGCGCAACTGGATCGGTCAATCACAGGGCGCGCGTGTGCGATTTGGTGTTGCCGAGCTGGACAGGGAAGCAATCGAGGTTTTTACCACGCGCATCGATACGATCTATGGCGCGACGGCGATTATTCTGGCGCCTACGCATCCGTTGCTTCCGAAACTGCTTGAAGGAATGCCGGATCGAGCTGCCAAAGATGCCGAGCTTGGACGTATGCGGCAGATGTCGGCAAAGACCGAGGATTTGGACACGGCGGAAAAGCTCGGATTTTTCACCGGACGATTTGCGATCAATCCATTTAATTCAGAAAAAATCCCGGTGTGGGTTGGCAACTTCGTGTTGCTGGAGTATGGCACGGGCGCTGTGATGTGTGTGCCGGCACACGACCAGCGCGATTTTGAATTTGTCACAAAGTACAAACTGCCTGTGCGTGTGGTGGTGCAGCCCCTCGAAGGCAATCGGCTTGAGGCACAGACAATGGCGGAGGCGTTTGAGGCGAACGACCGAGGCAGGTTGGTGGAATCGGGTCCTTACAGCGGACTTTCTCCGCAAGAAGCGATCCCGCGAATGACTGCAGAGGCCGAAGCCCGTGGCTTTGGGCGCGCCGAGATCGTTTACCGCCTGAAGGATTGGGGTATCTCGCGCCAGCGATATTGGGGCACCCCCATTCCCGTGCTGTATTGCCAGAAGTGCGGGATCGTCGCAGTACCGGATAATCAGCTACCGGTCTTGCTACCGGATCGCGTTCAGTTAACGGGAATGGGGCAGTCCCCGCTCGAGAGCGCGGCTGAATTCGTCAATACCACTTGTCCGAAGTGCGGGGGGCCGGCTCGGCGCGAAACCGACACCATGGATACGTTCGTCGATTCATCGTGGTACTTCCTGCGATATCTGGATCCCCGCAATGACCGCGCGCCATTTGATCCCCAATTGGCGCGCTACTGGTTCCCCGTGGATCAATATATCGGGGGAATCGTGCATGCAATTCTGCATCTGCTGTATTCACGTTTTTTCTGCAAGGTACTACGCGATATGGGACTGGTTCAGGAATCGGAACCGTTCGCCCGGCTCTTTACGCAAGGCCTAGTGCTGAAAGATGGCGTAGCGATGTCGAAATCGCGCGGCAATGTGGTGGGCGCGGAAGATATGGCCGTGCGATACGGTTGCGACACGGGGCGGCTGTATACACTCTTTGCGGCTCCGCCCGAGAAAGACCTGGAATGGAGCGAAAAGGACATTGGTGGGTGTGAACGATTTTTGAACAAGGTGTACCGTCTTGTTGCCAGGCACGCTGACCGACCGAGCGGAGTTACGACCGACGCGAACGCGAAAGGCCCAGCAGGGAAAAGCTTGAGCCATGACGGCGCTACGCCCAAGGAAAAAGTGCTTCTGCGAAAAGCGCATCAGACTCTGCGGCGCGTGACCAACGATTTCGAAACACGCTGGCATTTTAATTCAGCCATCGCATTGATTATGGATTTGACCAACGAGCTGCAGGATCAAGAGCCCCTTACAGAAGGGGCCAGTCCAGAAGTGATCAAGCAAGTCTTCGATCTGTTAGTCCTGATGCTGGCCCCGATGACACCGCACCTGGCCGAGGAACTTTGGGAAATGTTAGGACACAAGGGTGGTTTAGTGCGCGCACGATGGCCGGAATGGGACGCGGCGCTGGCCAGGGAAGAACAATTCGAAATCGTGGTTCAAGTGAACGGGCGCATGCGCGGGAAGATCGTAGTCGACGATGGACTCACCGAGGAGGAGGTATCGGCAAGAGCGGAGGCTGAACCCAACGTTGCCGCGCATATTGACGGTAAGCGTGTGGTACGAAAAGTAGTTGTGACGAACAAGCTTGTGAATATTGTGGTAGCGTGACTGCAATCGAAAGAGAGCCGCATGAGCGACAACAAGAGTGAGTGGGATGGCTGAACAGGGCGGCGTAGTAGTGCTCGATTTCGGCGGGCAATACACGCAATTGATTGCGCGCCGTATCCGCGAACAACAGGTGTTTTCTGCCGTGCTGCCTTGCACGGCGTCGCTCGAGGAAATTCGCAAATTCGAGCCCGTCGGCGTCGTGCTGTCGGGCGGACCAAACTCGGTATACGACGACAAATCGCCAAAATGCGGCGCCGGAGTATTGGAACTGGGTATTCCGGTGCTGGGGATTTGCTATGGCATGCAGTGGATTGCGCACACTCTTGGCGGGACCGTCGAGAGAGCCGAGCGAAGAGAGTATGGGCGCGCGCGGCTGGAGTTAAAGAATGGGCGTGCCGGCACCGAGTCAGCCCTTTTTGCCGGCCTGCCGAAGACATTGGAAATCTGGAATAGTCACGGAGATCACGTCCGCGCTCTGCCTGCGGGGTTCCGCGTTACCGGCACAACTGAAAATGCGGTAGCCGCGGCCGAGGACTCCGAGCGGCGAATTTATGCGGTTGAATTTCATCCCGAAGTACGGCACACCGACGGCGGCACCGCAATTCTCCGGAACTTCGTGTTTGGCATCTGCGGCGCGTGCGCGAACTGGAGTGGAGCAGCCTTTATTCAAGAAACGGTCGCGGCGATCCGGCAGAAAATAGGCAACAGCCAGGCGATCTGCGCGCTGAGTGGCGGGGTTGATTCGGCCGTTGCCGCGACGCTGGTACATCGCGCTATCGGCGATCGGCTCACCAATATCTTTGTGGATACCGGGCTTCTCCGGAAAAATGAATTTGTCGATACCCTGGAGCTGCTGCGAGAGCGTTTGGGACTGAAAGTCATCGGAGCAAATGCCGCGGAACGTTTTCTCGCGCGTCTAAAGGGAGTGTCAGATCCAGAAGAAAAACGGAAGCGGATCGGGAATGAGTTCATCGCGGTGTTTGCCGAGAAAGCTCTGGAGCTTAAAAAGGCTAGCGAGCAGGATATTCGTTTTCTGGTCCAGGGCACGCTCTATCCCGACGTCATTGAATCGGTTTCCGTCCAGGGACCGTCGATGACCATCAAGACCCATCACAACGTCGGCGGCCTGCCGGCCAACATGCCGTTTGCGTTAATTGAACCACTGCGGGATTTATTCAAGGACGAGGTGCGCCGAATCGGAGCCGAGCTGGGGCTGCCAAAAGAGATGCTGCAGAAACATCCGTTTCCGGGCCCGGGACTAGCGGTGCGCATGTTAGGGGAAGTTACCGAAGACGGATTGCGCACGCTTCGTGAAGCAGACGCCATTGTTGTTGGTGAAATTCGACGTGCCGGACTATATGAAAAGGTCTGGCAAGCGTTCGCGGTGCTCCTGCCGGTACGCAGCGTGGGCGTGATGGGCGACGAGAGAAGTTATGGTTTTACCATTGCGGTTCGGGTTGTGGAATCGGAAGACGCGATGACCGCGGACTGGTCACGGTTGCCACAGGAGATTCTGGAGCGGATTTCCACGCGCATCGTAAATGAGATACGCGGAGTCACCCGGGTGGTGTACGACATAAGCTCAAAGCCGCCGAGCACAATTGAGTGGGAATAGGGTATCGTACAGATAGGCCGGTACCCGGCCTGGAGCAGAAGAGAAGAAGTAAGCGGTTTCTTGGACCAGCGCAGATCGCCAACGCTCAGCCAAAAAACCGGAGAACAACGCTGCAAACCGCGAAATCTAACAACGCCAGGCTTAGCGGTTTGCCATTTTCTGGGCCATGTACAAAAGCAGCTTGCGATCGCCTTCATCAACGCGGCCGAGCAGCCTTCGAAACTTGGCTAGGAAACGAGCTTCCTTGCCTTTAGTCCCAAAGGCAATTTCATCAGATGTTTTGCGTTTGGGTAGGTTGGGAAGTTCGGGGGGTTCTTCGCCGTCGTAGAATAGTTGATAGAGAGGGACTTCAAGAGCGCGAGCCATTTTCTCGAGAGTTTCAATGGCTGGAACAGTGTGGCCATTTTCAACCCGCGAGATATAACAACGAAGCAGCCCGGTTCGCTTTTCGACGTCCCCTTGTGAGAATTTCTTTTCTTCGCGCAAAGCGCGCAGACGGTCACCAATAATCATGTCGGCATTATTCCATGTGCCCATAGTCGCTGCAAGCAGAATTTAGGATTCTAACGAAGAAATAATTGAAACCGGCAACAAATGGCCCACGTCCCAAAAACGAAAGAGTACGAGCTCCCCGCTAAGAAGCGCTTGGTAGCAGGCGGAGAGCGAACTCCTCCGAGCACAGGGACGACCCGCTTCGAGGAATCGCAGCTCGTGGTTCGCGCGCAGAAAGGCGATTCCGCGGCGTTCGAGATTCTGGTTCGCGCGCATCAACAGCGCGTGTTCGCGGTGGTTGGCGGGATTCTGCGGGTCCGTGCGGATGTGGAGGATATCGCGCAGCAGGTGTTCATGAAAGCGTATTTTTCGCTTCCACGATTTGACCAACGCGCGGCATTCAGCACCTGGTTGTATAAAATTGCGGTCAACGAGTGCTGGGACTATTTAAGGAAGAAAAAAGTTCGACCGCTTGTCTATGAATCAGATTTGAGTGAAGAACAGGTCCGGCAATTCACAGCTTCCAGCGAACATTCGGCAACCACGGAACGTTACGATCAGACAAGCAGGCGGGTCGAGTTAAGGCAACTGGTTGACAGACTGCTGAATGAGCTTGATGAAAGAGACCGCCTCATGCTGTTGCTCAAGGAAGTGGAGGGTTTCTCGGTGGAGGAGATTAGCGGAATCCTTGAACTGAACGTGAATACGGTCAAGGTGCGTTTATTTCGGGCTAGGGGCCGCCTAACTGCGCTCTATCGAAAGAGGTGGCAGGGCACAATGGGCCGTCCGAAGGTCGTGGGATCGAAATCAATCAAGGCCAGGAGTTAGTCCTTTAAAGACCGATCGAAAGCCGGAAGGAGACACCAGAGATGTTCCTAAAGCTTGCAAAAAAGGACCCTTGCCGGATGTATCGTGCGCGTCTAGAGGAGACGATTCGCCTATCCAAAAGCAAGCATGCTGGCACCAGCGCATCAGCGCCAGCAGACCCAGAGCTCGCAACACATTTGCGCGAATGCCTAGGTTGCCAGAAAGCTTTCGAAGATGCCATGCTAGCAGGGGAGTTGTTACGTGAGGGACGCGCCCCTCAATCGGATCCCGACCAGTTGTTTGCTTCCCGGGTAATCGCGCGGATTCGCGCGCGGGAGACGAAGTTGCATTCAGAATTTGAATTCTGGAACCCCATCGAGGTTCTTGCGCGACGCGTTGTCTGGGCGTCCTCGGTTCTGCTTCTGATCTTATCGTCGGCGCTCTATCAAACTCGGGGATTTCACTGGGCAGTTCCGGCGCAGGAGGGGATCGCGGATCGCTTTCCAGATCTGGCGCCCGATCATCCCAGCGATAAGGATGAAGTGTTGGTAAGCTTGGCGGAAAAAGCGCATGAATAAGCTCCCCATGAATGAGCACATCCATGAGTGAAAATACCAATCATCGCCGGGCCACACTACTGGTCATTGCCGTGTTCCTGATCGGTGTTGGGCTCGGGGCCGTGGGCAGTTATGGCATCATGAAGAAGACGTTTGCCGCTCCCAATCGGCAACGTCTTGAAGCAGAAAAGCGCGCCCGTTGGGTGGAGCACTTGACAAGCGAAGCCTCTCTAACGGCAGATCAGCAGAAGGACTTGGATAAAATTCTGATCGATTTACAAGCGCGCTACAAAGTAATCCACGATCGAGAGGTTCCGCAGTTCGAACAGGCGCGCCAGCAAGCTCGCGAGCAGATTCGCGCCATTCTCACACCAGCTCAGAAACCCAAGTTTGATGATTTTTTGAGGCGTTTGGACGAAGAGCGCGGAAAAAACTCGCGATTTTAAATGACGCCGCAGAAGATCACCATTCCCCAGCAGCTCAGTTACGCTACCGGCCTAGAACGGAATATCTTCGTCGGAAATTTCGGGCCCGGTAGCAGGGTGTTCGTCCACTGCGGGAATTTGTGAATCTAGTTCGGCGGATGCAACCACGCCCGCGCCCGCGCTCGCGCTCGCACTCATAGCGGATTCGGTTCGCGATCCCAGCATTCGGAAATTGTTGGCCACGATTTCGAAGCTCGTACGTTTGGTGCCTTCTTTATCCTGCCACTCGCGCGACTGGATGCGTCCCTCGAGGTAGAGAAGCGATCCTTTTTTGAGGTATTGCTGCGCAATTTCCGCCTGCTTTCCCCAAACAACAATTTTGTGCCATTCGGTTCGCTTTTGGCGCTCGCCGTTGCGATCCTTGTAGGACTCATCGGTGGCGACTGAAAAGTTGGCGACAGCCTGTCCTCCTGCGGTGTAACGCGTCTCCGGATCGCGCCCCAGGCGGCCGACGAGAATTACTTTGTTTACGGACATGGTCGTTCTCCTAAGGCCAGGAAGATAGCATGCTGGGGCACAAAAGGGAACTGACAGCTCGCAGCGGTCGCAGGGGGAGCGGTTCGAATCCGTCTGTCAGTTTAATCATTACCCAAAGAATTCGACGGTTATCTCGATACAGGCGCCACGTTGCTCAGCGGGACGAGGTAGCGGTCGCCCCTAATTCTCGCAGCTTTGCGCGAGCGCGTTTTTCTTCGTCGGTTCCCGGAAAGCGCCGGATAACTTCGCGGAAATCGCGAATACCAGCTGCTTTTTGGTTAAGCTCGATTAGCGCCATGCCCCGATGCAGCCGTGCGGGTGCGGTCTTGTAGCTCTTGGGGTAGTTGGTGAGTACTTTATCGTACGCGCTTGCCGCCTGGTCGTACTTTTTCTGCTGAAAGTCAATTTCACCTATATAGAATTGGGCATTGGAGGCGAGGTCTGTCTCGGGATAGTATTTCAGATAGTCCTGGAATTCCTGGCGGGCGAGGTCGTATTTCCCACCGTTAATGTCGCGCAAGCCGTTGGAATAAAGCGTGTCCGCCGAAGGACTGGAAGCGGACGAAGAGGGCGGCGCCCCGGAGGTACCCGGTCCACTCCCGGTCCCGGTTGCACCCGGATTAACCGGTGAGGGGTTTGCGCCGGCAAGTTTTGCGTCGATGCCCTGCAGAGTATTTTGCAGATCTGCAAGCTGCTGATTTACTTTTCCAACGCGCACTTTTAGCTCTTCGAGGTTATCGGAAAGTCCCTGCACCTGTGTCGCCATGGTGTCCAGACGCGCGCCAGAGTTGGCTTGGACATCCTGAACCGCTTTTTGCAGAGTGCCGATGGTGCCGGCGAAACCGCTGATGGCGGCATTATTTTGGTCGAGAAGAGTTTTTAATGTGGCGTGTTTTTGATCAATGGAACTGGTGATGTCGCGTTGCCCTTGCAGCAAAGTCGTTACGTCACGCTGCAGCTCGATGATTTCCCGAGCGACCGCCGCGACGGGAGCTGGAGAAAATAATGCACTGCCCGCTGCCCCGGCCAAGAAGGCTGTGGCGATAAATAAAATCGGTTTCTTTTCCAAAAGTCATCCTCCTTCAGGACGCAGCGGAACCCCGAATGGGGGTTCCGCTTCCCTGGTTCGTTCATCCCATCGGCCAGCCATCAGACTATCGCTTTCCCGCCTAATGGGCCATGACGATATGGGCACGACGATTTTTCTGCCAGCACTCCTCGGTGCTTTCCGAGCAGAAGGGGTGCTCTTTGCCGTAGCTAGTCACATTCATGCGCGCGGCTGGGATGCCCAACGAAATCAGGTACTGCCGGGCGGCTTGCGCGCGACGGTCACCGAGAACAATGTTGTATTCCGTCGAACCCCGCTCGTCGCAATGACCTTCGATGGTTACGGTAATGGGGGGATACTTCTTGAGGAAATCGGCGGTCTTCGTCAAAGCCGCGCGTGCATCATCGCGAATGTCTGCTTTATTGAAATCGAAGTAAGCATCCTGCACCTCTCTCACGAACAATTCCTCCATCGTTGGCTCGGTCGGTTTTGGAGTCTCCGGTTGGGGCGCTGGGGGGGCCGTTACGTTGATTCGCGCAATGGCTTCGACATTGCCGCCGGGACCGGTGGCAGTGAGTGAATACGTGGTCGATTCGGTTGGCAAAACTTTGGTCGAGCCTTCGGGCGCTACTGCGCCTACGCCAGGCTGCAGATTCAACTGCGTCGCATCTGTTGAGGACCACGTCAGCGTAACGGATTCACCTTTTTGAATATTGGTGGACGAAGCCTGGAGCGTTACCGTTGGGCGGGCGGCAGGCGGCGGCAGTGTCGCAGTCGGCCTAGCCCGAGGCTTTTTCTGGCAGCCCATGCACACGGCAATGAGAGCCATCAACGTTATCATCCAGATTTTTCCATTCAATCGTAAAGCGGTATTCATTACTTCCTCCTCGGGATTACGTGCCCGCCTCTGTTTAATCGCCGGCACAATCGTATCATCATGGAATCTTTGCTTGAAGCATCACGATATTCTTTTTGGTGTAACATCTTCGACACCAGTCGCCCTAACGCGGTGACCAGTTTGGCGATTCATTGTGGCCTGCTTTGGTGAGCTGGTGAACCTGGCTGCCGTCGGCGAGCATGGTCCAGATCTGCCGCGAACCGGAGCGCGTGGATTCGAAAACGATGTGCCTGCCGTCCGGGGCCCAACTGGGCCGCTCGTTACGTCCGGAGTCGCGGGTAAGTTCGACGATTTTGCGTGTGGCCACGTCCATCAAATAAAGATCGTAGTTGCCGGCGGGACGCCTCCAGCTGAATGCCAGCAATTGGCCATTTGGAGACCATGCGGGATCGATAACATACCCCATATCAGGCAAGTCGACTTTGGTAATGTTCGAGCCGTCGGCGTCCATCATATAAAGTTGTGGGATGCCGCCGCGATCGCTAACAAAAGCGACGCTCGCCCCAGTTTTAGGATTCCAAGCTGCGGATGTGTTGGCTCCAGTTGCGTAAGTGAGTCGTTTGGCACGCCCGCCATTGCTGTCCACAAGAAACAGTTCGGGATTGCCCTGCATCGAGGATGAAAAGATAATTTTGGTGCCGTCAGGAGAAAAGGCCGGGGAGCTGTTGGTGCCTGCGAAGCGAGGAAACGTCACCGGCTTGCCGGTCACCATGGAGAAAAGGCAGATCTGCGGCGTCGGCGCGCCGCGATAGGCCGCAAAGCAAGTGAAGGCGATCGTCGAAGCGTCCGGAGACCAGCGCGGCGTCAGCGAAATCGAGCGGAGGCTCGTCAGGGCGTGCTGATTCGCGCCATCATAATCCATGAGCCAAATTTCTTTGGTGCCGGTGCGCGAGCTCACAAACGCAATTTGCGTGCTGGCTACTCCGGGGACTCCACCGGAAAGCTTGGAGATAATCTCGTCGGCAAATTGGTGCGCGAAGCGGCGCACCTGAGCATCGGTTGCGTCGCCGCGATAAACTTTGCCGATCACCGCGGGCGCCGTAGTGTTGCGAACATCATAAAGCCACGCCTCGATGCTTACGTCGTTGCCGGTTTCGTTCAGATTGCCGAACGCGAGAAGATGCGCTGAGGCAGGCGGATCGCTCCAGGTCTTGTGACTAAGCTCGGCAGGAGCGCTCGGAACCTGCACGGGGTAGAAACTCTTACTGACTACATCGATGATGCCACTGTAATCGAGGTCGGCGCGAACCACGTCTCCGAATAGCGCGGCATGACTCTGGGCCGTGTCTTTACGCGGTGCGAAATCGGCTACCGCGACGCGCACCTTTTCAATTCCTAAACCCGTACCAGTCTTGATCCAATCCTGGGCCAGTGCCGTCGGCAGCCACGGTCCGGCGCAGATTACGATCACAGCCGCAAATTGCCTTACCCTGTTCATAAGCCCCGGGGTTCCCATAGGTTCATTCTTTGAATGCCTTCCGATTCTCAAACCGTTGCCGGTCAATGACCGGTCAGCTGATCTTATCGTTGAAAATCAAACCAAAACTCCACGTTGACGTTCGAGCCCCGATAGCCATTGGGCAAAGGTGGCAGGGGATTCGAACTCAAAATGGCGCGGCGTGCCGAGTTATCCACCGAAGCATTTCCGCTGGATTGCGTAATTTGAATGGTTGAGACGCTGCCATCGCGCAAAATCTGAAATGTAACTACAGCACGGGGCGCCGAGCGAACGGTCGCATCAACGGTGGATTGCAGCCAGTTGCTGCTGATGCGGTTGCGCACCGCCTCGACGTACCATGAGTAACGCGAGCCGAAATCG
>Ga0209117_1000303_pt1 | contig 24475 bp, 19 predicted proteins | sample BlaSpr_A8_OM2_M2_FD_187978 | JGI IMG/M metagenome (GOLD analysis project Ga0209117, IMG submission 187978) | Forest soil microbial communities from Thunder Bay, Ontario, Canada - Black Spruce, Ontario site 2_A8_OM2_M2 (SPAdes) (version 2) | ecosystem: Environmental > Terrestrial > Soil > Boreal... | reverse complement strand
CGTCGCCGCCCGCGACTGATCACCGCCTTTTGGCAACAAGCTTCTTTGTGGCCAGAATGACTCTATATTACGCGGGAGTCAATAAGTCCAGACCTTCTTATGGGAGGATAGATCGATAGATCCACCTTTTGGGTGTGCCATGCCCGCGAACTCCCGACCGTTCATCGTAGCGCGCAACCAGCGCATCGTGCCGAAAGAACGGTGCATCGAGCGGTTACCATCGGGGTATTCGATTCAAGAATTCCACAACCATCCCCAAGGCCGCTATTGGTATGTGATCACTGCTCTTGAGGTGATACCGACCAAGAGACGCAGACGTAATCGTATTTGACTATCCGCGATTTTCTAGAGACCGCGGTCAACAGTGCCACGGGTTGTGGTTGGGTCTCGGATCTTGGGATCTTGCGTGGTTGGGTCTCGAATTCGTCAGGAGATCTGGGTCGCGGATTTTGCGTGGGCGGGGCGTTTCGTTTTGGCTTGGGGATGCGGAAATTTTGCGGGAATTGGGATTTAGAGCGGGTGGTTCTGGGCCTTAGCTAGAGCAATCCACAACCGCCCAACCTCATCGCAATCTCGTTTCATTTTTTGCGTTCAGCTTTCTTAAGTGTTTTCATCTCGTCTGCCATATACGCGAAGAATTCGTCGGCTTCCATGGAGTAGCGGGCGAATGATTGACAACTTCAACTGAGTACCACGGCCGTTCAGGAGGTGATCGAAATCGAGATGCAAAAAACGCTTTTCTCGCTCAAGCCACTCGCAATAGGTCGTTTTGCCAGAACAGGAATTCCGCACACATGCACAATCGTTCGCTCGCTCGGCGAATCTTCTTTCTGCTTCATACTTGGTTCTGGTGTGGAACCCAGCATTGAAAGTACATACGACAACGATTCATCTACTGGTCTACGATCACTCCTCGCCGGTTTTGTGGAAAAAAATAGTTTTTCAGCAGTCTGCTAAAGTCTTATTGCCGTTTTGTTGCGAAGATTAGATCCTTGATGTTGTCAATAGGAATGTGCAGCACGCCGTTCGTCGTTTGTAAGTCAATGTGATGCAGCATTGGAAGCCGAGCTTCTCGTATCTGTCGGGGACCCGAAAGACGATCCTCATGGTGCCTGGGGCGGAGAACGGTTATTCTGTGTAAGCCTTTCTCCGGACAATTAAACACAATCTTCACTATTTCCTCGCGTTTGAAAGGCTGACATGTCGAGCCGGGATCACAGTCTTCTGGGACCTGCAGGCCGTCTTCGAGACCAAGGACAGTCCCTTCGAGAAGAATGCCATCGGACTTCAGTTCGACGACATCGTTGGTATACCTCAATGCTTTATTGAGATTAAGAACTCCGCCACTCCTCAATTTTCTCTCTTCTGATTCATTGGGATAAACGTCCACGCTCGAAATGAGTCTTGTCTTGATCGACTCCGGTAATGTAAGCCCGCGAATATACAGTAAGGCAGCCGCGAATGTGACAAGTGGTGTCGCTTGAGATGTGCCGCTGAGCGTGCCTTTCCTACAAGCTGTAACTGTCGAAGTGATATTGACGCCCGGCGCTGCGAGATCAACCGCCTCCTTCGCATAGTTGGAGAAGCAGGCCAACTTGTGGCCTGGACTACCATCATGTGCGGCAACAGTTATCACGTTGGTGAATTTCTTGGAAAATAGCGCGGGATAAAACTCCGGAGAGCCTTGTGCTTCGAGATCGAAACCCTTACCATTTTTGCCATTACCTGCTGCGACGACGAACAGCACGTCTTCAAAGGACTGGAACAGACGCTCCCAATTCGCCCGGTCATCAGAGTCTTTCAGAGGACCAGCAAGGCTGAGGTTTATGATATTAGCCTTATTTTTTCTAGCATACTGGATCGCTTTCTCCAGCGCCGATGGCAGCACAATAGCAGGATCCCTTGCTTCAACCGGCGTAACCTTCAGAACCATTAGTTCGATCCGCTCGTGGATAGCCTGAGCAAGCGGTTTCTTTGGGCCCCCCTGTTCCTGACACGTAAGGTGCTGTGCAACCCAGCGGCCAGTGGCTAATCCGGCGACATGAGTGCCGTGACCGCCAAAAGACTCTGCGCATGAGACTCCCGTGAAAGGGTTATCCCAAAGATCTCCACCGCCGGCTGTGTTTTCGCCAAACGTATGGGGACTAGAATAATCTTTCTGATAAAGGCGAAAGCGCTTGTCGATCGGTGCTCCCTGAGTGCCAAGGCCACTGTCGACAACCGCAACTCGAACCATGTTTGGGACATTATCGAACAACTCTGGAGGCACCTCAGGGAGAGGAGCCGCAATCATGTCCGGACAACTTTCAGGACATGCCTTCGCTGCTGCCAACCCGAGGCTTGGGACAAGACGCATCGCTGCTTCAACCATAGGGTATCCGACGACCCCCACCTTATCCTCCGACAGTCTTTCCTTAATTTCATCCACATGGAGGAACGAGGCCTTCTTAAGTCTGAAAGAAACCCGGTCAGAAGCATTAGCTACCTTGATAGTCTGACCGGGCTTCAAGTGGTCCAGGTCGGTTCCAGGGTTCAACCTTCGTAGATCCTCGAGTGTGCTGGGACCGGCAGGAAAACCTGTCTCCCTTTCCGCTATGCCTAAAGCAGTCTCCCCTTCGGACACTGGAACCTCTATTGTGCCTCGCCAATGCGGGCCGAACGGCACTTGGACCCACCTGTCCTGAGGGGCCCGATCGGGAGCGTTTTTGTTCAGTTGCCCAAACCACTGCATCAAGTGATCTGTGACGATTCCGTAGTACCTCTGGATAAGATGCTTTCTAATCTCCTCCTTTCGCTGTGCAACCTCCGGTAGTTCGCAACATTTCGCGAGAAGGTTCGCCGTGTTTTCAGAATATCTTGGCGTGAGGCGGACGGTTAGCCAGAGGTCTCTGTCATCGTCCTGTGAAGACGCAGGCACGGCTTGACCGTGGGCTGGCAAGCATGTGAGGAAGCTCCCAACCGCGAATACAACAATTAACCGTAGGCTCATACCAGCTATTCTGCACCGTAGATAAGCTTCAGCGTATGAATCTGAGATCGTTCGTACTTGCCGCCTGCTTCTATTCCCACCGGGATCAGGTCAGCCGTGTCAACTCCAACAGAGGCATTCCATTTGACAGTAAAAGCAATTTCGATCTCAACCGTGCGATTCGAAAGACTGGCGAATTTATCTCTAGCAGATTTGAAGTTTTCTTGCGCCAAAGCAATCGCTTTTGCGAATTTAGTCTTCCACTTGATTTCTTGGGCAGACTGCGTTGTTATTTGCGATTCCGAGGGCCTGCTAAGTTGGAGCGTAATCGTAGAAGATTTTTCCGACGATCGCCCGCCGCCTGTGGTGAAGACAAAGAATTTCAGTTTGCCGTCTGCATCCTTCGCGACCGCCGTATTCAGGCTCAGTTCTACGCTCTTCAATGGGGGGAATTGGTCCACATGGTTTTTTTCAGCCTCAGTCACAGCTTCCTCAACTACCTTGAGAACCGCCGAGATGTCCACTCCCTTATTTTGGTTCGCCTTTTGTTCACTTACCTTGTGTGCCTGACATGAGGCAGGAATCAATAAGCACAATATAACTGCTCCGCACGCGCAAAGCAAACGAGGTTTCATGGGCCGGCCTCTTCTCAGTTGGAATTTCCTTTGTGAATTTGAAAACTAAGCATTGTTACGCGAATCATTGCGCCCTAAAATAGGTGAATTTAATGCTGTGTTGAGCGAGTAACAACGTCAATGGCTTTGAGATTCCGAAGTTGTACATCCGGTCGTGTTGGCAGAGAGCTGAGCTGCGGAGCACGACCACAAGGCCAAGGAGTCGAATGGGCTTTGCCATAGTTCCTACCCGCAGCAAATTCAATCGCCGACCTACGTTCTGAAGGGTCGGGCTGGGACCTAAGGGGAAGCGCGGAATGCGACGGGGGCCGAAGTGACGAGCGCATTCTGCGTCCAATCTGCAGCGGAGTCAACAGAAAAATAAAGCCTGTTCGGAAAATGGAATAAGAATTCCGATGTCCGATGTGGCGAGACCTCGACGTTGTTCTGGAACGCAAACAGGGCGAGGCCCTGTATGTATCTCAATTCATTGGAAATGTTAGACCTCGGAGCTTTTGGTGCTCGTGGTGGCCATCCGGTGGCGGGGACCACACTGGGAAATAGCATGTGACATTCTGACGGAGGCGTCCCTGGATAGTAGTTGTGCCCGTCATACTTCTCCACCATTCGTCCGGCAGCGTCGTACGTCATTGTAGCAGCAGTACCATCAATGCTCTTTGGATGGTTGTCCTGATTCCAAGTATACGTATGGAAAGTGTCGGTTAACAGGTTCCCGTTGGAATCATATGTTGCAGTGGTGAAGGTATTGTTCGCAGTGTTATACGAAGGTGCCCACGTTGTCCCTGTTTGTCCCGTAGGAACAGTCTTGGTCAGATTGTCATACTGACCTTTAGGTGAAGTTCTGGCCCCATACTGCGGTAGAGCCATTCCAACAGTTAACACGAATCAGTCGTCCAAATTCGTCGTACCCTGCGTTAGTGGAGTTTCCAAAGTCGCATCTATGAACCAACGAAATTATATATCGTTGTACGATACATGTCAAGCTAGCGGCTACGAGTATGGTGAATATTGCTTGGTTAAGCCATTTTTAACCAATTTGAAACTCGCGCATTTTCCGTAAACAAATAGATGTGCAGTCGGTATGCTGGAAGTGCGACCCACCAGTAACCAACTCCACATCTATGTTAAAAAGCATACCATGCTATGCAAGATTTGCCTGGCTGAACCACAAGGGAGTTCGGGATATCCTGCGGATGGCCTTGCGGCGGCCCAACGTCGGACGAAAGGGCTACGACAAAGTCCGCATGTTCCAATGGTTGATGTACAAGCAGGTCATTCGCTGCAGCTACCGGGACCTGGAGTCGATGACCGGCATCGACCACTCGACATTCGTGAAGTTCCGGCAACGACTGATGGAGAAGAACTGGTTCGCCGCCCTGTTCCATGCGCTCTCCTCCGGCATCGCTCCGCATCTGGAGGCGCGTCCTCTTCGGTACGGACGACACGCTGCACCCCGAGGAGTACGTCGCGGGCATCATCCTGCCCCTGCGCAGGGCAGGCGAGCCCGGTGTTGCCATCGTCCCCACGTATTTTTCAAAACAGAACCCTCGCGGTTCGGAAATGGAGTTGGAATATGTCCATGCCGGTGTTCGCACGAAACCCGAAAGAGCACGCCGTCTTTTCCTCGCTGCATATAGCCGTGGTCGGCGCGGGATCGATTGGCGGCACGCTGATCGACATCTTGGCGCGTACTGGCGTCGGCTCACTCACGCTGATTGACCCCGAGGACTTTGCCGAAGAGAACGTCGGCCGGCACGTGCTGACGGGCGACTCGGTGGGCAAGCCCAAGGTCGAGGAGCTGGCGCGCCACGTCTCACGCATCAACCCCGATTGCCAAGTGACGGCGCTCAAAGAGAAGTTTGACGTCTCCCTTCTTACGAGCCGTCCGGTGTGCTCCGCAAATATTGCATCCGCGCCCGCAATCAGTGGATCGTTCCCAGCTACCACGGTTCGCGCGTTTCTTTAAAGATCGTTGTCCGCGAGGAATCGGCCGTAGTCGTTGCTCTCAAGCCAATGGTAGAGGTGGACCTGATAAAGGTAGGAACCAACAATCTCTTCCCCGAGTTCGTGAGTCTCACTGCACAGGAAAGGAATCCCCATGCCAGCCAAAATCGCGATCAAGGATTGGGTAATCCGATTTGGACTGCCTCCGACACAGCCAGCGGGAGACTTCACATCGCTCAAGGCGGCCGTGATCACAAGCAGTCGATGCGGACACCGGCTCATGAGCCTTAGCCGATTGACAAACACTGACCGCTCGGTCGTGAGGGAGTGGACAAGATCCCCAAGATCCTTGCGCTCCACCACGCAATGGTCCTCAAGTCCCGCGATGGAGTAATCTCCTAGTTTGAGCGCTCGTTTTTCAACGCCGCCAAACCAGCCTTCAAAGCGCGAAAAATCAAACGGATTTTGCTCGCGGGTATCGACTAGGATCACCGGGAGTGGCGTCTTGAGCTGAGTGCCACCACGTTCTGCAAGAACGGGAATCGCGGGGTGCGGTACAGGCACTGCTGACATCTGCCATTTCAACGGGGATGGAATGAGTGTACGGTGCCTTCTCATCGGCGCTGCCTCACGCGGCCATCTTCTCCAGGTAGTATTCGTGATGCAACCCGCCGAGAATCGGCTTAGTCCTAATTCCACACCTTCCCGGTAATTGATGCCGGCTCCCAGTTCTCAACCGCTGGGCGGCCCTCTCTTTATTATTATCCGGATTACGCGCCGGGATCCCTGGCCCCAGGCTCATGTGGGGTCGGCCTTGGTTGTAATGGTGAACCCATTCTTTCAGCATCATTCGCAGATGACTTTCACGAAGCGGAATCAGGAAGTCCAGACATTCGCGCCGGAGCGTTCCTATGAGCCGTTCGCAATAGGCATTGGCTTGCGGTGCCCGAACCGGCGTCCGCAGCACTCGGACGCCGAACGACTCAAGTTCCCGATCCAGGCTGGGTGAAAAGATCGAATCGCGGTCATGAATGAGGAACTTGCACTGATGATCGCCAGGAATTGCTTCCCGAACGTGTTGTAGCGTCCACGTCGCGGTCGGGTGCGCGGTTACGTTGCAATGCAAGATTTTCCGGGTCCCCACCTCCATGACCACCAGCACGTAGAGCACTCGAAATCGCGCACCGTCACGGCAACCAGGAAGTCACAAGCGACGATCGATCGCGCGTGATTTCGGACGAACGTCCGCCAATGTTGCAAGGATGTTCTTCGGCATCGCCGATCCGGTTCCGAGGGCCAGTATGCTCGCACCGTTCGTGGCGAGACGTAGATCCCAAGCTTCAGGGATAGCTCCGAAGCGATGCGGCCCTGCCCCCAGGTCCGATTCTCCTTTGCCATTTCCGCAATCAGCTTGCGAATGTTCCGCGGCAGGCGAGGCCTTCCCGGTTTCGACTTCCAGCGCCAGAAGAGCTTGAATCCTCGGCGTTGCCACCGAATCAGGGTCTCCGGCTGGACGATGGTCAACGCCTCTTTCCAGTCCAACCAGCGAGACCAGAACACCAACGCAATCCTCGCCGCATCGGTCAGTCGACGGGGCCTCACTTCATGTTCCTGATAGAAAGCCAGTTGCTTCCTCAGAAACAAGTTCTCGGCGACGAGAGAACTCCGGGAGCGTACGGCTGCTTTCAGAAATCTGAGGAAGTCAACAATCAAGTTTGAGACGGTTGCAGCGAGTCCCATGAGTGTGGAGGATCGAGGGCGATGCATAACCACCCGGATTGTACAGCGGACAGGGTCGGATTGCCGACTCAAAATCACCGCAGCACTGCCGAATCCGCTGTTGATCTCCTCGCGATCGCATGGGACTCAAAAGCTCGATTTTTCAGTGATTTCGATTCTTCGGACGGAATTCTTGCGGACCACAGGGGTAGAGGCAGGCCGCCCCACATAGATCATTCAATCGTGGCGGGACAAGCCGACCACTACCGCGTCGTGTTGCCGCAGTTCTGGCCGAAACTGGGTCCGCGACTATTGGCCGCGCAATCCCCCGAAGAAATAACCAGAGCTACTAACGACGAGGCGACGGGTATTAGCGGGAGTCTTGTTCCGTTCGCGGAGCTGATCCTGAAGATCGTGCGTGACCCGAAATTCCCCCGCGCCAGGTCCACCTCACGGATTCACTTCTTAGCTGATTCTCTCGGAGGACAGGGTCTTGTGACGCCCCGCCGGTCCCGGGAAGTATGCGCGGAAGAAAGATCAAATAAAAGGCACGTTATTGTTCGGCGGGAATACTACATCGAGTGCTCATGCGGCTACGAAGGACCAGCGTTCGACGGTGCTTGCCGGAAGTGTGGCACTGGGGAGTTGTCTTGGGACTTGCGCGTCAAAGAAAACGACTGATTCACGAGCTGCAACCGGACGTTGAGAAGTGCCAATGTCGAGAAATCCGACTCGGCAATGCGGCTTGCACGTTACGTACATACGTAACGTTAGAGCCTCGGGCCTCCTGTTGTTCTTGGTATCAGGTCGGGTGACGTGCGACTAAGGGGCAGAGGATCGCATTTAGTCTTCGAGTTTCGGCGCAAGTATTCCAGCCTAGCTCGCCCCCCCTTTCCGTCAGTCGGTAGGCCAACTGGCCTCGTCTAGAGTTCGAGATGGCGGTCGAGCAGGCCCTGTCCTCTGAGCCGTCCGAGATAGCTGTATAGGGAGCGTCGGTCAAGAACCGGCCCAAGCCGTCTAAGAACATCATCCGGCTTAAGATATCTGTTTTGTTTCCGCAAATATTTCTAGAACTTGTACTTTTGTCATGCCGAGATCAAGCAAAACCGTTAATGCGTGCAATAGGGTGTGTGTTTAAACGTCACACACGCTAGTGTATGATAGCTAAAAAACCCGCAATCATCGAAAATATATTTTTTAATTTAAGAACGCTCTTGAAATTTCTTGCGGTCGTAGGCGTCTGGGATTAGAAGCCGAGAGTAGTATGCGGAGCTAAAAAAACAACCAGTTCGCCTGCGCTAACTTGGCGGTTGCTCTACAGCAACCGGACGGCGGGACTTGGGCGGGATTTTTTCCTTAGCAGCTCTCGATTCAACCAGTTCGCGCGCACTAACCGCGCGTTACCGCGCAGCACCCGTTCCGGGGTGACGTGTCATAGGAAAACCCCATGCGAAGCATGGCCGGCACCCAGGGTTTTTCAACCCATCAGAAGGATGGGCCAGCCCCCCACCCGCCTGATCCGAATACGCGGTTACCGTCGCCATCGTAGACGATGGTTGCCGTCGTTGGTGGAGTCATTTTATTCGACAAAAGCAGCAAGGATAGCCTGAGCAGAGAGCAGTCCAGAGATCATTGAAACCCATAGCCACCCCTTTGGGCCTCGCACGCCCGCAACGGTACTACACACGAAGGCCGAGACGCAAAGAGTCAGGCACAAGACCGGCCGATGCAGGATTCGAGCTATCAACAATGCACCGATCAACAAGACCACGGCGCACACGCCCAGAATGTTGGTCTTCAATGCATCTCCTTAGTGTCCAATCACCGGAATGATAGGGGGAATCATCGTCGGGGGAGGAAAGCGGTACGGGTCTTTGCGGCCCCACGCACATGGTGGAAGTTGCCCCGGCACACCTGACCGCCTCAAAATGTCAGCCACGGTGCTGTTACTGGTCGATACCTGATCTCCGTAAAACATTTGTTTAGGGAGATCGTTAAACGCATTCCACACTCTCGAATCATCACACGGGCCTTTTGAAATTCTTCGGCACATCATGCCCTTGTCGTCAGGATGATTGTCCTCGTCATTATTAGGCGACGGCGCAAGGAAAGGAAAATGGTCAAAGAACGATCCGCCTAACGTGCTTCCGTTGTCGAGTTTCAGGAAACAGTGGCAAGCACCAGCCCAACCGAAAACTTTGCTATCTCGGCAGCAAATTTGTAGACCCTGTCCCGTGGTCCACTTTCCAGTCGGCGGCGGGAGCGGTTTCGGGCTGAGAGGACATGGCAAAGACAGGTTCGGATGAAAACCTTGAATCCAGTGGTATAGCAGCAGATACTCAATAATTGCCTGCCGTCCGGTTGGGTCAAGGCTGTCCACCGGCTCATCATTCCCGTAAATATAAGCATTGTAGGTTAGCGGAGAGCAAGGAATACCTTCCACCGGGTCTCTGGCCCAGAACCTTCCGGTGGCTTGGTTGTAGTACCGCGCTCTCAGGTCGTAGAGGCCAACGCTGTTGTCCGAACGTTCCCCGCTGTAGAGATAATTGTTTGATGTCGTGCCAGCGGACGTTATCGGCATACCAAATGCATCGTACTGATAGGTGTCGTTAATCGTACCAGCAGAGTTCGTCAAGAACCGAACATTTCCGTGGCCGTCGTAGTCGTAAAAGCTCGGCGTCCACGTACTGCCGACGAGCTGATTCTCGCTTGCCCTCTGCAAGCCATAGGCATAAGTCCGTGTGACGGAGCCGTTAACCAGTTCATCCATCACCTGGGAATATCCCGTGGGATTGAGTGTATCGACCAGATACTTGGTCGTCGTGCCGCCAGCCGTTTCGCTGATCCGGTTGCCGTCGCCATCGTAGACCAACGTCACAGCCCCGTGCGCGGTCATCCGATTCTCGAAATCGTAGGTGTTCGAAACTCCCGTCGAGAAAATCGTGTTGCCGTTGTTGTCATAGGTGTCCGTGGTCAGGCGGTCGTCGTTGTCAAAAAAGAACGAGCCGCCGGGAACCGCGTTCAGCGTGGAAGTCATTGAAGCGCGATTGCCGACGACATCGTAGACATAATTCACGGTTCCGTTGTTGCCGCCCGGATCGGCGGTGATGGCTTCCGAGCTGAGGCGATAGTCGTTGTCGTAGCCGTAAGCCACATTGCGATTGCTCAGTTCCAGCACGTTCGTCCGGTTCCCGGCATTCCCTAACGTGTAAGCATAGCTCGCCAGCTTTGTTCCCGCCGAACACGCCGGGGAAGTTGTGGCTTCGCAAGTCTGCGTGAGACGGTTCAGCTGGTCAAACACATTGCCCGTCTGCACGGTGTTCGGGTAAGCATACCCACTGAGGTTCCCAACTGGATCGTAGCTGTACGTCGTTGGCGTCGATGGTCCACCCTGCGCTGCAATGCGATTATCCTTGGCCGAGGCCAGCCGGTTCAGCGCGTCGTAGGTGTAGGTCATCGAAGCGCCGTTAGTGTTCGAAGAATTGATGGTCAGCACATTCCCGTGCGCGTCGTAGGTGTACGTGAGCGTTCCTTCGGGCGTGGCTTTCGTCTTGAGGCGGTCGCGGTTGTCGTAGGAGCTGTAGTTGGTGGTGCCGCTCGGGTCGGTCATCGAAAGCCGCTGGCCTGTTGCCGTGTAGGTGAAGCTGATGCCTGTCCCAGATGACGGCACCTTGCTCAGCAGGCGATTCAGCGTGTCATAGCTATACGTTGTCTGCAGGCCGTTGAAATCGGTCTTCGTTGCAAGATTGCCGACTGGATCGTAGGTGTAAAACTCGGATTGATTCAGTGGCAGGGTTCGAGTGGCGCGGCGATTGAGCGCGTCATACTGATAGGACGTAACTCGCCCAGCAGCATCCCGCAGGAACTTCAAATTGGCGTTCAGATCGTAGGTGTACTGGGTCAGGTTGTTTAAAGCGTCTTTGACCGAGAGCAGGCGTCCAACGGCATCGTAGGTCTTCGTCGTCACTTTGCTCGCCTGGTCAGTGGTAGTTAGCAGGCGCCCCATGCCGTCGTAGGTGTATCGGGTGGTGGTGATGCCCTGAGTTGCGGTCGCAGGATACGTAATCGTCGTCAGGCGGCTGCGGGCGTCGTAGGCGTAGCTGGTCGTGTTGCCGTTGGCGTCCTGGACGCTGGTCTTTCGGTTGTCGGCATCGTAGCTGTAGTTGGTGAGGTGGGTGAGCGCATCCTGCACGCTGGTCAGCCTGCCGGCGGCGTCATAGTTGTTGGTGGTCGTGTTGTTTAGTTCATCCTTGATGGTTTTCGTCCTGCCGTCCAAGTCGTAAGTGTAGCTCACGGTTCCGGCATCGGAAGTCCCGAAGGCATAGGTCATGCTGGTCAACTGGCCCGCCAGATCGTAAACATATTTGGTCGTACGCCCGGACTGGTCAACCTCAGTCAGCTTGTTGCCTCGGAAATCGTAGGTGAAGGTCTTGAACGTCGTGTCCGGGTAGGTGATCTTGCTCACTCGGTTCATGTTGTCGTACTGGTAGCTCGTGGTGTGATTGTTGGCGTCGGTCTCCGAGGTCTTGTTGCCGTTGTTGTCGTAGACGTAAGTTGTGGTCTTATTGAGCGCGTCGGTCTTCTTTGTCAGGCGGCCCAGGGCGTCATAGCTGAACTGCGTGGTGTTGCCCAGCGGATCGGTTTGGCTGATGAGGCGATCCATCGCGTCGTAAGCGTAGTGCGTAATTTGATTCAGCGCGTCGGTGACCTGAATGAGGTTTCCGTTCGGATCGTAGGCATACTCGGTGGTTTTCCCATTCGCGTCGGTCGAAGTCAGCAGGTTGCCCAGCGAATCGTAGGAGCTGGAGGTGACCTGGGTGCCTGCGCCGTTGAGCAAATCCGTCACCTGGCTGGGATTGAAATTGGCGTCATACGTTGTGGTTTGCGTGTTCGTGTTGGCCGCATCGGTCGCGGTGAGCACGCCGCCAAACTGGTTGTAGGTTTTGGTGCTTGTGTGCCCGAGTGGATCATGGATTGAGGTCTGGAATCCGTTCGCGTCGTAGGTGTAGGTGGTTGCAGGATTCTGCAACGGATCGACCATGCTAATCACGTTTTCCTTCGCATCGTAGGTGTAGGTCGTGGTGCGGTTCAGCGGATCGGTGACGCTGAGAGGCTTGCCAAAGCTGTCGTCGGTCCGCGTCTGGACACCGCCATCCGGGAGAGTCGTTGTGGTCGTGTTGCTGCTCAGGGTGTAAGAGAAATTCGTAGTGTTCTGCATTGTGTCGGTGATGCTAAACAGCCGGCCATCAAGCAGACTGTTTCCGCCGTCGTTTGCCGAGGAATAGTACACGGCGGTGGAAGTATTCCCGCGCGGATCAGTCTCGGTGAGCAGCGAATGATCCGTGGCGTAGGAGTAGGTTTCGGCGGCCGTCAGCCCCGGATACTGCACCGACTGCAGATTGCCGCTCGCGTCATAGGAATAAATGTAGTTGTTCCCGCTCAGATCGGTGATCTTGGTGATCCGTCCTGTTCCGTCGCGTACAAAGGGAATTACAACTCCGTTCACGCTGCTGGTGATGCCGTTTGGCGTGATCGTGAGAGTGTTCCCGTTCAGGTCTTTAATGGATTGCAGTTGCCCGGTGGCGGTTATGGTGTAGGTGCGGCCGCTCGGATCGGTGTAGGCATAGACCGTGGGCTGGTACAAACCGGGACCGAAGCACTGCCATGTCCCCTGGACATTGATTACGCTGGGGCAGCCATCTGAAATCAGTGTCCCATGAAGGCCGGGCTCGGGCACGTACTGTGCATTTTGCAGCCAAGCGAACCAGAATGATGACGGCTGGGGCGCAAAGAAGAACGTTTGGCGCTGGCCATTGAAGTTGAAGGTGACATTCAGATTCGCGTCAACGCTCAAGCCGACAGTTGTACCCAACTTCCAGCCAAAGCCGAAGTCTTCGCTCAGGTTGCGCTCCAGACTGTCGTACGTGCGGGTGATGCTGATCGGAATTCCAGCCAGAGGAACTTTGAACTCAGTTACCGTTGAGGTCATCCTGCCCGGCTTATTCGCACCGACGACGGTGACGGTGACTTGGCTAACCTGAGTAGTGCCGTTCGCGGTGGCATTCAACTGAATCGTATATCCGCCGCTCGCAAGCGTTGTGGCGTCGAATGTGCCGATGGTTCCGGTGCCGGTTGTGTTCGAATTCAAAATCGTAACAGCGGCAGGATTGGAAGTCGGCCAATAACTCAGCGTTCCAGAAGTGAGATTTACGCCAGAGGCCACAGTGATCGGCAGTTGTCCCCGCACAATCGTGCCTCTGGTCGGCGAGCCGATCCACCCTTGGGGAACAAAGGTCGTCACTCCACCGCCAGCCGGGACAGTCCACGCCATGTTCACAATGTTCGAGTACGCACCCATGCCGCTGATAACGCCTGAAGCCTGAACCGTATCTGTTCCGGCGTTCGTACCCGTGTACTGGAATGTTGCGTGTCCGGTTGCGTCAGTCGTCGCGGACAATTGGCGTTGGTTGGCCCCGTAGACGGTCAGATCGACCGTGGCGTTTTGGAGGGCCGCACCGGAAGCGTCGGTCACCGCAGCCGTGAACGTCTGGCTCTGCCCTGCGGCAAGCGATGACGGGCTAATCGGGCTGAGACTGATCGACCCAGTCGGCGGGATGCCAGTGGCGTTGTTGCCGGAAGTCATGGTCAGGGACAATGCACCGCCGCGGCATTCTACATAATCAAGCTCGAACGGATACATTCCTGCCTTTGGGAAATTCACCACGACAGGATTGCCGGAAGCAGCGTTAGGATTGTTCAGCGTTGCCATAAACGGCAAACTCGTGAAGGGCGTCACGCCCGGAGAAGGCTCATTGATCAGGATATTTGTGTTGGGATTAGGCGGATATGCTCCATTGCCGACACCAAAGAGGAACCCGTCATCACTATAAAGAGTCAAAGTTAACTGGCTGGGTGCAGCGACTGTGAATGACCCTGTGAATACTGCTTCAAATCCATTCAATGTTAAGAGCCCAGCTTGGTAGCCGTTCCCCTGTGCCACAATCGTTCCGCTAAAGTTTCCATTAAAGTCAGTCGTCACGTCCGTGAACGGCCGAGTTTCGATGTTGACGCCTGAGGTGTTCCCAGGAACCGCGCCGGAGGGGGGATTGAAATCTATGGTTGGGAACGTCTGTGTAAATAGGGGTGTTGCAGGTGGCGGATATGTTAACGTCCCGCCTTGGGGGTTATAGACATAATTACCCGGAGTGTCAAAGTAACACCAATAGTTTCCATCGTATGTGAAGAATTGACCCAAAATCGGGCTGGTTGAGATAGTTTGCGTTGGCACAAGCCAGTTCACGTTGACGGAATTCGAGTTCTGTCCCGTGTAGGAAGCCTGCACAGTATCCGTTCCGCTGTGCGCCCCGGTGTAGGTGAAGGTTGCCGTGCCGGTGGCATCGGTGGTCGAGGTTCCGCCGGTCGCGTTTGCCCCTGTGACCGTGAACTGCACACTCACGGCGGAAATCGGAGTTGCTGTTGGTCCTGTCCCGTTCTTGAGCAAGGCGGTCATTTTTTGCGTAGTACCGGTAACGTCGGGGCCAGCAGAGAGCGGCGTGAGAACGAGCGAGATCGGCTCAGGGTTGACCGTCACGGTAACGTTGGAGCTGCTGCTCAGTTGTGAGTCGTTCGCCGTTAGCTGCAAAACATAAGTACCGAATGTCGAGAAAGTAGCTTGGGTGCTCGCGGTGCTCGGGCTGCTGAACGTCACCGTCCCCGGCCCGCTCACCTTCGTCCACGAAATCGTAAGCGTATTGTTCGGAAGTCCGTCGTCCGTAGCAGTTCCATCCAGGGTGACCGTGTTGGCCGGTAGATTGATTGTCTGCCCAGGCCCGGCGTCCACGACTGGGGCTTGGTTCGGAAGTTCCTTTGCCGCAAGCATTGCCATGACCCACTTGCCTGACGCGGACATCGTGGCCGTAGCGTCATAGCTGCCCGTAGATGTCACGATACGGTCTTCGAGGATGTCACCGCTCGGTGTAATCACCCGGTTCGTGTAGTTTGTCCCCGGCGCAGTCATTAGGTCCGAATTTCCAGCCGTTCCTATACCAATCAACAAATCGTTCTGATTTGTGGTTGTCTCGAATCCACTATCAGCGATGGAAGCCGAAGATGCTTGTAGAACAGGAGTACCGTCAAAATCGGTGGCGGGATTTCCTGAGCTCACTTGAGATACTCCCTTGTATTCGGCAATACGAATTTCTGGAGACGTCGGGCACCAATTCCACGTCGTAACAAGCGTACTTGCCCCTCCCTCTGCGTTCGGTTGATACAAAATTGCCGTTTGTCCATAACCGGATGTACTGACGGTATTTGATTGAAGGAAAGTTTTTGCAATCGATAAATCGGTCTGCTGGATCGTATTGGGAACCGCATCTCGCCATGAGTAAACTACGACATTCAAATCGCCCGCCAGTTGATCCGCCGGAAAACTTACCACAAGGAACGCGTTCGAACCATCACATACAGGAATACTCGAATAACTGCCTTGGACGAAGCCAACACCTCCCTCCTGTATTGGCGGGGTTACCATGAATTCAACTCCGTTGCTCGCGACCCCGTTTACCTTCACGACGATTTTTCCTGTCGTCGCGCCGGTCGGCACCGGTACGGTGATCGCTTGCGCACTCCAAGACGTAGGGATTGCGTTCACGCCGTTGAAGGTGACCGTGCTCGAACCCTGAGAAGCCCCGAAATTCGCACCGTTGATCGTGATCTCTTGACCGACAGGTGCAGAATTGGTATCCAGAGATGAGGATCCCGTGTCAAATGGGGGGCCAAAATAGCTGATGAATGGGTTCGAGCTTACTGTGAGAACAGATGTGTTGCTGCCCACCCCTCCAACCTTGACCTGCACGTTATTGCTGCCCGTGGGCACATTGGATGGCACTACGAAGCTGATAAGGCCAGCGTTCCAGCTTGTCACCTGAGCCACTATTCCGCCAACAGTGACAGTGCTCGTGCCTTGCGACGAACCGAAGTTAAAACCATTGATGGACACCACGGTGCCGGAAGATGCTGTTGAGGGCAGCAATTTACCGTAGATTGCGGGATTCGTCAGGAAAAACCCGCTTTGGGCTATTACTCCCCCCACAGTGACCCGTACTGTGAAAGTCGCGGAAGGCAACGACGACAAGACCGGCACAACTGCAACGATAGAACTGTCACTCCAACTTGTGATCTGCGCTATGACGTTCGATGTGATGCTGAAGAACCTCACAATGCTAGTGCCTTGGGTCGAGCCAAATCCGCCGCCAGTGATGGTGATGGAACTGCCGGACAAACCAGACGCCGGCGATATGCTGGTAATACTGGGGCCGGTCGCGGCGGTCGACACCGGTGCGGTGATCGCTTGTACCTTGCTCGAACCCTGAGAAACCCCAAAATTCGTACCGTGGTTCTTAATGTCGGGAGCCGCGAAAAGAGGGCCGCTGGCGAAGACGACCAAGAAGAGAACCACGATTAAACCGAGCACCACATGCCGAGGAGAGCTCATCACAGACCTCCGTCTGAGTGCGCCTCAGCGCAGTGACATCGACTCCTGCGGAGAAGCGCAGTCCTTCACTAATGCAAATGTGTTTGGGGAAGCTATCGAGTAGAAGACGTACTAGCCAACGCTCGCCCGGTGAGCGGCCCACTTATCCCAGCCCGCTAAGGCGGGCTCCGGAATGAACTGCCCGCGCAATCGCCCCCTCTGGACGGCGCAGGTTGTCGCGACAAACCCTAATCCAAGTCACGTACTTCCGCAAGAAAAAAATGTTCACATCACAAACATCGGTGATCTCAATCACTTGTTGTGTTACTCAACTCCGCTAACTGTCATTGTTTCCAATTACATGTGCGATAGGATAGCCGGAGCGCACACACTGAACTATGGCATCGTGCGTGGTGACAAATGAGGTGCTGTGGAAAACTTCTTACTTAGGAGCTTGTTGAAAATACGCTTCACGCAGCGTGTGGAGCATTCTATGAACCGCACGCTCAGGCAGAGTTTTTGTTGTTTGGGCTTCCGATCTGCCCCCCGATGGCCACCTGGCAGCCGAGAATTTGGTCGGTTGCTTCATGCCCTCTGCGCCCGCAGTTTCGGGATGCGGATCAGGTGGAAGGCCCCGCAGGCTGAACACGAACAACCAGTCCACCTTCGCCAGTCCGCCGGCTCGCCCCTGATCGTCTCCTCGCATCCCTGCTTCTTACCACACCTCCACTGTGGAATTGCAGTGGTTCAACAACCTCTTAGAACGCTCGCACACAGTTCGTAAAGCAGCGTTGCCTCCGATATTGTTTCCGTTACGTGTTCAAAAATGTCAGTTGTAGGGACGCCAATTTAGAATCAAATACTTGCAGCTGCCGCGCAGAAAACTCATAGGCACAAAAAGGCACAGCTTTTCCGGCGCTGTTCGCATCTTGGTTCCAGGTTCTAGGCGGCTTTTCCAATGCCATTCTTTGCCTTGGTGAAGAACTGTGCAACGACCGCCGTTTGAGCCGCTCGCTTTGCCGGCGTTACCGCCTGTGTATATGTGTCCAATGTCACACGGGTGGATGCATGGCGAAGCAGTTCCTGCATGACCTTTATGTCGGCACCATTTGCCTTTAGCAGCGTTGAATACGAATGACGGAAGGTGTGCCAGCCGATTCGTTTGGCGATGCCCAACTTTACTGCCGTCGCTCGGATGAAGTGCCGCATCAAAGACTGTCCCCAGAAGGGCAGCCTACCCTGAGTCGCCGGATTCTTGGCCGCCCAATAGGGTGAACCATCCTTGCAAGCAGGCTGACTTCTCAATCGGTTTGTGCAAGTCGCACGACAAGACCAATGTGTTTGGTGTTGATCTCGGGATATCGTGTGTTCGTGTGCTCGAATATGGCCTTCACGGGCGTCTTCACGCCGGTAACAATGTTGCAATAATAGGCCGGCGTAAGCGCGAGGCATTCTCGGAGAGAAACAGTACTCCAGGCAGGCTAAGAACCAGAAAGTCAGTCCCCACCAGCAACAATTTGTGAGCGCAAGCCTCCAAAGCAAAAAAGTCGTCAGGCCGCAGAAGATCTAAACCGTTTTGAGGGCCGCGGCAAGGGGTTCAGGCTCGATAGCAAGACCAGGTCCGGCCAGAAGGCCGTGCGGGAGGCCACGAAGGAAGCTCGGTTCCGTGCCGAGCAGACCGCTGAGGGGGTGGGTCAGGGGTCGGGAGGGAACGGACTAATTATTCATCACTCTACTATCACCACTACTACGACTTGGTAGGGGGGGGCACCTAGCCCATCGGGATCCGTGTACAAGAAACACGCTAGATGAGATTCTGCGAACGACTTGCAAAGGGGGCAGCAGCGTTCAAAAGGATTCCCGGCGCCTTCGCAGCGCGTCGACTGCACGCCACCGGCTGAACTAATCTCGACACTTCCGATGGGACAAAGAACGAACGGCATGATCAAACAACAGGTTTAAGGGGCTGCCGAAGAATGGACTTCAACCCCTGCAACAAGCGGCCGTCTTTTAGGAACCAATCTGCTTTGTTGCAAAATTCTTCCAATTCTATTCGGACAGCAATATTTCGCCCCTCCTTTTTTCGGAACTCTTCTAACTGCAAAAGGTCGTCCTCCGGCGTGGAGGTTTCGAGGCAACTGCTCTCCACGATTTTCAGCACGCGGCTTATTTTTATAAACACTTCGTTATTGATCTCGGTCTGAATGGCCCTCAGCATCTCTTCCACAAGTTCTCGATGAGTCTCGCCTGAATAAGGACTGCGTACGAGTTCAGGCAAATAAGAATACAGCATCGCTTGCAGCGAGTATCTTCTCACGCGGAGGGCGATGTCCTGCAGGTCAGCCTTCATCCGTTTCTTCGTTAGTTCCTGCTTGTCAGCCAGTAACTGTGAAAGGAATTTGCATCTCACAATTACGCCCACGCAATAAATGATAAATAGCATATTCGAACAGTAAAGTGCCCTAGACTCATGTCTGCAGGCAACCCTGGAGCTGGCACTTGCTGTTTGGCTGATGAGGCGAGCTGCAGGTATCGCACGAATCCGTCGAAAGCGTGCATATCCGCAATGACTTCTTCCTTCAGCCGCGCAAGTGAAAACATCTCGTCAGATAGAACCTGGGTCAACGACAGAGTCATTAGCTTGAGAGAATCAGGGTAAGAGCTTTCAAAGAGAACTTTAAGAAGGGTGTAATATATTTCAACCCCAAGGTTGTCATTCATCGCATCAACTCGCTCTTGATGAGCTTTGTGATGACCGATCTCATGCAGATAATCAAGCATGCCAATAAAACTATAAGCAGTGGCGAAAGGAGAGGCAGTGTCATAGCGATTCAAATCGAGCCGATAAATTGGGTTGCGAGAAAATGCCTTGATGAAGGTTAGAACTGCCTTATCAATATCAGCGAACTTGATGGCGAGTTCTGCAGTAATCTTGTACACCATGTACTCGGCGTCTATCTCTAACGCGTCGCCTCGTAGCCAAGGTTCAAAAAGCCAACGTAGTCGAAGGTAATAGAATAGGTGGTCGCGCGAAAGGCAGACCACGGGAAAGGGGCACTTGCCGCACCTGTAGTGGCCACTTCGGGTACGCTGTTCGACACAAGTATCGACAAAACGTCTGCCGGCGGCACTTTGCTGACCTGGGTGACTAACATCATGGGCTAACGAATCCTCCGGAAATTGCATCAATTGCACGCGGGCCTTGCTGCCCAATTCGAAAGCAAGAAGATCCCTCATCTCGTTGAGATAGGGACTGAACTTGTCGGAGACCTGCTCAGGCATTTGTTGCCAGCTTTTTCCTCATGGCCTCAATGAGTCGCTCATCCGGATTGTCGATTTCTATATCACCAACCTTGATCTTCTTCACCTTACGGATCATTGGGGGAGGTTGTACGCCGCGAGTATCCATTCTTAAACGCGTGGTGATTGCCACTGCGGGGTACGGAGTTCTTGCCATATTTGGGCTCGCCTACTCCGTGCTCAGGCGGACCGCGTCAAATCCCTGGCGCGAGTTGGTGTCCCGAAAACACTCTTTGTCCAACCCCGAGCTACTTTGCTATTCAGCTCTTAGATCAAGCCAATCAATCGAATTCCGGCCACCCAAACTCTATCGTCGAGGCTCGGCGCGCTTGGCGATGCGAATCACATAGGTGCTTCCGCCGACGACCCGTCCCTGGACCACCTGCTGGACCTGGAAGCGGTATTCACTGCCTGGAGGGAGCTCGCCTCCGTTCTCCATCACCGTCAGCGCAGCGCCAACTCCATGGGCGGGCAGACGCACGCCGCGGACAGATACCAATGACGCGGGTTTCGCGCGGTAGATCGGCCGAGCGAAGCGCAGCTCCGGGTGCCGCTTGTGACGGGGGCGCCTGTCGTCCTCCTCCTCGCCTTTGAGCTTATCCTCGACCCGATCCGGCCAACGCTCCAGCCACTCGAGGATTTCTTCGCCGCGCTCAATGCTAGCGAGCAGTAGTGCCTTCGCCTCGTCTGCGAGTCCAGGATCGTGGATAGCTGCGATACCCGTCATAGATTTCTCCAGAGGAGCTTCCGTTTCGAGTTCGCTCAAACGCAGCCACATATGCAGTTGAGGTGGCAACGGCCGCAAATCAAACACCAAGTCGGCGATCCGAACCTCAGGACTGGGGTTGTGAAACTCGATGTACTCGTGCATGCGCATTTGTGCGCCCGGCATTGGCGCTCCACGGGGCACTAACAGTGGCGGGCCAATGTGCAGGTTCTTCTGGCCGATTTGTGGATTGGTGGGTGTAATTGAGTCGACGTTGTAGTTGGTGCTCTCGTTGATCGGATTCGCCGCGCTGTGTAGGAACACGACCATGCAGTAGTGACCAGGATCGCCCGATGTCAGAAGCGGCACCGTCCAGTTCCAAGACGCCACCTGAGGGTGGCTAGCGTCGATGCCTGACAACGTGACTGGTGCGCCGACCGATGTCCACGGACTGTCTGACGGGAGATTCGGTACGATCGTGCCATTCGCCTGAAACTGATTCCAGAATGGAAAATTGTTTGCCATTGACAGGCTGTTATTGAGGCCGGGCACACCGGCTGCCGCGCTTGCATAGACGGCCCATACATTGACCCGTTCAGGACCGTATAGCTGCGGTTATGGACTTGAACGTGAACCATCGCCACGTCGGATCCTGGGAGGTTCTGACTATTGTCATTGAGCAGGTCAAACAGCACGTGCGACAGCGGCAGCGTGCCTTCCGGATCGGTCTGGAAGAACGCTGGCGTGCCCTTCTGCTGCGCGTCGACTTTGATGTCGGCGGACTGGTAGTGATAGACGCTGATCCCGTCGGTGGGGCGGTAGGCATTGACGAGCCCGTCGGGCGACGGCGCGACCCAGCCCTGATCGAGCAGGTGATCGCGCAGGTACGGGCGCGCCGGCGGATCCACCGCGTTCAGCGTGACGTCGTGCTCCCACACGCCGCGCGCCGCGACCGTCGCGCGCAACAGCACCTTGCCCTCGGGGATCTGGCCGACCCACAGGTCCTCGACGTGCGGGCCCGGCAAGCCGGGGCCGACCTCGGTCCACGCCGCGTTGTTGCCGTTGACGACGACGCGGAACACGCGGCCCCCTGACACCGCGTAGAGCGTGCCGTTGGTCACCGGGTCGGCGACGAGCTTGCCGTACGGCAACCCCGGCAGACCGGTGCACATGATCGCCGTCCACGCGTTGTTCGCGATCGAGTAGAGCGGCGTGCCGTTGACCGCGCTCTGCATGAGCGCGTAGACGATGTCAGAGTGATCGATCGCCACCGACGCGATGATGCCGGCCGGCAGGTTCGTCGTCGCCTCGCTCCACATCGTGTTCGCGTTGAGCGGCACGCCGCTCGTCACGAACAGGTGGTCGTTCGTACCTGTGTAGTCGGTCCTCGTCACGCACGCTAAGTGCAAGTTGTCGACGGGGCTGGCCGCGACGACCTTCGCCGTCGGCGCGAACACCTGGCTGATCTGCGTCGCGATGCCGGTCTGATCGATGTCGACGATCGGACCGCTCGGGGGATTGGCGGCGGGGTTGGTCACCGTGCCGGCGATGCACGCCTTGCCGAGCGACAGGACGTGGTTGCTGGAGCTCGCGAACCCGCTGCCGTTGAGCGTGCACGGTGTCCCGTAATTGTCCCCCGGCACACCCTGATCCGTGATGATGTTCGTTTGATACGGATAACCGATGCAGGCCCAGACCTTTACACCGTCGGTTCCCGGCGTGCAGGCGACCGCGATGTCGTCGCCATTGCCGAGCCCGCGCCAGCCGAGCGCGCTCGAGTGGCCGGCGAGGCCGGTGTCGTCGCACACGATGTAGCCGATCGCGCTCGCCGACGGATCGGCGTTGTACGCGTGCAGCGCGGCCGAGATCTTGCCCTGGTTGAGGTTCTGCGCGACGCCCGAGCTCGCGTTGTACGTGGTGCCGTCGTCGAAGTCGGTCGGCGCCGTGCCGTAGGCGTAGTTGGGATCGGCATAGCCGGTCGATCCGATCAGGCCGCCGTCGTTGCCGACGAGCATCGTCGGGATCGTTCCCATCGTCGGGTTCGGCGGATTGAACGCGAACGAGCGCTGATCGACGTGATATGGGTCGGCGCCGGCGACCCAGGTCGATCCCGAATCGGTCGAGCGACTGAGGAGCAGGTGTCCGAGGAACAGAATGTCGTGCTGACCGTTGCCGGGCGAGTTCGGGGCGACCGCGAAGATCCCCGACGAGGTCGGGATTCCTGCCGAGTTGATCTTGCTCCAGTTCGTCGCTCCCTTGCCCGTCGTGCACAGCGCGACCGTTCCCACCGAGTAGCTCGCGAAGTAGCAGTACGCGCGCTGCGGGTTCACCGGGCAATACTGGAGCCAGACGTGGTCGTACGTGCCGACCGCGGGAAGGCCGTTGCCGGTCGCGGCGGCCCACGACGCGTTCGACGTGGGATTTGTCGAGTAGTAGATGCCCTGCTGGAAGACGCCGGCGTAGCAGTCCGCGCCGCTCGGCAAAAGCGAGAACGCCAGCGACGAGATCGTCCCCGCGAGGACGGGCGACCCGCCGAACGACGCGCCGCCCGTCGTCGAGACGAACAGGCCGTTCCCCGTTCCGACGTAGATCGTCGTCGTCGACGGGTTAATCGCGTTGCGCGCGTCGACGACGATCTGACCTATCGGGCCGTTGGTCACGGTGACCGGAGCGCCCCACTGCTGGCCCTTGTTGCTCGACACGTAGAACGCGCCGGTGTTGGTACCCATGTAGACGTAGTCCGAGTTCAGCGGATGCACCGCGAAGCACGTCGGGGTGAACGTGAAGTCCGCCTGCTGCAGCGAGTCGGTGATCGACGTCCACGACTTGCCGCCGTCGTCGGTGCGATGCCCGACGGCGCCGCCCGTCACGACCGGTGAGATGTTCGTGTCCTGATCGACCGTGTAGAGCGTCTTGGGATCGTTCGGGTCGACAGCGATGTTCCAGATCTGCGTCTGTCGCGCGTACATGTTGCGGCGCGAGATCCGCTGCGGCGAGATCATGGTGTCGTGCGGCGTATAGATGAAGTCGGGTCCGATCGGAAACCAGGTCATTACTCTACTCCTTTTTGAAGTTGGCGGTCGCGAGGACCGAGTTACAGCCTTTTCAGAGAAAGAGAACAACCATCACAGGGAAACAAATAACTGGAGTTTCTGGCTGACTCACCAGTCAGCACTCTCGGAGTGGCTTTTGACCGCAACTCAACTACGCTAATTGGCTTGTTCCCCCGAACTTGTACCCCTTTAACCGTCCGATTTCGTCATTGGGATAGGATCGCCCATCTCCACAAACTGCTCTCAAACGCAACGAATTGTAGTACACAAACCTTCCAGCGAAGTGCGGCACGAGTCAGCTTTAATAAACTGAGACCAGTTATCGCGCGGCTTCCGAATGAGTTCCCCTGCCATCGGTTCGCGGCTGGCGAAATACGGGATCTCATGGACTTCCCGTTGCACAACGCGATGCCTACCTCTTTGACGCCCTTGCCTTCTTCAGCTTTGCCTGTTGTTTCGGAGTGGCCGCTTCGCGTTGCGCAGCCTCCTTTTCCGACCCGCCAACGTTCAGCTGCAGTTGCACGCTGCCGGCGATGACCTTTCTATCATCGCGTTGGAAAATGCGTATGAGCGGTTTGCTCCCCGGCTTGAGGCTTGGCGGGGCGGTGAACGAAAGTGTCATGCGGCGAAGCTCGCCTTTGGCAATGGGGAATCCAACGGCAGCTATCGGCTTGACGA
>Ga0209117_1000302_pt1 | contig 24480 bp, 24 predicted proteins | sample BlaSpr_A8_OM2_M2_FD_187978 | JGI IMG/M metagenome (GOLD analysis project Ga0209117, IMG submission 187978) | Forest soil microbial communities from Thunder Bay, Ontario, Canada - Black Spruce, Ontario site 2_A8_OM2_M2 (SPAdes) (version 2) | ecosystem: Environmental > Terrestrial > Soil > Boreal... | reverse complement strand
GGAACAGCGTGTAGAAGGTCGCGACGCCCTCGACATATCCGGGATCGAGCTGCAATGCGACCGCCACCTCGCTCATCGCCTCGGGCGTGAGGTAGCCGAGCTCCTCCTGCGCGAGGTCCAGCGCGGGCATCACCGCCGAGCGCGGCTGCGGATACTTCCCGGGCAGCGCCTTGATCTCTTCCATGACGTGGAGAGAGAGAACGCTCACGAGTAACCCTCAGGAATTTGATCGGTTTGGTACCAAACAAACCGAATCGGCGCCGGCAAAGGTTCGTTTGGTGCCAAACGCACCGAAATCGCGAGCGCGCTCACCTGTCCACATCTCCGAGCACGGTGTCCGCGGTGCCGATGATCGCGATCATGTCGGCGACCATGTGGTTGAGCGCCATTCGCTCGAGCGCCTGCAGGTTGACGAACGAAGCAGACCTGAATTTCACGCGGCGCGGCTTGTGAGTGCCGTCACTGACGACGTAGCACCCGTTCTCGCCACGACCCGACTCGACCGCGACGTACACGTCGCCCGCGGGCACCGAGTACCCCTCGGTGAAAAGCTTGAAGTGGTGGATCACCGCCTCCATCGAGGTCTCGAGCTCTTCGCGCGGCGGAGGCAGCATCTTGCGGTCGTCGACGTTGATCGGCCCGTCCGGCATCTTGTCGACCGCCTGGCGGAGGATCTTGACCGCCTCGCGCATCTCTTTGATCCGCACGAGGTAGCGGCCGTAGCAGTCGCAGTCGTTCGAGGTCGCGACCTCGAAGTCGTAGTTCTCGTATCCGGAATAAGGCATCGATTTGCGCAGGTCCCAATCGACTCCGGAACCGCGCAGCATAGGCCCGGTCGCGCCCAGCACCTTGGCGTCCTCCGGAGACAGCCGGCCGACGCCGATCGTGCGCGAGCGCCAGATCGGGTTCATGGTCAGCAGGTCCTCGTACTCGTCGATGTGCCCGGGCATGTCGCGAATGAACGCATCGAGCATCTCGAAGAAGCGAGGCGTCGCGTCCGCAAACACACCTCCAGGCCTGATGTACGACGTGTGCATCCGGAAGCCGGAGATCTCCTCGTTCATGTCGAGGATCGTGTCGCGCTCGCGGAAGCAGTACATAAGCATCGACATCGCGCCGAGCTCGAGCCCGCTCGTTCCCATCCACACGAGATGCGAGGAAAGGCGCGTGAGCTCGGACATGATCACGCGAAGCGCGTTCGCGCGCGGCGGCACGTCGACGCCCATCAGCTTCTCCACCGCCAGCGCGTAGGCGAGGTTGTTGATGGGCGGCGAGAGGTAGTCGTGACGGTCCGTGACCACGACGCCCTGCTGCCAGCGCAGGGCCTCCATCTGCTTTTCGATCCCGGTGTGCAGGTAGCCGATCACGGGTTTCACACGGCGGATCTGCTCGCCGTCGAGGTCCACGATCAGCCGCAGCACGCCATGGGTCGACGGGTGATGTGGCCCGAAGTTGACGGTCAGCAGCTCGCCGCCGAAGGCGCCCTGCTCGCCCGTCTTGGTGATCGTCAGCCCTTCCGTGCTGGTGCTCATGCCTCGTCCGGGGCGGTCTGCCACAGCGCGTGCTCTTCCGAGAACTCCACGACCTCGCCGCCGACGGGGTAGTCGCGACGGAGCGGGTGGCCGACCCAGTCGTCGGGCATCAGGATGCGTGTGAGCTCGGGGTGGTCGGTGAAGACGATGCCGAAGAGGTCGTACGTCTCACGCTCATCCCAGTTGGCCGGCGGAAACAGGTCGTGCACAGAGTCGATGTGCGGCGGGTCGCCGTCGACGAACGTCCGCACGCGCAGCAGCTCCTTCGTGTCGAGGTTGCGCAGCTGGTAAACGAGCTCGAAGCGGGCGGGCCAGGTGCGCGAAGCGTCGGCAAGATGATCGACGCACGTGAGAAAGACGAGCATGCGGTAGCCGTCATCCTTCAGCGACTGCAGCGCCGCCCTGATGTTGTCGGGCGCGACAGTGACCCATGAGTCACCTGCGCTGACGCCCCGCTCGACCACCAGGTTCTCGGCAATCACTGCGGCGAGCGGATCCCCTGGGCCTTGATCCTCTCCTGCAAGATCATCAGCGCGTTCAGCAGGTCCTCCGGCCGCGGCGGGCAGCCGGGGATGTACACGTCGACCGGCACGATCTTGTCCACGCCCTGCAGCAGCGCGTAGTTGTTGAACACGCCCCCAGTCGAGGCGCAGGCGCCCATGGAGATCACCCACTTGGGCTCGGGCATCTGGTCGTAGACCGTGCGGAGGATGGGCGCCATCTTTTGCGAGACGCGACCGGAGACGATCATGAGGTCGGCCTGGCGCGGCGATGCCCGCATCGCCTCGGAGCCGAAGCGGGCGATGTCGACACCGGCCGTCGCGGTCGCGATCATCTCGATGGCGCAGCAGGCGAGGCCGAATTGGGCGGGCCACACCGAGTTGCCGCGTCCCCAGCCGACTACCTTGCCGAGAGTGGTCGTGAGCACCTGGTTGCCGAGCGACTCGACGAGCTCCTCTATTCCCAATCCAGCCCTCCCTTGCGCCAGATGTGCGCGAGGGCGATGAGCAGGATGCCCATGAAGACGAGCATCTCGATCAGGCCGAACCATCCGAGCTGGCGCATCAGCACCGCCCAGGGGTAGAAGAAGATGGCTTCGACGTCGAAGATGATGAACAGCATCGCCGTCAGGTAGAAGCGAACCGTCAGGCGGCGGTGCGCCGGAGTGTCGGGGATGATCCCGGACTCGTAAGGCGCGAGCTTGGTCTTGTGCGGTTTGGAGGGGCCGAGGACGAAGCTCAGAGTGACCAATGCCCCGAGTAAGCCAAGGACGATGAGGACGTAGATCAGAACTGGGACGTAGGTGTCGAGCAAAGTTTCCGGAGCGGCCTCACCTTCAGGGGGCTTTTGGGAACGGGGTAATTCTACTTGGGCCTTACGTAGCGGCGAGGCAGGCCTCGCCGCTGGAGGGAGTGACACCTTGTTAGCGATGCTTGGAACGGAGAGCGAGGTGACGGCCGGAGTAAATCCGGCCTGAGGCTCCACTTCGTCTTTTTCAGTTGGCGTCCTTGTGGTGATGCTCGATCTTCGTTCCGCGCGACAGCGTGCCGTGAATCGGGCAATACCTGTTGCAGGCAAGGTCTAGCGCCTCCTCGACCAGCGCCTTGTCGTGCTTTCCGTCCCAGCTGAGGACAAAGGTGATGTCGATCTTGTTGAACGCGCGCGGCCAGTCCTTGTCCTGCTCGCCCTCGACCATGACTTCGAGCGACTTCAGCGGCTGCTTGTACTTCTTCAACAGCAGCACCGCATTCACCCCGGTGCAGCCGCCGAGCGCCGCCAGCAGCATCTCGGTCGGGCGCATCGCCAGGTCGCCGCCGAAGATCGGCGGCTCGTCGATGGACACCGAGTGGCCCGAGTCGGACTCGATGTCGAACTTGACCTTGTCGCCGGTCCACCGCGCGGTAGCCTTCGCCACGCTGGGTATACTCGCATGGCAACGTAGGGGGGAGTAGCCACTTCCCGCAGGTCCCGTCAAGACGGCAGCAATGCCCGGGCCGCAGCGGATCGAAGGATCCGCGGCAAGACCTCTACTTCAAACTCTGTTTTGAGTAGGAGGCAGCGATGACAAAGACGATCCTGGGCGCGGTTTTCCTGATCGCCTTCACCGACATCGCCCTGCAGCTGGACAACGCGCTCGCCATCTCATCGGTGGCGAGCGGCGTGCCACCTTCCTACCGGTTTTACGTCCTCGCCGGTGGCGTGCTCCTCGCCGCGGTCTGCCTCTTCGTGTTCACGCTGGTAGGGTCCAACCTCATCGAGAAGATCGGCTGGCTCAAGCCGGTGGCCGGCATCGCTCTCATCTTCATCGGAGCGAAGCTCGCGTGGGATTTCTTCCGGCCCTGAAACTCTCAACCGTTGCCCGGATCGTGGGCGGGGCGCTTGTCGTCGTCGCGGTGATCGCCGTGATGGTGGTCCTGGTTCAGAACGACGCTTCCGCCCAGGCGGAAAACGTTGACGAGTCGATCGCAACGCTGCTCAAGGACTACGGCTATCTAGGCGGTTTCGCGCTGATCTACATCGAAGAGTCCGGACCTCCGCTCTTCATCCCCGGTGACGCCTTCCTTATCTATGTAGGCAACCGGCTGCCTCGCGAGGTGCCGATTTTCCTGGCGGCCTGGGTTGGCTTCGTCCTGGCCGTGACTTTCGGCGCGACCAACCTCTACCTGCTGTCGCGCCGCTTCGGCCGGCGCCTGCTGGAGCACCGGCTGGCCAAATTTCTGGAGCTCACTCCTGCGCGCCTGGATCGCGCGGAGGGCTGGTTCAAACGGTACGGTCCGTGGACGCTGATCTTCGGCCGCCACATCCCTGGGCTCCGCGTGCCCCTGACGGTGGCTGCCGGCGTGCTCAAGCTCAACTACGGAGTCTTTGCGGTCAGCGTCGCTGTCTCCAGCGCCGTCTGGGCGGGTGCGTTCCTGATCCTGGGTGCCATTTTCGGCCCCGCGCTGGAGCGATCGATTCGATCGTCGCCTGTGCCCTACATCGTCGCGGCGGTTGCGCTGGTGCTCGTGGTCGTCGGCGTGGCCTTCGTGCGATCTCGCCGCGACTCGCGGGAGCTTCGAGACTAAGCCACATCCTGACGCGAGAGCAGGAAAGTGGTCAGCGCCGCGCCGGCGAGCGTGACCGCCGCCAGCACGATCACCGACGGCCACAGGTCCACCATGGTGACCCCCGGCACAGCCTGGTCGCCGAGACGCGCGAACAGCGATTCCGCGTAATGCCTGATGGAGATTGCGGCCGGACCCTTGCCGATGGTTGCGATCGCGGCCTCCCAGACCAGGACGTATCCGAGACCGAAGATCAGCGCGTGCCGCACGCGCAAGCCGAACGCGGTGAAAACCGCGACGTAAGCGCAGTTGGCCAGCGCCGTCGAGACTGTGATCGCCCAGAGCGCCTTCCAGCTCGCCCCCGCCAGCACCACCGCGAGCCAGACGGGTCCAAGTGTCAGCGGCAGGGTCACCGTGAGCGTGGCGGCCAGAGCGATCACCACCACCTTCCAGCGGGCGACCGGCCGCAGCCAGAAATAGACGAGGGTGCCGTCCTGGGCGAGGTCGCCCAGCGACGAGGTCGAGAAGACGAGCGCGACCACCGGGACGTACAGGGCGAGCGCGGCCAGGTCGAGCAGCGCATAGATATTCGACTCCCGGTTCGCGTAGTCGCTGACGCGGATCGAGTAGGCGATGAGGTCGAGCAGGGCGCCGCCCGCGAGGAACGCGAGCAAACGCCCGCGCGTGACGGAGGTGCGCAGCATGATCCGGTAGAGGGAGATCACGGCGAGCGCCTCGCGACCAGATATCTGAAGACGCTCTCCAGGTCGTCGTCGAGCGGCGCGACCTCCAGCAAGTGCACGCCAAGCTCCTGACTAAGACGCGGCAGACTTCGCCGGAACGGAGTCACCGTCCACGTGTCGATGACTATCGCGTTCTCGCCGCCCGTCTGCACCGCCGACACGGTGCCCGAGCCCATGAGGCCCGAGGCGAGGCGCAGCGGATCGCTGCTGCGCAAACGGATGCGGTGCGGCCGGTCGTCGAGCAGCTGGCGGATGGCGTGGAAGTCTCCGCGCGCGGCGAGCTTTCCGTCGGCCAGCACCAGCACGGTGGCGCTGAGCTCCTGCACCTCCTCGAGCACGTGGCTTGACACGAGCACGCAGCGGTCCTCTTTGCCGAGCCGGATGAAGAGCTGAGCCATGCGTGATCGCTGACGCGGGTCAAGACCGTTCAACGGCTCGTCGAGGATGAGGACACGCGGGTCGTGCACTATCGCCTGCGCGATCTTGACCCGCTGCCGCATTCCTTTCGAGTAGCTGCTGAGGTGGCGGCTGTCTTTCGGGTCCAGCTCCACAGTCTCGATCGCTTTGCGTGCCGCCGCATTCGGATCGCGCATTCCCTGGAGTGCGCCGGCCATGGCGACGAACTCGAGCGCGTTGACTCCCGGCGGAAGGCGCTCCTGCTGTGGCACGAGCCCGATGACCTTTCGGATCTCGCCGGAGGTGCGCGGATCCTTGCCGAGCACCCGCACCGTGCCTTGCGATGGCGAGGTCAGCCCGCAGAGGATGCGGATCAACGACGACTTGCCGGCGCCGTTGGGCCCCAGCAGGGAAGTGAGCCCGCGTCCGATCGAGGCCGTCACGCCGCTCAGTGCAACCACCTCGCCGAACCATTTGGCGACGCTGTTGATCTCGATCATGCCGCCACCGTCCGTGTTCATCGGCGGCCTTCATCGATGTAGCGGGCGGCGAGCACCGCGAGGCCGGCGATCACCCACCCGGCCGCGGCCGCCGCCACCTCCCAGGTGGGCAGGCGGGCAGCCGTTGACGACGTAGGAACGTTCAGCTGATAGATGCGCAGCACGAGCTCGCTTGGAAGCTGGTTCACGTTTACCAGCGCGACCCAGTCGGGCGCTTTCAGCGGACCTTGCAGGATGCCCAGCGCGGCACCGGACAGGACGAAGGTGAGGATGATCCCGGCCGCCGCGAACGAGTTGCGATCGGTCAGGCTCGAGATCGCCAGGGCGATCGTGCCGTAGAAGATCGCGAGCTCCAGGCCCGCGCCGACGATCTGGGCCAACGTCTTGAACCAGTCGCCCACGTTCGACGGACCGTGGCCGAACAAGGAGTAAGAGAGCAGCATGATGACCACCGGGATCACTGTCACGATCGCGAGGACCGACCACGCTGCGATCACCTTGGCGGCGAGATACGTGACCGGGTTCAGGTTCGACGTCATATACATGCGCAGCGTGCCGTGCCGCCGGTCGGGGCAGATGAGCTCCGGCATCGTGAGCGCGACGAACACGTAGATCGCCGGCAGGGTGACGGAGTAGAAGTCCGAATACGTCGGCAGCGGTGTGCCCGGGGGAGCGATCGTGACGATGATGGCGAAGCCGGCGGCCGGCAGGTATGTCGACAGCAGCACCACGGCCGGGATGATCTTGTAGCGCGAAGACCGCTTGAGACCGAGCACCCAGCCGATCGAGTGGAGCAGCAGGGCGGTGAACGAATAGGCGGCTCCGCGCCGCTCGCCGGTGTAGTGCTGGAACCTGCGGTCTGCGACCTGGGCCTGCGCGCTCACCGTGCCGATGCCTCCTCGAGATCGAAGAGCTCGCCAAGCGTGGCGTGACCGCGCTCCATCCGGCGCAGCTCGAGGTCGAGCTCGACGACGCCGGCCACCACCGCGTCCTGAACTCCTTCCTTTGATGTGGGCACTGTCAGCAGAAGATCGTCCTTGGCCGTGGCGGTGAAACCCTTGGCCGCCAGCAGGTCGGCGAGCCGTTTGGCGCCGGTGACCACCTCCACCACGAGTGGCGTCTCGCCGCCGAGCAGGCTTTTCATGCTTCCACTGCGTGCAACCCTGCCGCCCTCGAGCATCACCACGTTGTCGCTCACCTGCTCGACCTCGCCTAACAAATGCGAGGAGATGAGCACGGTGAACCCGAGGTCGGTGCCGATGCGGCGCACCAGCGCAAGCATGTCGTCGCGCTGGATCGGGTCGAGGCCGTTGGTCGGCTCGTCCAGCAGCACCAGCTCCGGGTCGTGGACCAGCGCCTGCGCCAGCTTGACCCGCTGGCGCTGGCCGGTGGACATGGTGCCGATGGGCCGGAAGCGTTCCTCGCCGAGGCCCACCTCGAACAGGACTTCGCTTGCGCGCACCACCGCGGACCGGCGGGGGATGCCCCGCATCTCGGCGAAATGCCGGACCAGCTCGTTGGCTTTGACGTCGGGCGGAAAGCGATCGTCCTCAGGCGCGTAGCCGATGCGCTGGCGCAGTTTGTAGCCGGCCTTCAGCGGGTCCATCCCCAGGACCTCGAGCTTGCCTCCGTCCGGCCGCAGGACGCCGAGCAGGAGGCTGATGAGCGTGGTCTTGCCCGCGCCGTTGGCACCGAGCAGGCCGGTCACGCCTTTCTGGAGCTCGAAGGTCACGTCGCTCAGCGCGAGCACATGGCCGTACTTGCGCTGGACGTGTTCGGCGATCGCGATCGGCGCCACTTGCGCGGAAGTCTAGTCGAGGCCACACGGACACTAGACTCACGGCGATGAGTGACGTCCGCTCTCGCTTCGCGCCGGTGGCCGGCAACTATTCGAAGTCGCCCTTCCACACCGCACCAGAGCGGATGCGGGAGGTGCTCGAGCTGGCGAAACCCAAGCCGGGCGACCTGGCCCTCGACGTGGCGACCGGCACCGGCAACACCGCGTTCGCGCTGGCGCCTTACGTCCGCCGCGTGATCGGCCTCGACCTGACGCGCGAGATGCTCGACGAGGCGCGACGAGTCGCGGCGGAGAAGGCCGTCACCAACGTGGACTGGGTGATCGGTGACGTGGCCGCCCTTCCATTCGAGGACGAGAGGTTCGACCTGTACACGGTGCGCGCGGCGCCGCATCACTTCCCCGACATCGATGCGTTTCTGAATGAGGCTTTTCGCGTCCTCAAGCCGGACCGAGACGCCGCCTTCATCGACTGCGCCGCGCCCGCCGCCGCGCGCGACTTCTTGCATGCAGTGGAGATCCGGCGCGATCCGTCGCACGTCAGATCGCTGACGGTCGGCGAATGGGTCGCGAGTGTCGAGCGCGCCGGCTTTGAGATCGAAGTGGCCAAAGAGCGCGAGCTGGATTGGGACTATGACGGGTGGATGCAGAACCAGGCCGTGGCGCCGGAGCTCGCCGAAGAGCTGGCGCGCGTGATCGAGTCCGCGGAGGGCGAGGCCCGTGTGCAGCTGCACCCGGAACGGCGCGACGGAAAGCTGCGGCACGCGTACTGGCACTGCCTGATCCGCGCGCATAAACCGAATGAATAGGTCGCTTCCCCACCTAGGGGATAGTCCTGCTTCCCCCCTGTGGGCCTTGGGGATAGTCCTGCTTCCCCACTTGTGGGGAAGGTGGCGCCTCCCCATTTCATGGGGAGGTGGCGCGAAGCGCCGGTGGGGCGCGAAGCGCGCCGGATGGGGAGCGCGCCGGATGGGGAGATGGGATTGCTTCTAACCGAGGGAGAACTAATCCTCCTGGTCGACAAGGTCGGACGCCGCCACCGCGTCCGCCTAAAAGCCGGCGCGCGCCACTCGCTTCATTCGGGGGTGATCGACCTCGACGAGCTGATCGGGCGCTCCGAAGGGGTGATCGTCACCACCCAGCTTGGCGCGCGCCTTCTGGCGGTGCGGCCGACGTTTGCCGAGCAGGTGACCGGCCGGGTGCGCCAGGCCCAGCCCATCTACCCAAAGGACCTAGGCGCGATCCTGATCGCGGCGGACATCCACCCGGGAGCGAAGGTCCTCGAGGCGGGCACCGGAACCGGAGCGCTGACGATCGCGGTGCTGCGAGCCGTCGGCCCCGAAGGGCAGGTAGTGAGCTACGAGCAGCGAGAAGAGTTCATGGAGGCGGCCAAAAAGGGAATCGCCGACACGCTGGGCGCCCTGCCTCCCAACCTGACCCTGAAGGTCGGCGACATCTACCTCGGGGCCGAGGAGCGTGACATGGACCGCGTGCTGCTCGACCTCTCCGAACCATGGCAGGCGGCTCCGGTCGCCAAGGCGGCGCTCCGACCGGGCGGGATCGTCTTCGCCCACTGCCCGAACGTGAGCCAGGTCCAGCGCTTCTTCGACTGCCTCCGCGAGCTCCGCGGCTTCGGCATGCTCGAGGTGTTCGAGGTCCTGCAGCGGGGCTGGACCGTGCGCGGCCGCAGCCTGCGCCCTTCCCACCGCATGGTCGCCCACACCGGCTTTCTGTGCTTTGCCAGGCGCCTGGCCGAGGACGAGCTGTTCGAACCTGAGGGGGAGGGGTTCCGATGAGATGGGTCGTCCACGGCGAGCGGACGGTCTACGAGAGCCCGTGGGTCTCGCTGGCGCTCGCCGACGTCGAGGTGCCCGGCGGCGAACGCTTCGAGCACCATGTCGTCCGGATGCCAGGCGAGGCGTCTGCCGCAGTGGTGCGAGACCAGGATCGGGTGCTCCTGATCCACCGCCACCGCTTCATCACCGACACGTGGGGCTGGGAGATCCCGGCCGGCCGCGTCGAGGCGGGCGAGGACCCGATGGCGGCCGCGGCGCGGGAGACGCTCGAGGAGACCGGCTGGCGGCCGGGACCGGTGACGAAGCTCTTTTCCTACTTCCCGTCGATCGGCCTGCTCGACCAGCGGTTCAACGTCTACTTGGCGGCCGGCGCCGAGCACGTCGGCGAGCCGGCGGACCGGAGCGAGGCCGACCGGGTGGAATGGCTGCCGATCTCCGAGCTGCCCGAGCTGATCCGGCAAGGCGAGATCCAGGACGGCTACAGCCTGACCGCGCTCCTATGGTTCCTCCAGTTCGGAGCGGAGCTGAACGAAACCTAGTCGGCTGCCGCGGCGTTTTATCTCTCGTGAGGCGCCGGGTCGTGCAAGTGGCCCTGGTGCTCGTCGCAGTAATCGTCCTCGTCATCGGCGCCTCATTGGCGGTCTGGGCGGGCTTCATCTGGATTGAGCCTCAGCCCACCTGCGGGGGCGGCTAGGCCCAGCGCCTTTCATTACGAATCAGGCGGGTATAACCTAGTTATACTCGCGGCATGAAGACTGCTGTCTCGATTCCAACTCCTCTTTTTCAACAAGCGGAACGTCGTGCGCGCAAGCTTGGAGTCTCTCGCAGCGAGCTCTACGCGAGAGCGCTGGAACGTCTGTTGCGTCAAGAGCCCGACCTGGACGTAACGAAGGCTTTAGAAGCTGTGTACTCAGCAGAGGACTCGTCGCTAGATCGTGATCTCGCTCGCGCCCAGCGGAAGGCAACCACTGAGAAGTGGTAGCTCGAGGGGAGATTTGGTGGGCAGACTTGGGACCAAAGGAAGGTTCGGCGCCGGCTTGGCGGCGGCCAGTCCTGGTGGTCTCGGCTGATTCCTTCAACCGCTCGCGAATCAAGACCGTCACCGTTGTCGCGATCACGTCGAATCTGAGGTTGGGGGCAGCACCAGGCAACGTTGCCCTCGCCCCAGGCAGCGGGGGCTTGGACCGCGAATCTGTGGTCAACGTAAGTCAGTTGGTGACTCTGGACAAGAGCGACTTGAACAAACGCCTGGGCAACCTCGACGAGCTGAATATGGAGCAGGTCGAGGCGGGCCTGCGGCTCGCTCTTGCCCTTTAGGGCGGTCCCAGGTCGAGTTTACTGACGGGCTAGGATTGGGTGCCGATGGCATCCCTGTTCGTCGACACCGGGAAAAAGCCCGTGCATGTCACGGTCACCGGCGCCGCAGGCCAGATCGGCTACGCCCTTCTGTTCCGCATCGCCTCGGGCCAGATGTTCGGCCCCGACCAGCCGATCGTCCTGCGCATGCTCGAGATCGAGCCTGCGATGAAAGCACTCGAGGGCGTCGCGATGGAGCTGGACGACTGCGCCTTCCCGCTGCTGTCCGACATGGTGTTGACGCACAAGACGGAAGAGGCTTTTGACGGCACCTCGTGGGCGCTCCTTGTCGGTTCGGTGCCGCGCAAGGCGGGGATGGAGCGCGGTGACCTGCTCGCCGTCAATGGGGGCATCTTCGCGCCGCAGGGCAAGGCCATCAACAAGGTGGCGGCTAGGGACGTGCGGATCCTCGTCGTCGGCAATCCCTGCAACACGAATTGCTACATCGCGCGGATGAACGCGCCGGAGATTCCCGCCGAGCGTTGGTTCGCGATGACCCGCCTGGACGAGAACCGCGCCAAGACCCAGCTGGCCAAGAAGGCGAAGCTGCCGGTCTCGGTCGTCTCGAACATGGCGATCTGGGGCAACCACTCCGCGACCCAGTACCCCGACGCGAAGAACGCCCGGATCGCGGGCCTGGGCGTCTACGACGTCATCACCGACCACGGATGGCTGAAGCACGAGTTCATCAAGGTCGTGCAGACGCGCGGCGCGAAGGTGATCGAGGCCCGCGGCCTGTCTTCGGCGGCGTCGGCGGCCAACGCGGTGATCGACTCGGTCAACAGCATCCGCTCCGCGACCCCTTGGGGCGACTGGCACTCGCTGGCGGTGGTGAGCCACGGGGAGTACGGAGTGCCGGAGTGGCTCCAGTTCGGCTTCCCGGTGCGCTCCGACGGCACCAACTGGGAGGTCGTATCTGGCCTGGAGCACGACGACGACGCCAAAGAGCGGATCCGGATCACCACTGAAGAGCTCATCCAGGAGCGCGACCTGGTGAAGGAGCTGGTCCCGAGCTAGCCGGCCGACCGGTCGCAGCGCGCGATGCGTTTTGCGGGCAAGGTTGCTGCAATTGTTATGCCGATCGGACGACGCTGAAGTGCTATTCGTGCTCGCTGGCGCGTCAGACGCGCGCCTTGACACTCCCAGATCTGGCCCACAGCGGGTCTGCCAAAAGCCACGACGCCCTGGGAGCGGCAGGCGAGCGTGACCTCGAAGGCCGCGACCGTGACCTGGCTGCGGACGTACGTGACCGGGAGGCCGAAGAGCGTGACCGAGCAGCTGAAGCTCGTGATGACGCGGCGAGCCAACGGGCGCAGGGCGAAGCCACCGGAGTCCCCTCCGGGCCCGCGGAGGCCGCGGACAACCGCGCCCAGGCCGTCAAGGACCGCATGGTGGCGGCGGAAGATCGCGCCCAGGCCGCCAAGGACCGCGAGGATTCCGGGACCGACGAGCTGACAGGGGTCCGCCGCCGGGAAGCCGGCCTGGCGGCTCAGGACCGCGACGCCGCCGCCGGGGTGCGCGACCGAGAGGCCGAAGCGCGTGATGACGCCGCGGGCGATCTCGACCGGACCGCGGGGGATCGCGCGGCCACCGACCGTCAACAGGCAGCAGACGAACGTGATCAGGCCGCGTCGGGGCGCGCAGGAGCCGCGGACAACCGCACCCAGGCCATCAACGACCGCAGGGTGGCGGCCGAGGATCGTGCCCAGGCTGCGAAGGACCGCGAAGACTCCGGGACGGACGAGTTGACGGGCGTTCGGCGTCGCGAAGCGGGACTTGCTGCCCAGGATCGTGATGCCGCGGCTGGGCTGCGTGACCGAGAGGCCGAAGCGCGCGACGATGCTGCGGGTAATCTCGACCGCACCGCAAGGGATCGCGCGGATAAGAATCGCCGGCGCGCAGCAGACGAAGGTGCACAGGCCGCCTCGGGGCGAGCTGAGGCCGCGGATTATCGGGCCCAGGCCATCAACGACCGCAGGCTTGCAGCCGAAGATCGCGCGCAGGCCGCGAAGGATCGCGAAGTTTCGAGCCTGGCCGCACGGGCGCGTGACCTCGCCGCCGAGCAGCGTGACCGAGACGCCGAAGCGCGTGACGACGCCGCCGGTGAGTTCGACCGAACCGCAGGGGATCGCGCCGCGAGCAATCGCCGGCGCGCGGCAGACGAAGGTGCGCGCGCCGACTCGAGCCGCGCCGATGCCGCAAACAGCCGGGAACGAGCCATCATCGACCGCAAAGTCGCGGCAGACGATCGCGCTCGGGCAGCGAAGGACCGCGAGGACTCCGAGACTGACGAGTTGACGGCTGCGCGCCGCCGCGAGGCCGGCATGGCTGCGCGAGACCGTGACGTTGCGGCCGGACTACGCGACCGTGAGGCCGAAGCGCGCGACGACGCAGCAGGAGATCGCGACCGAACTGCAGGTGCTAGCGCGGCGAGCATCCATCAGCGCGCAGCTGACGAAGGTGCGAGGGCTGACTCGGGGCGCGCCGAGGCTGCGGACACCCGCGTCCGTGCGATCTACGACCGCAAGGTTGCTGCCGAGGATCGCGCACAGGCCGCCAAGGATCGCGAGGATTCCGGGACCGACGAGCTGACGGCTGTGCGCCGTCGCGAGGCTGGCCTGGCTGCGCGGGACCGGGATGTCGCTGCCGGGCTGCGCGACCGCGAGGCTGAAGCGCGCGACGACGCAGCGGGTCATCGCGCGGCCAGCAATCGTCAAGCTGATGCCGCAGACAGTCGCGTCCGAGACGTCAACGACCGCAAGGTCGCAGCAGACGATCGCGCACAGGGCAGCCACGACCGCCAGATCGCAGCGGAAGATCGCGCGCAGGCCGCCAAGGACCGTGAGGATTCCGGGACCGACGAGCTAACAGGAGTAAGCCGCCGCGGCGTCGGCCTGGCTGCCATCGCGCGCGAGATCAATCGCATCCAGCGCGTCAGCGGAGAGCTCGTGGCTGCCTATGTCGACGTAGACGGGCTCAAAGCCACGAACGACACCAGAGGTCATGCCGCTGGGGACACGCTGCTCATCGCCGTGGCCGACTCGCTGCGAGCCTGCTTGCGTTCATACGACGTGATCACTCGCGTCGGTGGCGACGAGTTCGTATGCGCGCTGCCGGGCATTGCTGTCGAACAAGCGCGTAAGCGCTTTGAGGCGGTGAGCGCGATGCTGGCCGCCAGTCCGTTGGGGGCCTCAATCACGGTCGGGCTCGCCCGGCTTCAGGCCGGCGACTCGGCGGATGATCTGATCCAGCGTGCCGACGAAGAGGTTTCGAACTCTCGCAGGCGCCGCTAAAGGCGTTCCGCCAGACGGGTGCTTGCGGGCACTCTAATCTGAGCGAGTGAGCATCACGCTCGACCGCCACAGCTTCCCCTTCACAGCGATCGTCGGCCAGGAGTCGATGAAGCTCGCTTTGATCCTCAACGCAATCGTGCCGACAATCGGCGGTGTCCTCATCCGGGGTGAGAAAGGGACAGGCAAGTCCACCGCCGTGCGCGCCCTGGCGCGGCTGCTGCCTGAGCATGAGGTGGTCGAGGGCTGTCATTTCGGCTGCGACCCCGCCGACAAGGAAGCGCTGTGCGCCGAGTGCCGGCTGCGGTTCAAGTCGGCCGGCCTCTTGCCGTCGCACAAACGGCGCATGCGCGTGGTCGAGCTCCCCATCAACGCATCGGAAGACCGCGTGGTCGGCACCATCGACATCGAGGCGGCGCTGCGCACGGGAACGAAACGTTTCGAGCCCGGCGTCCTCGCCGAGGCCAACCGGAACATCCTCTACGTCGACGAGGTCAACCTGCTCGACGATCACATAGTCGACGTGCTGCTCGACGCCGCCGCGATGGGCGTCAACGTGATCGAGCGAGAAGGCGTCTCGTTCGCGCACCCGTCCCGCTTCATCCTCGTCGGCACCATGAACCCCGAGGAAGGCGAGCTGCGGCCGCAGCTGCTTGACCGGTTCGGGCTTTGTGTGGATGTCGAGGGCATCCGCGACCCCGACCAGCGTGTGCTCATCGCCGAGCGCGACGCGGATTTCAAGCGCGGCGAGCATGAGTTCGTCAACGAGTTCGCCGCCGCCGATCACAATCTCTCGCGCGCGCTGGCGGAGGCGATCGCGGCGGTCAAGAACGTGCGCGTCTCGCCGGGCCACGCGCGCCTGATCTCTTCGATCTGTGTCGAGGCCGAGGTGCTCGGCCACCGCGCGGACGTCGTCATCGACCACGCATCGCGAGCACTCGCCGCATACCGGCGGCACGCATCGCCAAATCGAGACGATATCTACGACGCCGCCGCGCTCGCGCTCGCGCACCGCGCGCGCCAGCCACTGCGCAGGGACGATGACGAGACCAGCTCGCCTGAGCAGGGCGACGAGCAGGAGGGCTCCAAACCGTCCGAATCAGAATCGGGCGATCCGCAGGCATCGGAGAGCGAGTCGTCCGCGGAATCGTCCGCCGAGGCGACCGCGAGCGCCACCGACAGCGGTGAGCAGTCGGCGGGCAGCGATCAGGGGATGACGACCGGCGGGGCGAGCGGCCACGAGTCTTCACCCGACGCGCTCGAGATGTTCAACCTCAAACGCCTCGACCTTCCGCGACAGCGCCGCGTGCGCAAGCAGGGCGGCAAGCGCTCCGCAAGCCAGACTGCGGATCGCCGAGGCCGCTACGTCCGCGCCGAGCCGAAGGCCAAGGTCAACGACCTCGCCATCGACGCGACGGTGCGCGCGGCGGCGCCGATGCAAAAGGATCGCGGCCGGTTGGAAGGCGAGCGATTGAAGCTCGAGCGCGAGGACCTCCGGCAGAAGGTCCGCGAGCGAAAGGTCGGCAACCTGATCGTGTTCGTCGTCGACGCGTCGGCGTCGATGGACGCCGAGCAGCGCATGGCCGCGACGAAGGGCGCGATCCTCTCGCTTCTGCAAGACGCTTACGTGCGTCGCGACCGCGTCGCCGTAGTCATCTTCAAGAACCGCACCGCGGAGGTCGTCCTGCGTCCCACTTCCAGCGTTTCGCTCGCGCGCCGCCGTCTAGAAAAGCTGTCGGTGGGCGGAACGACTCCGCTCACGCACGGATTGATGGCCGGCTACAAGGTGGTGAAGACCGAGCTGCTGCGCGACCCGACGATCCGTCCGCTGCTCGTGCTCATCAGCGACGGCCGCGGCAACATCTCCATGTTCAAGGAGGAGCCTCTGGTCGAGGCGCAGAAGGTGGCGGCGCTGATCGAAGCGGAGGACATCGACGCGCTGGTCATCGACTCGGCGCGCGACTACAGCCACCTGCCTTCGGTGCAGCACCTCGCGAGGGTTGCGCCGATGTACCAGACGTACGCGATCAACGCGTGCGCGGACCTGGCCGAGCGGATGGGCGCGCGCTACTACGGCCTGTACGACCTGTCGCGCGACGAGATCGCGTCCGCGGTCGAAAGGGAGCTGGGCAGAGCCCGGTAACATCTCAGAGGCAATGGCAATCGACCGCTATTCATATCCATTCACTGCGATCGTCGGGCAGGAGCAAATGAAGCTGGCCCTGGTGCTCAACGCGATCAACCCTTCCATCGGCGGGGTGCTGATCCGCGGCGAGAAAGGGACCGGCAAGTCCACCGCGGTTCGCGCGCTGGCCAAGCTGCTGCCGGAGCAAAAGGTTGTCGAGGGCTGTCACTTCGGCTGCCACCCGGACGATCCCGAGGACTTCTGTCTCGACTGCCGCGAGCGCGCGCGCTCGGGAGCTCTGCCCGTGGCTACGCGACGTATGCGTGTCGTCGAGCTGCCGATCAACGCGTCGGAAGACCGCGTCGTCGGCACCATCGACCTGGAGGCGGCGCTGAAGGAAGGTTCCCGCCGATTCGAGCCCGGCGTGCTAGCCGAGGCCAATCGCAACATTCTTTACGTCGACGAGGTCAACCTGCTCGACGACCACATCGTCGACGTGCTGCTCGACGCTGCCGCGATGGGCATCAACACGGTCGAGCGTGAAGGCGTGTCGGTTTCGCATCCGTCGCGCTTCATCCTCGTCGGCACCATGAACCCCGAGGAGGGTGAGCTCAGGCCGCAGCTGCTCGACAGGTTCGGGTTGTGCGTCGACGTGGAAGGCATCCGAGATCTCGACCAGCGCGTCGCGATCGTCGAGAAGCGCGCGGTGTGGGAGGACGATCCCAACCTCTTCTATCAGCAGCACGCGGAGTCGGAGCAGGGCGTCCGCTCGCAGATCGCCGAAGCGATCCAGACCTTCCCCGAGGTGCAGCTTCCGCGCGAGATCCTGCGCCTGATCGCGCAGATCTCGATCGCGCTCGAGGTGGACGGGCACCGCTCCGACCTGGTGTGCGCGCGCGCCGCGCAGGCCAAGGCCGCTTACGACAGCACGGAGAAGGTAGGGACGAAGAACGTGGCCGACGTCGCCGAGATGGTGTTCGCGCACCGCGTGCATTCGGTGCCGTTCGGCAAGGGCGGTCCGAACCTGGGCGAGGTGATCGCACGCATGGTCGGGCAGGCTTGAGCCTCTCGACCGAACAGACCATCGAAGCTTTCAACGAAGCCTTCGGCCGTCACGACGTCGACGCCGTGATGGCACTGATGACAGACGACTGCATTTTCGAGAACACGCTGCCGACGCCGGACGGGGAGCGGCATGTTGGTCAGCGCAACGTGCGCAAATTCTGGGACACGTTCTTCCACGAATCGCCGGACGCCAGCTTCGAGACCGAGGAGATGGTGGTCGCGGGCGACAGGGCCGTCGTGCGCTGGCGGTTTGACTGGGGCGACGGGCACATCCGTGGGATCGACCTCTTCAAGGTCCGCGGCGGCAAGGTGGCGGAAAAGCTCTCCTACGTAAAGGGCTAGACCTTCATCGCCAATAGGTGCCTTTGGCGCCAAAGACACCTTTGCTCGCGGCCGGATCGGTGCGTTTGGCGCCAACCGCACCTTTACCCGGCGACGATTTCAAATTCCAGGGGCGGCCGTGCGTTTGGAGGGCTCTAGCGGGCGAACTGCGTCCTAGACTGCCCACACATGGCTTCTGAGCGACAGGAACTGATCCCTCAGCGCGCGGCGGAGCTCCTCGGCCGCATCGAGGAGAACGTCCACCGCGTCATCGTCGGCAAGCAGCACGTCGTCCGGCTGACCGCCACCGGGCTGATCTCGGGTGGCCACGTCCTGCTCCAGGACCTGCCGGGCACAGGCAAGACGATGCTCGCGCGTGCGCTCGCGATGTCGGTCGGCGGGACCTTCCGCCGCATCCAGTGCACGCCCGACCTGCTCCCCTCGGACATCACCGGCTCCAGCATCTTCAACCAGAAGGACCTGACCTTCGAGTTCATACCCGGCCCGATCTTCGCCAACATGGTCCTGACCGACGAGGTCAACCGCGCCACCCCGCGAACGCAGTCGGCGCTGCTCGAGGCGATGGGGGAGGGCCAGGTGACCATCGAGGGTGTCACGCGAAAGCTGGAGCGCCCCTTCTTCGTCGTCGCGACCCAGAACCCCGGCGAGTTTCACGGCACCTACCCGCTGCCTGAGTCGCAGCTCGACCGTTTCATCCTCGCGGCCGAGATGGGACCGCCCACCGACGACGAGGCCCTCGAGGTGCTCGCCACGCGCGAGCACGGCGACCCCATCGCAGACCTCAAGCCCGTGATCAGCCTTCAGGAGCTGGTCGAGCTCCAGGAGTCCGCGCTGCGCGTCGTCGCCGCGCCGGCGATCCGCACCTACATCGTCTCGCTTCTAACTGCTATTAGAACGAGACCCGAGGTCCTGCTCCCCGCGAGCATGCGCGCGGGCCTGTATCTGCAGCGCGCCGCCCAGGCCCAGGCGCTCTTCAACGGCCGCGACTTCGTGCTGCCGGATGACATCAAGCAGCTCGCCCTTCCAGTGCTCGCGCACCGGCTCGGGATGCGCGGGCGCGCGAAAGCCGCGGACGTGGTTGCCGAGGTCGTCGCGGCGGTGCCCCTGCCGCCCCTGAGGCAGCACTAGCCCCACACCGATGCCCAGGGCAAGGTTCTACGGCGCCGTCGCGGTGGCCGCCGTGGTCTTCTACTACGCGGGCACCTCGGAGGTGGCATGGCTCTACCTCCTCGCGTACTGGATCGCCGCCCTCATCGTCGCGTCGTTCCTCTACCAGCTCTGGAACCGAGGCTTTCGCGGCGAGATATTCGTCCGCGGCTACAAGTTCGCGGCGGGCTCGCCCATGGAGGACCTGCCCGAGGTGGTGCTCAACGCGCGACCGCTCCGCAGGGCATTCGAGGGCGACAGCATTCTTCTCGACCTCCGGCTCGTCAGCAGCCGCGGCACCCGCGGTCCCGCGCGCATGACCGGTTCCGTCGCCGGCGTCGAGCTTGCGATCGCCGCCGGACTCGTCTCGAAAAGAGGTTGGACCGAGCAGAAAGTCGTGGGGCCGGTGAGGCGCGGGCCTGTCAGCCAGACTGGGTGGCGCCTGTATGCGGGCGATCTGCTCGGCCTTTATTCGGACGATCTCGGGAACAGGACGGAGGGGGAGTCGGAGCTCGTCCTGGTCCTGCCGCGGTTCGCGTCGCTCGGCTCGCGGCACCGCGTCCGCGAGCTCGAAGCCAGCGCGGCAGCGTCGCGCGCCGGAACGGGCACCGAGCTGTTCGGCGTACGCGAATACCGGCCCGGCGATCCGCTGCGTCGCATTCACTGGCGCTCCAGCGCCCGCCATGGTGAGCTGATCGTGCGCGAGTACGAGCCGCCGGGCATCCAGTCGCTCGGGATCTTCTGCGACCCAGCGCCGCCCACGCCCGAGGCCGCCGATCAGATCGCGCGCCTTGCCGCGTCGGAGGCGTGGGATTGCCTTCGTCACGGCGGGCGTGCGGTCCTCTGGAGTCCGGGCGCCGAGCCCTCGACTTACGACGAGTCAAGGTCCATCTGGGCGCTGCTGGAGTGGCTCGCCCGATACCCCGCGCCGGTGGAGGAGCTGGACCTTCCGCCGCCCCGCGTCAGCGACGCCGTCGCCGTGGTCGCGCGCTACGACGCGCCGGTCATCGACGCGCTCGAGGGTGTCAAGCAGCGCGGCGGCGACATTCGTGCGTGGGTGGTGGGCGATGCGGTGTTCGACGTCGACGCGCCGGTCCAGAACGTGGGCCTCGGGTGGCCGCTGTGAAATTCAAGCTGCTGCCTGCATCTCCCACCGAGCACTCGCTCGAAGGGCGCGCATTCGTCTTCTCGGCCTTCGCGGTTTCGGTTCTCTCCATCGTCCTCTACGGCCAGGAGTACCTGATCCCCGCGGTTGGATTGGCCGTGGCGGCGATAGGACACGTCGTCAGCTACCGCGGCCGCAACAAGCCGCGCACTTTCTGGGGACAGGCGCTGATCGCGTCGCTGGTCTTCGCGGCCCTCGCCTATTTCCTCGCCGATTCGGTGGCCGCCCTTTTCGGCGGAGTCTTGCCGCAGGCGAACTTCGCGCTGCTGCTGGTGGCGGTCACGAGCTTCGACCTGAAGACGCGCCGCAACAACTACTCGAGCTTGTGGATCAGCCTCGCGATCCTCTACCTGGCCGCGGTCTACGCGTGGGACTACCCGTTCGGCGTCCTGGTCGCGCTGTGGGCGGTGTGCCTCGCCGGGTTCTGGGCCTGCTCGAATCTGCGGCGCATGGGAGCCAGTGTCGCGGCGCCTCCGCGCGGGGCAGCGATGCTGGTGGTGGGAGCGCTGGCGCTGGGCCTCGGGGCCTTCGTCTTCATCCCGCAGCCCGCCTTCGACCCGACCGGTCCGCTCGTCGTCTCGCTTCCGTCGTACGCGAACTTCAAGGGCGAGATGGAGAGCCCTGCCCTGCCGCTGGTCCAGGTAGGCGGCGACTCGAGCACTATCGACCTTCGCTTTCGCGGCCGCCTCGGCGACGCCCCGGTGATGTACGTGCGCACGGGTGCGCCGGCCTACTGGCGGGGGCTGGTTTTCGACACCTACAAGGACGGGGCCTGGACCGCGTCGCGAAAGGGTTTCGTGGCGCAGTTCCCGCCCTACATTCCTTCACGCTTGCTGGGGCACCCTCCACCGCACAGCGCCGGCACTTTCGTGCAGGTCTTCCGGGTCGCGCGCACCCTGCCGGGCGTGATCAGCGCCGCCTATCCGATACAGAGCCTCTACGCGCCGGTCACCGCGTTGCGCCAGGACGCCTACGGCACGTTCAGGACCCCCGACGTGTTGAAAGCCGGGCTGACCTACTCGGTCGTTTCTTACATTCCGAACCTGTCCGCGCAGGAGCTGCAATCGGATCAGGGGTCATTCGGTGCGGCCCCTGAAGGCAACCCGTCGTACCTCGACACCGGCTCGTTGTCGCTCGGAGCGCGGCGCCTGGCCGTCCAGATCATCCAGGATGCGGACCCGGTTCAAACCAACACGCAGTACGACTTCGTGATGGCGGTGACGACGTACCTCCAGAAGCACTATCGCTACTCGCTCGAGCTCGGCCATGTGCCGGCAGGCCGCGACCCGGTGGACTGGTTTCTGTTCGACACCAAGGTCGGCTACTGCGAGCAGTTCGCGACGGCCGAGGTCCTGCTGCTGCGCAGCCTTGGCATCCCGGCACGCCTGGCGACCGGGTACGGGACCGGCTCTTACGACCCGATCCTCAACCAGGCGATAGTGCGCGAGCGCGACGCGCATGCGTGGGTGGAGGTGTGGTTCGCGGACCACGGCTGGGTGCCGTTCGACCCCACCCCCGGTGTGTCTGGTCTGGCCGCGACCAGGTTCCCGAACCACTGGGCCGGCGGCGGGCTGGCGCGCCTGATCCCGCACCTGAGCGTGGGGGCGCCGGCCGCCGCGCTGGGTTCCCTCGGCCTTCTTGGGTTCATCGGTCCCGCGATCGCCATCGTCCTGGTCGCGGTGGTGCTCTGGATCTGGATTCGCGGCCGCCGCCGCCGGCAGGCCGTCGCCACCGGGCCGCCTCCTCTTCCGGGGGAATCGGAGCTGCTCCGGCTGTATGAACGCCTGCAATCCCGCTTGGGCCGGCGGCGCGCCCCGCCCGAGACGCCGCTCGAATACTGGCGGGACGTCGGGGCTCCGGAACCTGTCCTCGAAGAAGTGACGCAAGCCGTCAACGAAGGCGCGTACGCCGGCCGCTGGCCTGCCCCCAACGCTGTGCAGGAGCTCGCGAAGCGGTTGTGAGCCCGACCTTTGCCTAGGTGAGACCCCTCAGCGAATCGAGCACCAATAGGCCGCCGCCCAACAGCAGAACCAGAACGACGATGCCGACCATGATCAGCGGCAACCGGTCCCTTCGTGATGACTGATCGGGGTGGTCTGCAGGTTTCCTATGAAAGACCACCAATCCAAAGATCGCGAGAAGCGTCCCGAACGCAAAACCTGACGCCCTGAGGATCTCCCGGACGTACCAGGTCTCCGGCGAGAAGAAACGAACCGAGGTGTCCCAGTAGGCGCTGACCCAGTTTTCTCGCTGGGATCGAAGAGCAAGTCCCCACAGCTCAGTCTGGTCCGTGCCCTCCACCCAGATTTCAACGTTGTCCCCCACACGTATGTCGGGCATTGGCTGCTGGCCGCCTACATAGAACAAAACTCGTCGTGAGGGCTGGAGAATCACGGCGATTTCCGGTTGTGAAAACGGCCCCAGGACTGGCTCGACAGAAAGAACATTTCCAGAGACCGAGGAGACGTTGCCTTGGCTTAAGTAGATTGCAATGGCGAAGGCAATCACCCCCAGGCCGAACCAGACGGGGACCAGTCGCCTCGCTGCGATACCAGATCTTGCGCGAGCAAACACCCCGCTCATCGGCTAATTGAACGTTATGCATCTCGCTCTGTTACGGCGGCCGCTATTCTGTCCGCCCATGTCCCAGGCCACCAAGACCACTGGCGCCGAGACGGTTCGCTGGGACCTCAGCGACCTGTTTGCCTCGCCGACCGACCCAGCGCTCGAGGCCGCGCTAGCCCGGACGCTGGACCGCGCCAAGACGTTCGAGGTCACCTACAAAGGCAAGGTGGCGACGCTCGAGCCGCCGGAGTTTGCGGCCATGATGCGCGTGCTCGAGCAGAACGAGGAGGAGGCCGCCAAGCCCGAGGTGTATGCGTACCTCCTGCACAGCCAGAACACTCAAGACCCGGCAGCGGGGCGCGTGCTGGCGCGCGTGCGCGAGGCTGCCGCCGAACGGGGCAGCCATGGCGTGTTCTTCACCCTCGAGCTGGCCCAGGTCAGCGACGAGCAGGCGGCCAGGCTGTACGCGCACCCCGAATCGGCGCGCTACCGGCACACAGTCGAGGAGGCGCGAAAGTTCCGCCCGCACCAGCTGTCGGAGCCGGAGGAGCGCGTGCTGACCGAGTTCAGCCCGGTCGGGGACAGCGCCTGGAACCGGCTGTTCGAAGAGCTGTGCGCCGGCATCCGCGTCGAGCTGGACGGCCGCGACCTCGCGCTGGAAGAGGCGCTGACGATGCTCCGCGAGCCGGACCGCGACCTGCGTCGCAACGCGAGCCACGCCATCACCGGAGCCCTGGGCCGCGACATCCGCACGCGCGGCTACATCTTCAACGTGATCCTGCAGGAAAAGGCGATCGACGACCGGCTGCGTCATTTCCCAACCTGGATCTCGTCGCGGAATCTGGCCAATGAGACCTCGGACGAGGCGGTCCAGGCGCTGGTCGAAGCAGTCACGAGTCGCTACGACGTCTGCGTCAGGTACTACCGCGTCAAGAGGAGGCTGCTTGGCGGCGGCGACCTGCACGAGTGGGACCGCTACGCGCCGATCGGGCAGGTGACGCGCGACCTGTCGTGGGAGGACGCCAAAGAGCTGGTGCTCGGCTCGTTCAACCGGTTCTCGCCGCGTGCGGGTGCCCTCGTGGAGGACTTTTTCAAGCACGGCTGGATCGACGCGCCGGTGGTGCCGGGCAAGGCGGGCGGGGCGTACTGCATGCCCGTGACTCCTCGCCACCATCCGTACGTGATGCTCAACTTCACCGGCAAGCTGCGCGACGCGCTCACGCTCGCGCACGAGCTGGGCCACGGCCTGCACGACCGGCTCGCCTCGAAGCAGCACATCTTCGACTTCCACCCGCCGTTGACGCTGGCCGAGACCGCCTCGGTGTTCGCCGAGGCGCTCACCTTCGACCGCATCATGGCCGAGGAGAAAGACCCCAAGGTCAGGCTGGCGATGCTGTGCAGCCAGTGCGAGGACGCGTTCTCGACGGTCTTCCGGCAGGTGGCCTTCAACCGCTACGAGGACGCGTGTCACACCGCCCGCCGGACCGAGGGCGAGCTCTCCGTCGAGCAGCTGGGCGAGCTCTTCAACGCGAAGCTGCAGCCGATGTTCGGCGACGCGCTCACGCTCACCGACGAGTACCGCGGGTGGTGGAGCTACATCGAGCACTTCCTGCACACGCC
>Ga0209117_1000301_pt1 | contig 24486 bp, 21 predicted proteins | sample BlaSpr_A8_OM2_M2_FD_187978 | JGI IMG/M metagenome (GOLD analysis project Ga0209117, IMG submission 187978) | Forest soil microbial communities from Thunder Bay, Ontario, Canada - Black Spruce, Ontario site 2_A8_OM2_M2 (SPAdes) (version 2) | ecosystem: Environmental > Terrestrial > Soil > Boreal... | reverse complement strand
GCCGAAAGCCCAAATCGTCTCCCTTGTTTCATAAACACCACCTTTGAAAACGGCTTTATACCAGATGGTGTTGCATCGACCGTCTGAACCGGCCCGGATAAGCTGGGACCTAAGACTTCAATAGCTACTTCAGACTCTCCACGTACGCGATCAGTGCCTTCAAATCATCCGGCGGCAGATCCACGGCAGGCATCCCGCCTGCCTTCATCTTCGCCGTCGGATGGCTAAAAAGTTCCGCCAGCTGTGTCGGATTGAATTTGCTTGCGATTCCAATAAGCGCCGGGCCCGCCGCTGTCCCTACTCCCCCGTCCCCATGACAGGCGTTGCAGGATTGTCCTTCAAATATCGTCTTTCCTTTTGCTGCCTCGGGGTCGGATAGCGTCACATTCGCAGCCGCCAGCGAAGCCGACGATAGTTCCGGCTCAAACGGTTTGCGCATGTACTCTTCTTCGTCCGTCTTTTGTTTCGCTAATTGCTGCACCACGCCCGCATCATGACGATCCAGGTATTCGCTGCGCAATCCCAGTCCCAGCAGCACCAGAACCAAAAATCCATACGCAGACATCGCGATTGGCCGCTTCCACGGCCGCCGCTCGATGCTCCGATCAAAAAAAGGCAGCGCCACCACCGCGCCGGCGAGCGCACTCGGAATCACAAGCACGCCGACAACTGCAGCCGCTCCGTGCCAATATTTTAGCCACTGAAAAATTGGCAGGTAGTACCACTCCGGCCGCGGAATGTATTGCGCGTCAGCTGGGTTGGCGGGCGGCCCCAGTTGCATCGGCACAAAAAAACAAAGCAATCCGAGACCTATAATCAGCAGCGCCGTCAGCGAAAGATCCATTAGCACCTGCCTGGGATAAAAAAGTTCAGTCTTTTGCTCCGGCTTGAATGGAGTTGCCGGTCCCGCCGCGCCGGCTTTACGAAATAAAAATATATGCGAAGCTACCAAGGCAAAAATGCACGCCGGTATCAGAAAAACGTGCGCAACGAAAAATCGTGAAATGGTCAGCGTCCCCATTTCCGTGCCGCCACGCATCATGCGTTTCAGGCTCTCGCCAATCACCGGGATTTCGCTGGCCGCATTCGTTCCAACCGCTGTCGCAAAATACGCGCGCTGATCCCACGGCAGCAGGTAACCCGTAAACGCCATTCCCAGCACCAGCGCGAAAAGCACGCACCCCGAAATCCACAGCAGTTCGCGACGCCCCTTGTACGCCCCGTAAATATAGGTCTGCGATAAATGCAGCAAAAGCACCACGACCATTGCGCTTGAGCCATAAGCGTGCAAGCTACGTAAAAAAGATCCCGCTGTAATCGCTTTAGTGATGTACGCCACCGTCGTATGCGCGTGGTCCGCCGACGGAACGTAGTACAACGCCAGAAAAACCCCGGAGATCACCTGTGAGATAAAAATGAACAACAATCCCGATCCGAATACATAAGCGAATCGCGCGCCCCCCGGTATCGGCTCATAAAGAGCTGTCCGCAGCAGGTTGTCCAAACCGGTTCGCCGGTTCAACCATCCCCAAATTCCTTTCTCTCGCGGCGCGTAAACATCATTTTCCTTGCCGTGCTTGGCATCCATTCGAACAAAACCTTTCCTCAGCCGATTACTTCTTTGTTCGACACCAGTTGCCGGAAATACTGGAACCGCACCATCAATTGCCCATCCTCAACCGAGGTTTCCAACGCGTCCATTCCCCGCTGCGAGGGTCCACTCACGCGTTCTCCGTCCGCGGTGAACGTTGCGCCGTGGCACGGGCATACAAACTTATTTTTTTCCTTGTTCCAGGGAACTGTGCAGCCTAAATGCGGGCAAATCGAGGTAAGTACGCTAAGCTGGCCCTGCGCGTCTTTCGTGATGTATACCGCTTTTTCCGATACCGTCTTGCGCCAGCCATCCACTTGCTCGATCTGTATCGTGCGCAAGACCGGCTCGCGCAGCGACGAAAATTCGTTGACCGCGCCAACGGGGGAACTCTTCGATTCCGTGGTGCGCCGTATCAGTGGAAAAAGCGCGAAGCGGATTAATGGTACCGAAAGCAGCCCGCCCACAAACACCGAGCCAACCCCAAGCAACACGCCAAGAAAAGACCGCCTATTCTGCGACGAATCCGTAGCCGCAACATTTTCGTTCGCTCGCTCCGATTCTCCGGCGCAGTGATCCACGCAATCTCCCGCTGTGCGTTACGCGATTATAAAAAGACTATTTTTAATCAGTACGCCGAGAGGTTCTACTTCTTCTTAGGCAGTGCGCGGATATACGCCACCAGGCCTTTTATTTCCTCGGGACTTATCTTTTTCCCAAAGGCCGGCATCTTGCCTTTTCCCTTGGTCACCACTTCGATCAACTCTTCATCGGATTTTTTCTGTACCTCGTCAGATGCCAGGTCTTTGGCTCCCAGCGCCTTGCCCGATGGCGAACTCCCACTTCCATCCGCTGCATGACATAAAACACAATTTTTTGCGTATGTCTTTGCCGCATCATTCGCCGCGGCAGCCGCCTCACCCATCATTAGTGCCGCCCCGCAAATTAAAATCGCAGTCACTGCCGCTCTAAAAACAGATGTCCGCATATGTCTCCATTTTTCTTCGCCCTGAATTCTTATTGTTGTTTGTCAAAATACGAATCGTCCGAGCAAAAACACCGCGTTATTGCTTCCCGCGTTCCGCCCCGCGCCATCGTAGTTCGTCTGCGCTCCGTTAAATCGTCGATAACCCGTATATTGCACCGCAAGATCGATGTTTTGCTCCGGCCACCATGAAAAATTCAGGATGTATCCATTGCTGCGGGGATCTCCATTAGCGCTGCCGAACACCGCGGCTGGTGCATAGAGCAAGTTGTCTGGAGTTCCCGTCACGCTAAACAAGCCCACCGTTCCGGAGAACTTGGTTCCGAAATGGTATTCAACGTTCGCTTGCGCGGTATTGAGGTGATGACGCAACTGTGAAGCGCCCGGCGTAGGAAGACCGAAAGTTGCGTTCAGCGTGGAATTCTCTCGAATGTAGGTCCCGCGAAATGACAAAACATCGTTCTTGAATTGCGGAATCGTGCGGTCATATTGAAAATCTACGGCCCAGTCCGTGCGGCTGTCCGTCGGCCCGGTAACCGCGAATGGAGATGTCTTCGCATGTATTCCATAAGTTCCAACTTCCAAACCATTATTTTTGGTCGACGTTTGCCACGCTACCCGCCAATAAGGGGCAAATCCCCGAATGTTAAGTCCAAACCCTGTTCCAGGATTCGGCTGAGCTCCGCCAATATGCTGCGAACGGTAAACCGTGCCGCCCACATACAAATGTTCGTTCCACATCGTGTAAAAGCCAAGTCCCGCGACATCCTGGCCGAGCGCGCCGTTAATAAGCGCTTTCGCCATAGGTGTCGGAGAAACATTCGACGCCGTGAACGGAAATCCCCACGCCGGCGTGCTGTTCCAAAGATCCTCAACCGTCGGATTATTATTGAATGTCACGCCGTACGTAAACGGTTTGCCCCACAATTTGCGTTCGCCATTTGCATAGCGCACATCCGTATTGTCCCAACTGAAATGGTTTGTCACGCCGGTGTACGTTACCTGGACAAAACTACCCACGTGACTCCCCCACGCTCCAGCCAAAAACAGAGACGCGTCCTGCGGAAATTGGAAGTTCCCATTTTGCGTGCCGGGCTGCGGTGATTTTGTCGCGGTGTAAGAAGTGTCAAATACCACCGACAATGGAAAAACTTCAAGCAGCCGCAAGGCTGCGTTATGGTCTTTTTTATCGTCGGTTACTTGCGCTTTGGTTGTGAATACATACCCATCCAATTTGAATTTTCTTCCAAACGCCGTTAGCTCCGGTGGAGCGTAGTGGCACGTCGCGCAAGGCAGCCCCGTCTGGCGCGAATAGCTCGGCACAGCGTGCGCGTCTGGCTTGAACGCCACCAGCATCCACACGCCTATGGCCACGGGAATGAAGAACTTGATTAAAACTTTCGAGATTCTCGCATACTGAAAATTTCCATAGTGCATTCGGTTTCCTCGTCGATCAGCAACATCGGTGCGGATGCCGCGTTCCCAAGGACGCCGCTCAACTCAATTCTCGCCGAGCACAACCGCATAATCTGTTCCCGAATGCACACTTTTTGCTTCTTGGCGATTACGCCAGATAAAACACAATCGCCGCCGCTCGAATTGAGCCCTGAGGCCAGACGGCGATTTGCACTCCGATGATTTGTGCCGGTGCCGGCGGTTTTACTCTTCTCTCGCCGCCGCGATCTTCACCGCCGCCGCCGCGCGCCCCTTCGGTTGACTTTCTGTCCCGACTCGTTGCAAATGGAACTCCGGACTAATTTCGCTGGCCGCGCATAAATGAACATTCTCGATTTGATTGTTGGCAAGCCCCTCAAGACCAGTGACGAGCGCGCCGAGCAGATTGGGCCACTCGCTGGCATCCCCATTTTCGGTCTCGATGGACTTAGTTCCGCCGCATACGGCCCCGAAGCAGCCCTCAGCCTGCTTATTCCTCTCGGCATCCTCGGCGTGCACTATATCGTCCCGGTTATCACCGCCATCATCGCTCTGTTAATCATCGTTTATTTCTCTTACCGCCAAACCATCGCAGCCTATCCAAGCGGCGGAGGCTCTTACACCGTCGCGCGCGCCAATCTTGGCGCGTCCGCCGGATTGCTCGCCGCCGCTGCCCTGCTCACCGACTACATTCTCACCGCCGCCGTCGGCATCTCCGCCGGAGTTGGCGCCCTTGTCTCCGCGGTTCCCGCCGTGCAGCCGCACACGGTTTCGTTGTGCGTTGCGATCCTCGTAATCATTACCATCTTCAACCTGCGTGGCGTCCGCGAAGCTGGCTTCGCCTTCATGTTTCCCACTTATCTTTTTGTGGGCACTCTACTCATCACCATCATCGCGGGTGTGATTCGCGTCATCGCCAGCGGCGGACATCCCGTTCCCGTTTCGCCCATCCCGGTTCCATCGCCAGCCACCGAAGCTGTCTCCCTGTGGCTCCTGCTAAAGGTCTTTGCCAGCGGATGCACCGCGCTCACCGGCGTCGAAGCCGTTAGCAACGGTGTGAAGGCCTTCCGTGAACCGGCCGTTAAAAACGCTCAGCGCACCCTCACCGTAATTATTTTTGTGCTGGCAATATTGCTCGCGGGAATTTCCTATCTGGTGAACGTCTATGGCATCGCCGCCACCGAACCCGGCAAGCCCGGGTATCAGAGCGTTCTATCCATGCTGCTTGCGGCCGTTTTTGGCAGAGGAATCTTCTATTACCTGACCATCGGCTCCATTCTTCTGGTACTTTCCCTGTCCGCGAACACCGCCTTCGCCGATTTTCCACGCCTCTGCCGCGCTATCGCGCAAAATAATTATTTGCCGCACGCCTTCGCCTCTCGCGGCCGCCGCCTGGTTTACACCTACGGCATTGTTGTGCTCGCGGTGCTCACCTGCACGCTCTTAATCTTATTCGGCGGCATCACCGATCGTCTTATTCCTCTATACGCCGTTGGCGCTTTTCTCGCATTCACGCTTTCGCAATTCGGTATGGTCGTTCACTGGCGCAAACACCGCGGCCCCGGCTGGACCAAGAGCGCGTTCGTAAACGGACTGGGCGCAACCGTCACCGGCATCACCGTGGTTGTCGTGCTGGTCGCCAAATTTGCCGAGGGCGCATGGCTAACCGTTATTTTTATTCCTTTGGTGATTTTCTTTTTTCGCCGCGTCCGCCGCCATTATCACAACGTGACCGTCGCCACCGCCTGCAACTCGCCCGCACAGCCTGCCACCGCGCGGTCCGCGCCCATCGCCGTCGTCCCCTTCGATCGCTGGAGTTGCGTCTCCAAGCAAGCCTTGGAATTTGCTTCCCACATCTCCCAAGAAATTATTGCGCTTCACGTGGAAGCGCATGAACACGCCGAGTTGCTCACTGAGGATTGGCAGCGCTACGTCGAAGCGCCTTTCCGCAACGCGGGACTCGAACCACCGAAACTAACCTTCCTGCCTTCGCCCTATCGCTTCGTTCTCGTTCCCATAATGCAATTCATCCTTGAACTTTCCAGCAAACACCCAGACCGCCGCATCGTCGTCGTCATTCCAGAGCTGGTCGAATGCCATTGGTACGAATATTTTCTCCACAATCAGCGCGGCCGCATCCTCGAATGGATGCTCCTCGTCCGCGGTAATGACCGCATCTTCACCCTGTCCTCCCCGTACTACCTTTCCCATCTGAAGTGACCCCCGCGCCCTCCGTTGTTCTTCAACAAGATTTGCCAAACTCGCCGCGGACGAAGAAGAAAACTGCCGAGACCTCGCATGCTAGATGTTGCACCCAGCGATATCTTGACACCGCAGTGTACTTTGCACTATAAAGTACTTGGAGGTTAAAGCCATGGAAGCTCAATCCATCAACCGCGTTACCTGGAGAGTCTTAATCCTCTTATCCCTGATTGCCCTGTGCACCGTGCTCAGCGGCTTCACTCACCCAACTCAACCGCCTGAACCCGACGAGGGCGCTGCGGCACACATCTTTCAACTTTCAGTTTTGGCGTTAGTACCTGTTGGCCTGCTCTTCCTCGGTACCGCCGACTGGCGTCAGCCTGTGCGAAGCCTGCGGCTCCTGGCATTTCCCGCTGCCGCCGTGTTTCTCGCCTTCGGAGCCCTCTTCTATCTCGAGCACTACAGATACAGATAAACTGCGCGTTCAAAGTATCAGTCGCCACTACGGTTGGGAATCCACCTCTGGTGAGCAGTTGTGTCATTGGCGAATCCCGCGGCTACCAGTAGGTCTCGCCAATCCATGTTGGCCAACTTAATTGCATCCTTTAATCTGTCGATGTTCCCGCCGCTCAGTTTCAGTGCTGAAAATCGAATGCGCTCCAACTCGAACTCATCCCGCTTTTCACAAAAAGGCAAATTATTTCCGCACTCGTCGACTAGCATTTCAGCCACTTCGGCTCTCTCACCCGGAGCGAAGAGCAGCGCGATTCTACGCTCCGTTTCCTGACTTAGTCGCGGCGACATACCAATCCATCCTGAACAGCTGCACGCTCGGACGAACTCACCACGCGAAACGATACCATTACCCGATTTTGATGCCCCGCCCCAGAAACACCACGTAGCATACTCCGAAAACCACGGCAGCAATCCACCAAGCACGCGCTGGCTGCACCACGAGTTTCACTTCTGGCGCTGCACTCGGTATAAGCACATCGGCCCACAGTAAGCCCGATGAGCCTCCGAATGCCGCCGGAATGGTAGACAAGAACAGCAACTTTATTCCCAGCGGATCCAGCGCTCCGGCGGCACAACTGAAGAGGCACGCGGCGTAATACGGTACCCTGCCGGCAGTGTTGTACGTCCGCCTGTCTGGCGCAAACGGTCGCACAGAAATCGCGAGCAGTCGTACGACCATCACATATAACGCGGCACCGAACACAGTCATGCCGATGCGTAGGGCGGCTTGATGCGGTAAGCCGGCAATCACCTCATACCAATCGCCTAGTCCTAAGATTCCCGAGAACAAGAAGTAGCCCGCCCCCGGAAGCAGGTTGAGCGCAGCGAGAATCCAGAAAAAATAGCGGATATTTGCCCGGTCTCCCGCCCTTCGGGAAATCAGCAACGAGGCGGTACCCGCCGCCAGGTTTACAAGTGTTCCTCCGGCGTCTACCCAACGATCAGGACGCAGCGATGACAAGTGATTGCTCGTCAGCTCTGTCGGAATATCCCCACGCAACCATGCGATAACGCCGTGGCCGACACCTTCGTGCAGTAACGTCGCAATTCCAGATGCGATCACCGCCATACTGATAATCGTCGCCTTGCTATGTTCGAAAGCCATGGTGCCAACTCTACACCAGGCCCGCTTGATTCGGCGGTTGCCATTGTTAACCGTGCTGTACAATCCGAAACATGAAAAATAAATACCGCCTCGCACTCTTTGTTCTATTTGTCTGTGTTGCGTGCCAATGCCAATGCACACCAGCCTATTCCCAGGTTTCCTCTGTCGACGGAACTCAACAATTCGCCGACTTCGGCGACTTCAAACTGCACGACGGCGCTGTGATTCATGAATTTCGCCTGGGCTATCGCACCTTGGGCAGGCTAAACGCCACCAGATCCAATGCCGTGCTCTGGCCCACTTGGATTGGCGGCAAGTCCCAGGATTTTCTCCAGTTCGTCGGGCCGGCGAACGTGGTCGATACCAATAGTTATTTCGTGATCCTCGTCGACGCAATCGGCAACGGCGTATCGAGCTCGCCCTCGAACAGTAAGAAACAACCACTCATGAAATTCCCCCAATTCACAATACGCGACATGGTGGAAGCGGAATATCGGCTCTGTACCGATGTGCTTCACCTATCGCATCTACACGCCGTAATAGGAGTTTCCATGGGAGCAATGCAAGCATTCGAATGGGTCGTCACGTACCCCGATTTCATGGACGTCGGCATTCCATTGTCCGGTTCGCCACAGTCCACTTCTTTCGACAAGTTGTATTGGACCACCCAAATAGATGCCATCGAGCTCGACCCCGCATGGAATAACGGCAACCCTACAGGTCCACTCGGACGTGGCTTTGCACTTTCTGAGGAAATCGGCTCAATGAACGCTACCTCTCCCTCTTATCGCGTAACCCACACCAGTCCTAAGGATTTCGACGCGTTCCTGGCAGAAATTAGGAAAAATGCGAAGGGCGATGCCGGAACTGCGAGTGATCAAATTCGCCAGCGTCAAGCCATCATTGCGCTCGACATACCTGGTGAACTTGGCCTGACGCTGCAACAAGCTGCAAAAAGAGTACGCGCAAAATTACTCATCGTCGTTTCCGTACAAGATCACGTGGTCAACCCGCAACCCGCGCTGGACTTCGCCGCTGCGATCAACGCCCCCGTCGTGAATATAACCTCTCCCTGTGGACATCAGAGTTTCACTTGTCTCTCGCTCGGGCCGACCGTAGCAAGTTTTCTAGCCGACCCCGCCTCCGTCCACAGTGGGACCTTGGACAACCCAAACAACCGCTAAACCAAGAGAGCATCCGGCTAACTCCCGATCAGTTAGATAATCAAAACTTCAAAGCCACATTGACGGTTTGCGCGTTAATCGGGACTGGCCTCCGGCAGTAACGGGTTATATTGAGCTGCGGGGATTGTGATGAAGCCTTTGCTCTTTGCTCTCTGTGCTGTATTCGCGTTCGGCGGTGTGAGCGCGCAAACGCCTGGCTGGCAGCCATCGCCGGGACATACGCAAGTTCCGATATGGCCGGGCGCGGTGCCTGATGCGCACGCTGTCGCGGGGCCGGAGGAAGACGCAACGATGGCACCGGCAGGCGATGGGTTTATTGTGAGCCACGTTTCGCGGCCTACGATGACGGTCTATGCGCCGAAGGGAAAGAACCCGGGAGCTGCGGTGGTGGTGTTTCCTGGTGGAGGCTATCAGGTTCTCGCCATCGATCTGGAAGGCACGGAGGTCTGCGACTGGCTAACCTCCAAGGGAATCACGTGTGTGCTCTTGAAGTACCGCGTGCCGGATTCCGGACCGCATTGGGACGAGCGATGTCAGTGCCACATCATTCCGAAATCACCAACGGCGTTGCAAGACGCGCAGAGGACGCTAGGGTTGGTGCGCTTTCACTCCGCGGAGTGGCATATCGATCCTCACAAGATCGGAGTACTTGGGTTTTCGGCAGGCGGGCATCTGGTGGCGGCGATAAGCACGCATTTTAAAAAGCGTTTGTACCCGGCTGTGGATGCGGCCGACAAAGAAAGCTGCCGCCCGGATTTTGCAGTGACTCTTTATCCGGGGCATCTGTGGATTGACGATAAAAAGTTTGAGTTGAATCCGGATATTCATACGCATATCACCCGCCAGACGCCGCCTACGTTTTTGCTCCAAGCGGAGGATGACCCCGTGGACGATATAAACCATTCGCTGGTTTACTACATTGCCTTGAAAAACGCCGGGGTTCCCGTGGAGATGCATTTGTATGCGCAGGGCGGGCATGCGTTCGGTCTGCGGCGCACGGAGCTTCCGATTACGGCATGGCCTCAGTTGGTGGAGACTTGGCTGGAGACGATCGGAATATTTCCGAAGTGACCGGTAATTGAATTGCGCCAACACTAAATGCCTGTACTTGCCTGGTAATCCGGAAATTGGAACTTGATTCTTACTGGTCCGGTCAGTACGTTAGTCAGCCATGTGGATTACTTCCGAGTTCCTCCATCACTCGGGCACAGTGCCGACATGCCCCCGTGATACCGCCGCTTGTCAGAGCCTGCCTGGAAGCGTAAGATTCCCGCAATCGGAGGTAGGTCCCATGTTGAGACTTGCACTCGTGCTCATGGCCGCGCTCGCGGCGATTAGCTTGGGCCAATCGCCCGCGCCCGACTGGGCGATGAATGCGACAGTGATTGAGTCATGCAGCTGCCCAGTATTCTGTCCGTGCCAGTTCAGCATCAATCATTCCCCTTCAGCGCATGACATGCACGGCGGACATGGGACGGAGCGCTTCTGCCGCTTCAATCGAGCGGTAAAAGTCAACCGTGGGAGCTTCGGCAAGACCCCGCTGGACGGCGCAAAGTTTTGGATGACGGGAGATTTGGGTCCCAACTTCACTCCCTCCAATGACCACTACGATTGGAAAGTGCTAAGGTTCGATCCGTCGGTAACAAAAGAACAGCGCGATGCCATGGCTGTCATCGTGCCGGTGCTTTTCCCTGGAACATGGAAATCGTCAGTCGTGGAAAGCGACTCGGTGGTGGAGTGGAAACATACGAAAGATCGCGCCGAGGCCCGATTGGATGGAGGGAAGACTGCGGAGATTGTGCTAAGCAAAGCGCAAGGGATAACCTCCGAACCAGTCGTCGTCAAGAACCTCCCGTACGAGGGTGCAACCGGCAATGATGGGTTCATCGTCATGCCGACTGAGATCGAGGCGTACCGAGTGAGCAGCAAGGCTTTTGAGTTTAAAGGGACAAACGGCTTCGTGATCACAGTTGACGTGAACTCTAAGCCGAAGTGAAGTGCAGTCAATAACGGCAGCCTACAAATCTCCGAGTTCCAGTGTCACGTCCGAGTTCTTCCACGCGGCCTCAAATTCCTTCCGCACCCATTCCGCGTCGGAGCTCTTGTTCTGGGCTTCCAAACTTTTCACAAGCCCAAACAGCGAACGGGGATTTCGAGGGTATTGTTCTAAATCGGCGCGGAAAACTGCTTCGGCCTGCTTAGCCTGGCCGTTCAGTAGCAGCGCGCCGCCGAGTGACTCCCGTACCGGATAAAACCATTCAGGCGGCTCACCGTAGTAAAGCCTGTCCTGGATCTGAACCGCATGCCTCCAATACTCGATCGCACGTTCGCGGTTGGCGTGCGCCGTGGCGATACGAGCATCCAATATATTTCCAGCTAGTTCCAGAAATGTCTGCGCTTTGTTCGAATACATGCTGAACTCCGTATCCGCAGGCATTTTTTTGCGCGTTATTTCCAGAGTCTGCCGTTCCATTTCCGCCATCCCCAACTGGCCCTTTGCCGCAGCTGCGCATCCACGGGCGAAATGCCAGAACGCGGTGGTCATCGCCAGCTTCGAGTCCGGCGGCGGTAACTTCAGCACTTCATCCCAGCGATGAAACCGCAGAAGAACGAAAATAGGAGTGGGCACGTAGGGTTCAACCATGGACATGTCGTCCAAGCGCATCGTGCCGATGTGTTCGGCCAGTTCATCCGCAGCCCGCTTTGCATCTGTAAATCTGCCCGCCATGCTATACGCAGCGGCAAGAAATTGAAGATTGTGAGCGTAGTATAAAATGTCGTACATGCTGCCGGTCGTGCCGCTCTCCCGCAGATAAACACGGTCGATCTCAACCGCCAGCGCATTGCTGCGCGCGGCTGCCCAGTAGTCGCCAACACGGAAGTAGGTGTGCGCAGGCATGTGAACCACATGGCCTGCCGCCGGCGCGAGAGTTTCCAGACGCTTGGCGCTGGCTAACGCCCACTCGGGATGCGGGGATGCTTCCACGGTATGGACGTAGTAGTGATTCGCGCCAAGGTGATTCGGATCGCGGCGCAAGACTGATTCCAGCGCGACAATAATCGCCTCAGTACCTGAAGTAGGTCGGCCATCGAGGCCCCAAAGTTTCCAGGGGTGGAGATCCATCAGGCTCTCCGCATAGAGTGTGACCGCGTCGAGGTCGTCTGGGTAACGCTCAGATAGCTCGCGCATCGCCTGGGCATAGTCCACATCAAGTTTTCTGAAATCGACGCCGGGTTCGACTGAGTAACGCTTCGCTAGCGCTTGAATGTACGCGCGCTCGCTTTCGGTCGCGCCGGGCGAGAGCGACATCGCCTTCCTAACGGCTTCATGCGCGGCCTTCTCGTGAGGCGGATCTACATCCAGATTGATGCATGGCCCTAACGCCAATGCGATACCCCAATAAGCCATCGCCGACTGAGGATCGAGCTCCGCCGCCCGCCGGAATGACCGAGCGGCCTCTTCGTGGTTAAAAGCGAAAACCAGCGTCAGCCCTTGGTCGAAAAAACGCTGCGCCTCAGAGCTCTTCGTGGAAATCGCGTGGTGATGCTGGCCCAAACCGGGCATGAGCGCGGGTGCCTTTGACTGGGCGAACAAAGTGCCGACGCTTGCGGCAAGCACAAAGATCAGCGCCAGCGGTTTCATTCGGCATTCTCCAGGAAACCATTCTTCCGCGCCCGCAAGCGCGCAAAAGCCGAGGCTAATCTGACCATACCTCGCACGTCCATTCAACACCCCGCGAAGCGGCTAACTCCCTACCATTTCTAACTATTTTAATTGACATGGGAGCGTGACTCCTCCTAGTCTTGCCGAAATCATTGATGGTGCGTCAACGTTCTTTCGTAACACGGTTTTGCGCGAGGGGCTCTCATGAACTTGACGAATTGGCGCTGCGTTTTTACTGGCACGATTTTGACGCTGGTTGCCTGCAACGCCCGCTTTGCCTCAGGCGGGCACTACTTCTCTTCATGGCGTGGCTCTCGACAAAAGTGGGGCCTCGATAGAGGGCGCGAAAATATCCGTCGTAAACACCGCCCAGGGGATTAAACGCGGCGCCACCAGCTCCTCTTCCGGCGAGTTTGAATTCCTGGCGCTGCCACCCGGCACGTATACGCTGAACGCTGAAAAAGACGGCTTCAAGAGGTATGAGCAACCTGGAATCCAGCGACGCAGCGTGGCGTCTCCTCTTTCGACGTCACACACCAATTTAACTCCGACTGGATTTTTGAGCTGCCCTTCGGGCGTGGCCGCTTGCTGGGCCGGGATTCAAACCGTTTGACAGACGCGCTCATCGGGGGCTGGCAACTCTCTGGGCTGTTCCGCTGGACCTCCGGCTTTCCGATCAGCGTCGATAACGGTACGAGTAACTATCCCACCAATTTTGAACTGGAGGGCAACGCTAACCAGATTGCTACCGTGCAAACTGGCGTTTACTTCAACAACCCGAAGCATGTGCCGAATCTCTTTTCCAACGGACCCTCGGCCATCGCCGCATTTGACTATGCGTACGCAGGGCAAGCGGGCCAACGGAACAATATTCGCGGCGACGGTTTCTTTGGAGTGGACCTTGGTCTCGCAAAGCGCTGGGCCATGCCCTGGTCTGAAAAACAAGGGCTGCAATTCCGTTGGGAAGTTTTCAACGTCACCAACAGTGTGCGGTTTGATGTCCAGTCCGGATTACTTTCTGGCGCGCTCGGGATGGGCAGTATCAGTAGTTTCGGCAACTATGCCGGAATGCTTACCAACCCGCGGATCATGCAATTCGCATTGCGTTACGATTTTTGAATCTCATCAGCCAGGACCTGAGGATTACTTCCTGCTGGCCCGTCATCCGCCCGCAATCGGCGGCAAGCCGCAAATGGACCCTCATCCTGCTATCATCGCCTGCTATCATCGCCTGCTATCATCGCCTGCTATCATCGCTGCTCACGGAGCACCCATGCGCAATCTGATTTTCTCCCTCTTCTTTCTGTCGTTTTCAACCACCATCGTGTCCGCCCAGTCCGCACAGCAGTATGATCTCGTGCTCGAAGGCGGACGTGTCATGGATCCCGAGACCGGCCTGGATGCCGTCCGCAACGTTGGCATCCGCGACGGAAAGATCCTCCGCATTTCGTCCGAGACGCTGAGCGGACACCGTGTGCTCCATGCCAGCGGGTTGGTGGTCGCTCCCGGATTCATTGACCTGCACCAGCACGGCCAGGATCTCAACAGCCAGCGCGTCAAGGCGCTTGATGGAGTCACCATGGCGCTGGAGTTGGAAATCGGTGCGCCCAACGTCGCTCAGTTTTTGAAAGCTAAAGAAGGCCATTCGCTGATTCACTACGGCACTGCGGCCAGCTATGTGGCGGCGCGAGCTGTCTCGTTCGGCGCGCCGCTGCCGGCCGGGGCCATCCTCCCTAAGAGCGGACCTGCAACCGATCAGCCCGCCACGCCCGAACAAATCGAGGGCATGCGCGAGCGCCTGCGCGCGGAGCTTGACGCTGGCGGCTTGGCCGTTGGGATGGGGATTGAGTACACGCCCGGAGCAACTCGGCTGGAGGTGATTGACATGTTCCGCCTCGCCGCCGGGCGCAGGGTGCCGGTCTATACCCACGCGCGCAGTTCCGGCCGGGTTGAGCCCGGCCCCACCGTTGGGCAGATCAGCGAAGTGATTGCAGCGGCTGCCATCACCGGCGCTTCCCTGCACATTGTCCACATCAACAGCACTTGCCTGCGCGACGTTTTCGAGTGTCTCTCCATGGTCGAAGGAGCGCGCGCCCGCGGCCTGGATGTGACCACCGAGGCATACCCTTACATCGCAGGCATGACTGCCGTAAACTCCGCGCTTTTCAACCCCGGCTGGCAGGACAAACTTGGCATCGGCTACGGCGACCTCATGCTTCCCGAAACCGGCGAGCGCTTCACCAAGGAACGTTTCGACGAACTGCATAATTCCAGCACGACTCACTGGGTGGTGATCTTCAACAATACGCAGGAGCGAATCGACAAAGTGATTGCTCACCCCCTGGTGATGATCGCCAGCGATGGCCTCGAAGGCCATCCCCGTAACGCCGGAACCTTTTCGCGCGTGCTCACCCAATACGTTCGCGAAAAGGGAACGATCACGCTGATGGATGCTCTGCGAAAAATGAGTCTCCTGCCGGCCGAGATGCTGGAGCGTTCAACTCCGGCGGCACGGCAAAAAGGCAGATTGCAGGAGGGCGCGGACGCCGACATCGTTGTGTTCGACGCTGCAACTATCAGCGACCGTGCTACTTTCGATAAGCCCATGGAGCCGAGTGTGGGTGTGCGTTATTTGGTGGTAGCAGGAACCGTTGTTGTCGACCAAGGCAAGATCGTGCCAGATGTTTTCCCCGGCCGTGCGCTGCTGGGGCCGGCAAAGCGTTCAGCATCGTATCACTAGCTCATGACTAGCTAAGGTTACCCGACGCCCGTGTTAATCGCCGCAACATCACCATCAACAAAAACCAGCGAACTAGGAGACTCGTGATGTTCAATCGCTTTTATTCGTTTACGAACTGCTCGCCATCAACCGCGCGACCGGGAAAGCAGCAACGGCATCTGCTTAAACTCTCGTTTCGCACTCGCCTTGGCCGTTTTGGCAACGCTGCCGGCTGCTGCAACTGAAAAGTCCAACGTAATGACCACAGTTCATGAATTCGTAAACAGCTTCAACAAGGGCGACGTAAAGGCGGTCGCAGCAACTTGCGCCGATCAAGCGTCCATCATAGACGAATTTCCTCCCTATGAGTGGCACAGTGCGGGCGCTTGCGCAAAATGGACGGATGACTACGACGCCGACGCCAAAAAGAATGGGATCACCGCTGGGCTCGTAACCCTCGGCGCCCCTCTGCATGTCGATGTCACAGGCGATCGTGCCTATGTCGTCGTTCCCGCCAATTACAAGTTCAAAAAGAACGGGAGGCTGGTTCAGGAGACTGGCTCAATGCTTACCATTACGCTGCAAAAAAGCAAGGCCGGTTGGCGAATAACGGGCTGGGCATGGGCGAAACATTAGGCGCGCCACTGCGCTGCCACGTAAGAACGTGCATCAGTTTGCCGGGTTGGTTGCCGCGTTTGGACTAACTTGCGCTAGCCCCCGATAGAGTGCGTTACAGGGCATTGAGGGCACTTGTCCGATAAGCGCCAACATCTATCACGTATCACGCGACTTCAAGAGCGTCACGCAACTTCCCGAGCTTCCGTCTCTACAGCCTTCTTGAAAAAATTTCTCCCCTTCCGCTCGGGCCCCAAAGCAAAAACAATTACCAATCCCAAAATCGTCAGTCCCTCGAAAATCGTAAGCGCCCACTGGTACCCGATGCGATCGCGCAGCGCGTACTCAATCGTGTTAGTGGGCGAACCGAACAGCACTCCAAGCTGATAAACAAATCCTGGAAAAAGACTGCGCACCGCATCCGGTGATAGTTCATTCAAATGCGCGGGAATAACTCCCCAGGCTCCCTGCACTCCGACTTGCATCAGAAACGCGCCAATCGCCAGCACTGCCAGCGAGTGCCCAAACGCCCAGAACGGGATCACCAGCGCGCACAAACTCAACGAACAAATAATGCTGAACCGCCGTCCGAATCGCTCCGAAGTATGTCCACCCGACACGGTACCGAGAATCGCCCCAACGTTGTAAAACATCGCCAGGTACGCCACGGTATTTGGCGTAACGTGATGAGCGGTCTTGAGAAAATCTGGATACAGATCCTGTGTGCCATGCGACAAAAAAACCATCAACGTTAATGCCAGCACCAGGTAAGCAAAATTCTTGCGATGCTCCCAGACTACCCTCGTGATTCCACCCATGCTCGGTACCAGGTGCTGCTTCCACGCTTCCGATTCGGGAGATTTATAGGCCACCAGCATCGTGATTGCGCCGGGGATTAATCCAACCCAGAACATCGCCCGCCAGCCCCACGCCGGCAAAACGAGTCTCGCGGCCACCGCGGCAAAGAGGTACCCCAGTGGATATCCGCCTTGCAACAGGCCGGAAAGAAGTCCGCGCCATCGCGTGGGAGCGCTGTCTAAAGTAAGTGACGCGCCGACTCCCCAGAAGCCGCCCATGCCGATGCCGTAGAGCAAACGCAACGCGAAAAAAATCGAATAGCTGGGAGCTAATCCACTCAAAATCTCAATCAGCGAGAAGTATGCGACCACCGCCATCAGGGGCTTCCGGCGGCCGTAACGGTCGGCCAGCATTCCAAACAGCAGCGCGCCCGCGGGCCGGGTAAACAACGTCGCGCCGATGGTCAGAACAATTTCACTCTTGCCCACATGGAAATGCGACGCCAGCGTATCGACCATAAATACGACCACGAAAAAGTCGAACGCATCCAATGTCCATCCGAGTATTCCAGCAGCAATCGCGTAGCCTCGGCCTTTTTGCGGCAGGCCGCTGCCATCCTCGCCGCTTTGGTTGGAAGTGAGCATGGATTCCTTGGACTGCCAGATTGGTGCGGTCGATTTTAGTTCCGAATCTTTGTGCAACGGCTGATTACAGGCTTAAATATGCTTAAGGTCTATCACGACAAGAGTGAAAGGCCCGAAGTGATTCATTTGGGTAACAACATACCACAGCAAAAAGAGTCGCCACCGCCGTCTTGGTGTGGGACTAAGTCTTGGAAGTCGGGTAATCGGAAACTTCGAATCCACAATCGCAAATCACTCGCCTAGCGATTTTTCAAAGAGTGTGGAAAGATGCCGGGCAGAGGCGCCACAAACATGAGAATTCGATCCCGGATTTCTCCTACGCTATCACTCCGTTTCAGGCCATCGAAGCCGGAATGGACGGGCTCGAGCACACCGAGAGTGTGCTTCCTGCATTTGTGCCTGAAGGAACTGCTCCTCCCGCGGAAATCCCCCGCCTCGATAAAAGGGACTTGCTGGCTTTGCAGGTGGATCTGTCGTCAGTCCAATCCAAAGACGCGCTCCAATTCTTCGCTGAACACAAAATCGTGCTGGACCCAACGCTGGTCACCTGGGACCGTTACTCTTATTCGGACAGCGCTTGGGCGCGAAAGTTTCAACCTGGAATTGCCAAGATGCCCGCGGAACTCTCCGGTCCGCTGAAGGCTTTTGTCTTGCCTCCCGCCAGTGCTGAGGTGTGGCAGCGAGCTTTCGACAAACAGGTACAACTCGTTGGCGCGCTTCACAAAGCTGGAGTCATCATTGTCGCCGGATCAGACGCTAGGATTCCCGGCTACGAATTACATCGCGAGCTCGAGTTACTCGTGAAGGCGGGTTTCACACCCATGGAAGCCATTCAGAGCGCAACCATTGTTCCCGCCCGAGTGATGAAGCTCGACAATGAACTCGGCACCATTGAACCGGGTAAGCGGGCCGACCTGATTATCGTTGATGGGAATCCCCTCGAAAATATGACCTTCATCCGTAACGTCAAGCTCGTAATCAAAGACGGCAGGATTTACGACTCGGCCGCGCTTTGGCAGTCCATTGGCTTTGCACCTTAGTTCACATCCTTTGCGGTTTTAATCGGAAACGACAGCTCGAGCCTCTACCAGCCTGAGTCCAAGCCAGCCATTCGAATGATTACCAAGTAATTATTTAATTGATTTGTCAATAAGGCTGTGCTACCATGGTGCGTGAAAGTCGCGTCATCCCCTCCCATTTACTCCTGTTGCGAAGATTCCATCGCCACCATTTCACCGGTTCTGGCATAGTTCCGAGCCCAAATTCCGCAACCTCTTGTTTTGATACATCTCCACATCCTTCACCAAACAACTGCTTTGCTTTGATACATCTACAAAATGCTCGCCAACAACTCGTTTCCTTTGATACATCTCTGACACCCCGGGGGTACCCTCTCTACACTACTAACCCGCACGCGCATCCAACCGGGTACTATAGGATTACGCCCAACTCAATGACCCAACCCCCAAAGACAAAGACGCCAGCCGCGACCGATGCACTCCCGTCCCGCTCCAAAAAACTTAAAAGCGCCTGGAAAGCCCTTCCCGATGTTTGGGCCTTAATCCATCCCCGCCGCGGACTGCTTATCCTCGGCCTCGGCCTTATGGCCATCAACCGGCTCTCCGGCCTAATTCTTCCCGCCTCCACCAAATATCTTGTCGACGATGTAATCGGCAAAAGGCAAACCCATCTCCTCACGCCCATCGTTCTTGCCGTCGTCGCCGCCACCATCATCCAAGGGCTCACCTCCTTTACCCTCACGCAACTCCTCTCCAAATCCGCGCAACGCATGATCACCGACCTTCGCAAACAGGTTCAAGCGCACATTGGCCGTCTCCCCATCTCGTTTTACGACGCCAACAAAACCGGCGTCCTCGTCTCCCGCATCATGAGCGACGTCGAAGGCGTGCGAAATTTGATCGGAACCGGTCTGGTGGAATTTGCCGGCGGCCTGATGACTTCCCTGCTTGCTCTGATTATTTTGCTGCGCATCAGCCCGTTTATGACCAGCGTGGCCTTCCTGGTCTTATTGATTTTTGGCGTTGCTCTGAATAAAGCGTTCAACACCATTCGTCCCATCTTCCGCGCCCGTCCAAAAATCACCGCTGAAGTTACCGGCAGGTTGACGGAGTCGCTCGGCGGCGTGCGTGTCGTCAAGGGCTATCACGCGGAAGAACGTGAAGAGAAAATTTTTGCCGGCGGCGTGCAGCGCCTTCTGGACAATGTACTCAAAACACTGACCGCTACTTCCCTGATGAGTCTGTCCGCCGCTTCGCTGATGGGTATCGTTAGCGCCGCGGTTATGTTTCTCGGCGCGCGCCAGATTCTCGCCGGTACCATGAGCCTGGGAACATTTCTTACCTACACAATTTTTCTCGGCCTTTTGATTATTCCCGTCATTCAAATCGTCAACATCGGAACGCAAATTACCGAAGCGCTTACCGGCCTCGAACGCACCCGCGAAATTCTCAACGAAAAACCCGAAGACGAATCGGAAGGGCGCACCGTGAAACTCGGCCGCATCCGCGGCGAAATTGTTATGGACAACGTCAGTTTCGCCTACGAAGAGCGCAAAGAAGTTCTCCACAACGTAAGCTTTGTCGCTCAGCCGGACACCGTCACCGCGCTGGTCGGCCCATCAGGGTCTGGAAAATCCACCATCATCGGTTTGCTCGCCGCTTTTTACGTTCCAACTTCCGGCCGCGTTCTTGTCGATGGACAAGATCTCTCTCAAGTAATCCTGAATACTTATCGCACCCAGCTGGGCGTGGTGTTGCAGGAAACATTCCTCTTTGACGGCAGCATCCGCGAAAACGTCGCATTCGCGCGTCCGCAAGCTACCGAAGAAGAAATTATGGCCGCCTGCCACATCGCGCGCGTCGATGAATTTGCCGAAAGCTTTGAAAACGGCTACGACACCATCGTTGGTGAACGCGGCGTGAAACTTTCTGGCGGGCAAAAACAACGCGTTTCCATCGCGCGCGCAATCCTCGCCGATCCGCGTATCCTGATCCTCGATGAGGCCACTTCCAGTCTCGATTCCGAATCGGAAGCTCTCATCCAGGAAGGCTTGCGTTACTTAATGCGCGGACGCACCACTTTTGTGATTGCCCATCGTCTCTCAACCATTCGCCGCGCCGATCAAATTCTGGTCATCGAAGGCGGCCGCATCATTGAGCGCGGCACCCATGAAACGCTTTACGCCTTGAGTGGCCGCTATTTTGACTTGTACACCAAGCAGCACGCCGTCGAAACCAACTTGTTCCTCGCTCCCGGCGAAGGCGACAGCGAAAGTCTGGATTTAAACGGAGAGAAATCTTCCACAGATAAAGAAGGAACTCTTCCCGACGCGATCCGTTTGATTCGCGGGGAAAATAGTTAGCTGGTTTGGTTTTGGGTTATGTACTTCGCTTTTTCGTTATGCCGTCGGACGCCGCACCATGATCTTTTTGGACGGAGCGGGCGGCGGCAACAGCGTCGCCATTTTGCGGATCATCGCCAGCACCAGCCGTTTATCGCCCTCGGAAAGCGTGGTGCTGTATTTTTTGATTTCGCCCAGAAAGCGAATCTCGTCTTGCGACAATTCGCCCAGCATTTTCTGCGTTTCTTTGTCGCGCGGCGTTTCCGTTCCTGGAAAAAAATCGGCCAGGGAAATATCCATGGCTTCGGCAATTTTCGCCAGCGTTTCCAGCGAAGGCACGGTGTGACCATTTTCCACGCGCGATAAATAGCAGCGCAACAACCCGGTCCGCCGTTCGATGTCGCCTTGTGAAAGTCCGCGCTGCGCGCGATAAGTTCTGATTACTTCGCCGATGTTAACTTGCGGTTTTTCCTTGGGCACGATGCTCTCCTCACTAGAGGGGGTATCTTAGTCACTAACAGCGGAACTAGCAAGGGGGTTTCTCGGGGGTCTGCTGCGTAAGAATAAACGGCAAAAAAAGATTGCCCAAAATTGAAAAAACGGGGCGGCCTCGAGAGAATCCGCCCCGTGAAAACCGCAAAAAACTATGGAACCTAGCGAGAAGCGGTGAACTTAACAAAATTAGTAGCGAGAAGTATCCCGCCGCGTGGTCGAGGTGACCGAGACGGGTTGCTGCAAGCGAAATTCCAGCACAGTTTCACTGGGAACTTTCACCTGCTGTCCCTTGGTAACGATCTGCACTCCAGCTCCAGCCGCGGAGCCCACGCCTGCGCCAATTGCTGCGCCTTTCCCGCCGCCGGCAATCGCTCCGATAATCGCGCCAACGACCGCGCCGCCTCCTACTTTTTTAGCGGTGTCGCTGCCGCGCCCTTTTCCCTGCAAATTGTAATCGCTGCTCACCAGGGGAAATTCCTTGCCGTCGATAACAATGCGTGTCAATTCCAATTGCAACTCCGAGCTGCCGGAAAGATGGCCGGCGTCTTTCACGGATTCCAAACGGCCGTACACGTCACTTCCCTTGCGCGCCACAACAAAATTGTTGACGCTCAAATCGGTTTCCAGACTGGCGTGAAAAATATCTCCGACGTGGTTGACGGAAGAATCCACTCCATCAATCATGCGGACAAGAATCGGTTGATTAGCAGGCAGCGTCACCTGCCCTCCCGGCTCCAGCGAAGATGTCGTATCGTTGCGCGATGGGTCGTTGTGATAGGTATCGTTACGAGACGTTTCTCGCGGATAAGTTGTGGGAGCAGAGCGTTCCGCATTTTCCATATTTCTGCCGCTATCCCTGTTTCTGCCGCTATCCATGTTTCTGCCGGTAAAAGTTATCGCGACGACATCGGCGGTGTGGAAGGTTTGCACTTCGCCATTCATTTCAAAGCGAAGAACAGCTTGGGTTCCTCCGAGATACTTGCCTTGCAAAATTCGACCGTCCTTGAGTTCCAAGGTATCGGCAAAAACCACCGTGGAAATTACGCAGCTGAAAATTGCGGCAGCGATAAATTTTACGAACGCATTCATGGCTAATTCTCCCGGCCCCACTCGCGTGGATGTGGATTTTCCCGTGTCGCCCAATACTACCGCATAGGATGTAAGCATGAAAGCAAGGGTTGCGTCCGCGAGAACACAAAAGAGCAAGTACGCCGCGTCTGTTTCGTGTTCGGCCGAAAAAAGGGCCCACCGGCCGGTGAACCCCAGTCTGAGTCGATATCGGCAGTTTCGGCTAGTTCACGGTTAAGGTGACCGAGGACGAGTGCATGGTAGATCCGGAGGTTCCGGTGATTACTACGGTGCTGGTGCCTCGCGGTGTGCCGCCGGTGCCGCCGCCAGAGTTGTACCCGCCACATCCAGCCACGGCGAGCAAACCTGAGAACATCAGCAGAAGACCGACCGTGCCTGCGAAGTGGCGCTGCTTTCTGTTTCGTTTATTCGCAGTGGCGGATTCTGTACGGGCGCAGAGCAAACCAACAAGAGAAAACAGCGGAATAGAAAACAGTAGGTTCCCAGCGTGAACCATCGCCCCTCGGCCATATGGATTGGAAGAGGTGGCTATGGTTAGCGTCGAAGTTGCAGTTGCGCCGCTTGCTGGGGAAAGAGTGGGAGGCATGAATTTGCAGCTGGTTCCGGCCGGTTGTCCCGAACAGGATAAGGTTACGGCGGAGCTGAATCCATTGACGCCACCGGCCGTGATAGTAAAAGTAGCGGGCTGGCCAGCAGAAATCGTCAATGACGCCGGCATAGTAGAAATGGTGAAGTCCGGTGCGGGAGGTGGCGGAGTCGTGTTAGCGGAAAGTGCAGCGAACAAGCCATGCTTTTCGTTGGCAAGACCGGCGGTGATGTACAGAGTATTGGGATCGCCGGTTCTGCCGGAAGGATCAAAAAGTAGTTCCCAGAGGGAAGCATTGGTGATGACCGCGCCAGTGTTGTCTTTCAGCTGATCGATGAACGTGTCGGCGGTAAAGTCAAAAACGCTGATGGTGCCGTCGCCGAAATTGCCGATCAGCAAATCTCCCGCAAAAGATCCAAATCCCGCTGGGGCAATGGCGGCTCCCCACGGAGCATTCAAATTTCCGTGGGACGCGATTCGCCGGACGAGATTGCCGTTGAGATCGAACAAGTCGACGAAGCCGGCACCAGCCTGGTGAACGGGATCGTGTTTTGCGGCGTCCTGCAAAGCGTAGGTGACGACCAGCTGATTGTTAACCAGATGAATTCCGAAGGGCGCATATCCAGAGGGCAGATTGGGATCGTGAAAAGTTCCGGGAAGCGTGGTGGAGTGAAAGGTGCTGTCGAAAATGTCGATATTCCCGGAATTGAAATTGGTAGCCAAAAGAAAATTGCCAGATGAATTGGAAATAAGGGCGAGCCCCTTGTAGACAGCGCCAATTGCAGAATTATCCACCGCAAGAAATGCGGATGAACCGACGCCATACCAACCGGAAATGGTGCCATCTTCGGTATCAAAAATGAATAGGCTGGATTGACCGTTGACATTGAAGTCGCCGCCGGCGTTGGCAACGATTCCGGTGGGCGTGGATGGATTTGAACTGCCAGCAGGCGGTGGGATCGTAAAGGGAGCAGGCTGAATCATTCCTGTTTTGCTGTACAAAGTGGAGAGGCCGCTATTATTGTCAGCCACCCAAAATGGGTTCCCTGGGAAAAACGCCACTCCCCAAGGATTGACGAGACCCGGGTCGGTTACGGGAGCCATGCCGCTGGTGTCGGAAACTAAATTCGTTTGTTTAAAACTGTTGGTTGCGGCGTGGACTGTGGCCAAAGCCAAAATTGAAAAGCAAAATAATCCCCGAACTAAAAACTTTATCCTGCGCATAAAAGTGTTTGCCCCCATTCTCGCTGAATTCTTGAGCAAGTGAAGAATAGGGAGTTCGCAGAAAATGCTTGTCAAAACGATGTCAACAGTTTGTACACTTCTTATCTGTTCAATTCGCGGCGGCAAAACAGATGTGAGGAACAGACGCGGGGTAGACGATGGAATCTGGAATCATTTTCGACGTTGCGACGAAGCCATTCCCCTGGCAGCCAATATGGGCTTACGGTGGTGCTTTTTTTTTCGGCTTTCTAATCATTTTTTTGAAGAAAATCAA
>Ga0209117_1000300_pt1 | contig 24510 bp, 29 predicted proteins | sample BlaSpr_A8_OM2_M2_FD_187978 | JGI IMG/M metagenome (GOLD analysis project Ga0209117, IMG submission 187978) | Forest soil microbial communities from Thunder Bay, Ontario, Canada - Black Spruce, Ontario site 2_A8_OM2_M2 (SPAdes) (version 2) | ecosystem: Environmental > Terrestrial > Soil > Boreal... | reverse complement strand
GCCCGCGTGCGTGGCTGCTTTATCGCCTCGCACGTGTGGCCGTGAGGATGGGCACGCCCCGGCTGGACACCAAGAATGCACAGCGGGCTCGTGCACTTCAGCCTTGACGCGCACGCCTGCGACCATGCCACGTTCTTATCGGCGGCGGGTAAGTGACTCATTGGTTGGGCAACGCCGCGCCACACTTCGGACTCAGCGCGGGCGGGCTACGGCGAGTTGGCGGTGCGCTTTGCACGCCTTCTTTCTGGCGTGCGGTGAGCGTAGCGGCGGGCTGGCTCTTGCGCTTGAGCGACGGAGCGGCTGAGCGACGGAGCGGTTGCTCTTGCTCTGCTCTCCTGTACGTTGGAACCGGATCCCCCGGCTCTCCGCGCCAGCCCGCACGCGCCGCAACACCGCTGTGCGATAGCCTGCAGGCGGCTGAGCGCGGGCGGGCGGGAGCACGCGACGGCGAGTGGCCTGAAATGCTGCGGACTCGCGAAGCGTCGGGTGCCGGCGTTGCCCTCGCCTGGGTTCATGCGATGCGGTTCCAGATGATGGTGATGATGGTGGCTACGACGATGGTTGCGGTGATGGCCGCTATGAATTCGATTACCGGGTCCATGGTGTCCTACTTCCTTGGCCTGCTTTGTCTTAGTAACTCCTCTAACTTCGCTCCCCGCTTGTTCAGCCCTGCGATCTCGCCTCTGCGCCGCTTCGCCTCCTGCTGCAGTTCGATGGTGGCCTTGGCGACCTGATCCAGAATGTCGAGCAACTCCTCTTGCATGGCTGCTCGCTCCTGATTGCTGGTCGGGAATAGTGGTTCTTGGTCGCCGCCCTGCGGTGTGATCATGCTGCCTTTCTTGTCCAGACGGTCGGCCACGGTTGCCCGTGCCAGAATTGGGGATCGTGCGGGTGTTCGGTGACGTCGCAGTTGCACATCGCCCAGCCGCTGGTGTCCACCGGCTGGAAGTTCACCGTGCCGGCGAGGTACCGCGCGGTAGTCTCGGCACACGCTTTCTTTTGCTGCCGGTGCTCGGTGCTGTTGCGCCAGCTGTGGGTGTCGTAGCCGTACATGCTGCCTCCTGATGATCGTGGGCGCGTAGGACGTCTGGCGCTTGCGCCCGCTCGATCTCCTCGGCGTAGAACAGGTGCGCTCTGCCTATGCCGTGTCCCGTGCCTACGACCCTGCGGAAGTAGGGCGCTCCGTTCGGGTCGCCCGCCACCCGGCCTTGCAGTTCGTAGAGCTCGTGCACGTTGCCCCGTTGCTTGCGCACCTTGTCTCCGATTGCCAGCGTCCTGAATTCGTCGTCCGTCATGCTGTCCTCGCCTCCTCGATCTCTGGTGCCCTCGTCTGCCGTCGCCGGTGCTCGGCCTTGAGCAGGTTCATTAGTTGCTTGAGTTGGTGGTCGGTGAGCTGTTGCAGCAGCTCTTTGGTGATGGGGAATGGCTGGGTCATGCTGTCCTCGTTTCTGCTGCGGCGTTGCGGTGCTCCCTCGCGTCGAGGGGTGTAGTCCATCTGGTCGGGAGCACCGCTCGGTATGTCAGCCGCCGCCGCTTCCCGGTGCGGACTCTAACCGCTGCGGGAATCTCCTTATGCTCCTTCGGGTTCGACTGCGTTTTCGTGGAGTGCGAGCATGAGTTGCTCGCGCGTGATCGTCCTGCGGGGCAACGGCCACAGCTTGCGGCACGCCTTGCAGTAGCCCGCGTGCTGATGGCGGATGGCGTCCCACGTGAGCCGCAGTTCTTCCTGCGGATCGGTGGGACAGTGGTATAGCCGCAGGCTATAGGCGTCCGCTCCGCTGCTGCCCTCCGTGGGCGCGGCGTAGGCGAAGAGCCGGGGCAGGATCAGCGGCCCCGGTTCTTGGTCGATGGCGATCTTGCCTTGCCCGATTTCCCACGCTAACCGATATGGCTCAGGGGTTCCGCGTTCCTTGGGGGCCACGGTTCTGCTGCCTTTCTGGCGGCGGTCCTCTGCGCCACGGTACGATCGTGCTCGGCTTCGATGATCTCGCGGGTGCGGGCCAGTTGCGCCACGCCCTCGCGGATGAGGTCGTAGATGCTTTCGGGGTTGGAGTTGCCGGCCAGAATCTCGCTCGCGTCCCTCAGTTGGATTCGCCGATCGAGCCGCGCGTCCTCTTGGGCTTGCTCTTGCGGGGTGCGTGGTGTTTGCCCCGTGCCTTGGGCTTCGGTGATGCGTGGCGGCTGCTGGTGGCTGGTGCTGGTTTCCGTCGTGGTGAACTCGCTGCTGCTGTCCTTCGTAGTCGTGCCTCCTTCTTCTTCCGCGCTTCGGCGGTGTCTATGGTGCGCATGGCGCTGAGCGCGATTTGATGCGCGTACAGCCGCGCCTTCGCGTCGGCTGCGCTCATGCTTCCGTTGGTGAGGGCCGTCATGATTGTTCCCATGGCGAGCAGGATGCTTTCGGCGGTCGGGCGTTCGGTGAGTGGCACGATGGCGGCTACCGGTTGTGGCCCTGCTTGCTCTTGCCTCTCCTCCGCTAGCGCCCGAATTTCGAGCAGCGCGTTCCACAGCAACACGATCAGGCTTTCCGCGCGGTCTTTGCCGTCCACGGTGGTGTCGTGGGCGGCTTTGAGTAGGTCGTCGATGTGGCCTTCGCCTGCGAGGATGCGGTCACACTCCTCGTCGATGGCGCTGCGGTTGTCCTTCCTTGCGATCTGATCGAGCCGTCGTCCGAACCACAGCATGTGCTCGGTGCTGCCGTCCGGGTGCGGGTTCACTCCGAGCCGCAATGGTCGGGCCGGGATTTTGTCCGCGTAGAATTTCAGCCTCATGGTGTCCACGGGCTGGCCCGCTTTGCTCTGGCCGAGTGGTAGCGGATCGTGGACACCGTTTTTCATGCTGGCCTCCTTTCTGGCTGGGGTGGGATGCGACCGTAGTAGCCGAGTCTGCGGTTGTCGGCGTCCCGCTGCTCGCGCAGGAGTTTGACGCGCTGCATGGCGTCGGTTAGGTCGCCCAGGCCCACGCGGTTGGCGAGATAGCGGGCGGTGGTGGCTATGCTGCGGTGTCCAAGCTGGGCTTGAACGATACGCAGGTCTTTGGTGGCGTCCCACGTGTCTTCGGCCATGGTGCGGCGTAGATCGTGGACCCGGAGTTCCGGGCGAATGCCGAGTTTGTGTTTGAGTTTGACCCACGACCGGTAGAGGCGTGGGTTTTTCCCTGGTTGATTTCCTCCGTCGTGCTGCGTGCGCAGGAAGTTGATGATCGGGATATCCCTCGGGGTGTCCTCTGGCATGGCGTTGAAGATCGCGGCGATGTGGTTGGGCACCGGTAGTGTCTGGCGTACGTTGCCCTTGGTGGTGAAGGTCAGGCTACGTGTGTGGCGGTCGAAATTGCCGAGGGCTATGCGGGTTGCGGTGCGGTGGCGCAGGCCCATGTCGGCGCACAGGAGCAGGAAGAAATGCATCCGTGGGCTGGCGTGGGTCAGGAGTAACTCGCGTTCTTCGTCGGTGGCGGTCACCGTGCGTGGGTCGGGTTGGTGGAACTTGGTGACCGCGTGGTGGATGGTTTTGGGGGCTGCGCCGATGTCCTCTAGCCATGCGAGGAAGCGGCGTAGGCACTTGCCGTAGTTCGAGAGGGTGTGGCGGGAGAAGTTGTCCTCGCGCCACTTGGACACCACGGCTTGGATTTTGTCGGCGGTTAGGTCTTTCGGGCTTTCTGACCCGATCTGGCGCACGATCTCTGTGAGGCTCGCTTGGATGTTGGGGTTGTGTTTTTGCGCTTGCTGGAACTCGACCGCCGCCCGCGCAATCGTCCGGCTAGCGGTTTGTTGGGGTTTGCGATGGCTCCGCGCATCCGGTTCTGATGCTCTTCGGCTTCGCGGCGGGTGGGGAAGGCGGCGCGGTGCCGCCTGCGTTGGGAGTCGTACCAATCGGCATAGTACTTCCCGTGTTTGATTTGCATGGGGCTTCCTTTCGAGGTGAGGTGTGTGATGAATTGCGACGTGCGTCTGCGTGGCCCGTCTCCGCTGGTACGCCGGAGTTACTGGTGCAGCTATGTGGCCGGTGTGTGGGATAGAGTCCAACCTTTGTGATTGGACACCGTGTTGGACACCGGGTTACTGAGGGGTGCGGATTTGCTCAGGGATTCGAGGGTTGGGCAACATCGCTGAGTTAAGCGCCCACAGAATGCGGTTTTGCCATTGTAACAAATCGTGCCCGCCCTTTCGGCATCCACCCAGCCTCTTGACCACCCTCCCCCGCTCCCGATAGCCTCTTTCCATCGCGCTTTTATGGCCGCCTCTGACATTCCCGACTCTCGATCCGTAAGTGATTCACGGGAAAATACTTCCGCGCACGTTCCTGCCCCGGAAGACGCGCAACTTTCGCCCCCAAACGGGGTTTCTACCGATGTGAGCAGCGTGGCCATTGATCGCGGAATGCCGGGTCGCGGGCTGCTGAACTTTGCGGGAGCGCCGCCGTCTACGTCTGCGCCCGCCCCCATAGCGAATTCCATCGCCAGCACAGACCCCGCCGTTTCCGACATCGAGGTGATGCTGCGCGTGAAGACAGGCGACGAGTCCGCCTTCGCTTACCTGGTGCAGAAATATCGCCGGCCGATGGTGGGCTTCATGTACCGCTGGTGCCACAATCCGTCGACCGCCGAAGAACTGGCGCAGGAAGTGTTTCTGCGCGTGTACCGCTCGCGCACCAGTTATAAGCCGAGCGCCAAGTTCACCACCTGGCTGTATCGCATCGCGACCAACCTGGCCGTTAACTACGCGCGCGATACGCGCCACGAGCGTCCGGCAAACACCGTGCGCCTCGATGAACCGGACCAGGAGACAGGCAATACGCCCGACCTGGCCGACGATTCGCTCACCGCGGAAGAGCAGCTATTGAAGCGGGAGCGGCTGGCGGCCATCCGCAGCAAAGTGAACGCGCTGCCCGAGCGCCAGCGCGTGGCCGTCATCATGCACAAGTATCAGCAGATGGATTACCGCCAGATTGCGGGCGTGTTGAAGCTGAGCGAGTCCGCCACCAAATCGTTGCTGTTCCGCGCGTACGAAACGCTGCGCGAGCAGTTGAAAGAGTTTGTTTCAGGGAAGTAGAGGAAAGCAGTATGAATTGCAATGAAATTCGCGAACTGTTGCCGGATCTGGCCGCTGGCATGGGCGCTACAACATTGACGCCGGAGCCGGAGCGGGAGGTCGCCGAACACATCGCATTCTGTGCCGACTGTGCCGCCCATCTGCGCGACTTGCAGAAAACCATGGCGCTGCTCGATGAATGGCAAGCGCCCGAGCCGTCGCCGTATTTCGACACCCGCATGCAGGCGCGGCTCCGCGAAGAAAGACGCGAAGAAATGGCGCGCCCGGCGGCCGGATGGCTGAACTGGTTCAGTTGGCTCCGGCGTCCGGCGTGGGCCATGGCGCTCGCTGCCGTAATGTTTGCGGCAGCGCTGATCGTCGGAATTGGCAACAGGTTGTATAGTCCCGAGACCGAAGCCATCGCGACCAGACCTCCATCCCTCGGTCTGCCGGTTCAGCCGGGAACCGCCGTCGGCGATCTGCAGGCGCTGGAGAGGAACAACGATTTGTACGCCGATTTCGATGTGCTCGACGAACTGCAGGTGCAGGACGAGGTAACCGCGAATCCATGATTTCCCGTAGAGACGCGGCTTGCCGCGTCTCCGCAACTGAGACGGGGCCAGCCCCGTCTCTACAAGCTAAAGTTCTTGAGAGGGCAAGGCATGTTGGGCCGGGCAAAAATTGCGAGCTGTCTGGCAGCGCTTCTGCTGCTGACGCCGTCGTTCGCTCAAGTCCGCCATTCGCCGCCGCCACCTCCACAGCAACAGCATCCGCAATCGCAACATGCGGACGGGCAGTGGCACCGCTTTCAGAAAGAGAGTCGTCCCAGCCCCAACCGTCCCAATCAATTCCATCCGCCGCAGAACCATATGCCGCAAAACCAGCCCGGCCACGCCGGAAACTGGCTCCGCCGCTATAAGGATCTGCCCCCGGCGCAGCAGCGCCGCGCGCTCGAAAACGATCCACAGTTCCGCAGGCTTCCCCCGCAGCAGCAAGCGCGACTGCGGCAGAGGTTGCAGCATTTTTCCAGCCTGCCTCCGCAGCAGCAGGAGCGCATGCTCAACCGCATGGAAACCTGGGAGCACCTGACTCCCAATCAGAAGCAGCGGGCGCGCCAGCTCTTTCAGCAGTTCAGGCAGTTGCCGCCCGACCGCCGCCAGGCCGTCAACCGGGCGATCCGCGGCATGCGCGGCCTGACGCCCGAACAGCGCGACCGGCTCATCGACTCCGACCAGTACAGACGCGCGTTCTCCCCGCAGGAACGCGGCCTGCTCAGTGGAGCTTCCCACCTTCCGCTCGCCCCCGGCGAAGGCCTGCACGCCGAACCGCCCGAATAATGAGTGTTTGAAGAATTGGGACTGACTGTGTGGAGGCGGGGCTAAGCCCCGTCCCCACATGAGCAGGAATTGCTGCAAGACCGTGCAATGTCTGCCGGAAATCGAAGGCTGAGAGCTGAGAACCGGGAGCCGCCACCTACCGCCGAATCAGCGCCATTATCCAACCAGCGAGAAACACTCCACCCACGAACATCGCGAAGCAGTAGAGACCGTAGCGCAGCTGCTCCATCGCCGAATTGCGCTGCGTGATGCCGAAGACCACCGACGCGAACAGCGCGAACACCACCGCCGCCGAGAAGTGCGACAAATTAAGGGTCACGATTTCTTCCCCAGCGCAATGTGATGCGCATCCGCCGCCGCGATGAAGTTCAAGAGGCCGGCCACGATCAGAAACGTCTTGCCATAATCCGCGGCGGCATTCGCTGCCATCACATTGCCCCAATCCATGATGCGCGCCAGAAAATAGAGCGCTCCTGCGCCCACGTCGCCCACGAAGCCGAGTATGTCGAGGATGTCGCCGCCGTTCGGTTTGTAAATCCGCCCCTGCATGCCCAGGCCAATCAGGAACATCGCGACCACCGACACCAGCAGCAGAATGCCGCGCCCATAGCGCTTCAGCAGGATGTGTCCGCCGCCCGGAATCAGCCAGCCCACAAGCGGCGCGACCACCGCCATGGTCGTGAGCGGGTACTCCGGCTCAGCCACTGGAACTGCATTTTTTGACTTGTCTTTCGTCTTATCTGTCGCTGTCGTTGGCTTGGCCATTCAGATCGTCACGATCTCTCGTTGAATTTTACCAGTGACCTCGGCGCTTCCCGGCCGCACCAGCACATCCACTTCCAGGCGCACGCCGAACTCGGGCAGGTAAATGCCGGGCTCGATAGAGAAACAGGAATTGGGCAGAATGCGCCGCTCGTCGTGAATTTCCAAATCATCCATATTCGCGCCATTCGAATGCACCTCGGTGCCAATCGAGTGGCCGGTGCGGTGGATGAAGTACTCTCCGTATTTCGCCTTCTTGATGTGGGCGCGCACCGCGTGATCCACTTTCCATCCCGCGATCGGCCGGGCGGCGGCAACCGCATCTTGCACCGTCTTCACCCCGATATCGCGCGCCTCGCTCACAATCTTGAAAATCTCGCGCTGCCGGTCCGACGGAGCCTTGCCCACAAATCCCACCCACGTGATGTCGTAGAAAACCGCGCCCGGCGTATTCTTCTTCGCCCACACGTCCAGCAGAACAAAGTCTCCTTCACGAATCGGCGTCGGCCGGCTTGCGCTCGGCTCGTAGTGCGGGTTGCCGCTGTTGGCGTTCACGGCCACGATCGGCGGATCGTCGGTCACCATGTTCTCGCGCAGGAATGCTTCCATGAAAAATTGCTGAATTTCGTGCTCGTGTGTGCCGCCGCTGCGCACGCGCCGTCCGATTTCCTTGAAAGCCTCGGCGGTAACCGCGTCAATCACATCGCGCGCCGCGAAGTGGGTCTTGATCTGTTCGTCCGTCAGGGTCGCTTCAAACTGCGCGATCAGGTCGGCCGCGCTGACAATATTCTTGCCCAGCCCGCGGATCATGTCCGCTGTTCCCGCGTCCACCATGGAAACGGTGAAGACAATGTTGTTGGGCGAATACTGCATCGCCACATCGCGATGCGGGGCCAGCATCTGCTTCAAGCCTTCGAACAGTTCCTGCCATCCGGCGTACTGTTTCTTCGTTCCGGGCAAAGTGTCCAGGTGTCCCGACTCGATCTTGTGAACCAGTTTGACGGGTTCGCCTTTGGCGGGGATCAGGTAGTACCAACGCCGCGTGACCATCAGCCCATCCGGCAACCCGAGAACGCGGTAAGCGATCGGGTCGCGATGGTGATGATCGTAGAAAAGCCAGGCGTCAATGTTGCGATCGTGCAAGGCGTGCTGGATGGCGGACAGGTCCATATCCAAACGGTTATTCTACACGAGCGCCGGCGTTCGCTGGATTAACCTCGTGTAAAGACGGGGCTTGCCCCTTCTTGCCTGCGCCGTCGCGCGCTGCGGCGACTCAGTGCTTGAATGGATTGAAGGTTCGGACGTCGAGTTGCTTGAAGTGTCGTTCATTTCTGGTCGCAACAATCAGACGGTGCACCCGCGCCGTCGCTGCGATCATGGCGCCCTCCAGCAAGTCGGCAGGCTTGTTATGCATAATTCTGCCCCATTCCCGAAAGCAGGACACGTCCATGGGGACCACCTGGTAAGAGACGGGCAACCCATCGACCCAACGTTCAAGTTCGCTTGCTTTCCCAGGATCTTGCCGCCTTGTCTGCTCAATCCCCGCCTGTATCTCACCCAGCGTCACAGCGGAAAGGAACAAGTTCGCCTCTTCCATGGCTCCGAACCATGCGGCCACCGCTCCGTGTGGACGCAACTTTCGTAGCTCGGAGACTACATTCGTATCGAGCAGGTAGTGATTCACTCAAACTCCACTACGGGACGGCGCCGCCACTTGCGCCTTTCCGGGATCAGGTCGTCGAAGCGAGGCTCAGGCGCGAGCAACCATTCCTTGAGACCGGGCCGGGCAGCCTTCTGCAGCCTCTCCCATTCTTCGATTGGCACCAGAACGGCGGCCTTGATTCCCCGCCTGGTAACGACCTGCGGTCCCTTCTTGATGGTTGCATCCAAAAACTCACTAAAACGCGCTTTCGCGTCTTGCACTTGCCAAGAAGCCAAGCTTCACCTCCGCGACTCGGTTCCATCATACTGACTAGTCATCTGCCTAGTCAACTACGACTTCGCGGGAACATGATAGAGGTCGCTTAGAAGCGACGTCTGCGGCGCACTGCAACCTGCCCGCGTTTGTGGTAAAAAATACTGTAATGCCAACGTACGCCTCTGGCAGCCTTAACCCGCGAAAATCGGACCCGCAAAAATCTGGTGCACCGTGCTGAGGGCACTCTTCATAGCACTGTCGGAAAGCCGCTCTCTGCGCGCCATTGCCGAACGCTCCCGCCTAGGCCAGCGCACTTCCGCCCGCTTCGTCGCCGGCAAAGAGGTTGCGGACGCGGTTCGCGCCGCCGCCGCCGTGAATCAATTTGGCGCCGGCGTCTCCATCGACAATCTGGGCGAGAACGTTACCAACGCTGACGAAGCCCGTGCCAGCGCCCATCTCTATCACCACCTGCTCGACGAAATCGCCGCCCACAAGCTGAATGCGAATATCAGCCTGAAGCTGACCCACATGGGCCTGGACGTGGACGAGACGATGGCCTACGAAATCGTCCGCGGACTGGTCGCGAAGGCGGCCAGCATGTCGCCGAAGAATTTTGTTCGCGTCGATATGGAAGGATCGGCATACACGCAGCGCACGCTCGACTTCGTGCACGAGCTCCACCGGGTTCCGGGAAACGAGGACAGCGTGGGGGCGGTGATCCAGTCGTATATGCGGCGCGCCGAGGCTGACATCGAGAAGTTGCTTTCCGAGCGTATCCGCATACGGCTCTGCAAAGGCGCATACAAAGAGCCCGAAGACATCGCCTTCCAGAAGAAGTCCGAGGTTGACGCCAGCTTCGTGAAGCTGATGAAGATCCTGATGAAAAGCGGCTTCTATCATGGTCTGGCGACCCATGACGAGGCCATTATTCGAGAGGCCAAAGCCTTTGCCTCGCGGGAGAACATTCCGCGTAACGCTTTTGAATTCCAAATGTTGCACGGCATCCGTCGCGACCTGCAGCAGGGCCTGGTGAAAGATGGCTGGAGCGTACGGATCTATATCCCGTTCGGCACCGAGTGGTATCCCTACTTTATGCGGCGGCTGGCGGAACGCCCAGCGAATGTGCTGTTCCTCGCGAAGAACCTTCTGCGGCGGTAGATCGCCCGGGTGTGGGGACGCCCTCGCGAGCCTGCCCTGAGCGAAGTCGAAGGGTCCAAGCCCAGCGCAGCTCGGCAGCCGCCTGTGCTCACAGCAACTCTCGACTCGCTATAGTCAAGCTGGCGGGCAGGAGCTCGCTTTACAGAAAATTACATTTTTCTTTGCGGCGCGAAGGGGATTGGCGGGCGTTCTCGTTTTATAAGGTGGAAGCCAACTTGGCTTGGATTCACGGCCTGCCCCCTCGGCGATGTGCTTGCGTCCAGCTGGGTGTACGGGTCCGTGGCTCGCGACGGTTTTTGCATCGAGACTCCGGTTTCCAAAGCAAATCCTCTGCGTCGTCTCGGGGAAGGGCGACGCGGAGGGTTTTTGTTTTGAGAGTTCGTGTGGGGACGGGCGTCCCGCCCGTCCAAGCCGAGCCCAGCTCGGCAGCGCCCGTGGTCACCACAAGTCACGATTGGCTATAACTGCCAATGACGAAGCGCGAGAATGTAAAAGTGCGTTCTCACCTTCGATACTTCGGTAGCCCTTTCCTGCCTACGCAGGCTGCTCACCGCTCTTATCCTTCCCACACAAAAGCGTCGAACACCCAAGTGGATTCAAAGCCGATGCGCTTATACAGTGCAATCGCCCGGTCATTAGCCTTGGTCACGGTCAGCGAGATGAAGTGGAATCCCCGCCCGCGGAGATTTTTCGTTGACGCGGCCAGCAGGGCTTCACCGAGGCCGGCGGAGCGGTATTCGGGGAGCACGCAGACCTGGGTGATGTGGCCCACATCGCGGCGCACCTGCGAGCAGAGGATGAGGCCGATCAGCTTGCGAGTGGGGCGCTCGAGGACGACGAAGGATGCCTGGGGATCGAAGGTGCCGCACCCGGGGAAGCGCACGATGTTGTTGAGAAAGCGCAGCGAACCGGTGAGAGTGCGGTACTGATCGTTGATCTCGGAATCGACGTGGCCGCGGTAGGCGGCGGTGATAAGGGCGGCGGCGGCCTGGTATTCCTGCTCCGACCAGGGACGGATTTCGAACTGGGGCGGAAGCGGCGGCCGAGTCTGTAGCGAAGCCTGCCGATGCCGTCCGATATCGAAATTCATGAAGACGCGGGGATGGCGGCTGAAGCCCTGTTGCAGAAAGGGGCGCGAGACTTCTCCGGTGTTGTGCGCCAGCAACTGCGCCTCCACGCGATGGATGCCGGGCGACTGCTGCAGGGTTTCGATGACGTGGGTGAGCAGGCGTTGTTCGACCTCGTGACGGTTGGGACTGCGGGCTCCGTCGCGGACCGAGTCGCGGACAAAGAGGTCGCCGATGACGCCCTTGCTCTGCTCGTAGACAAAGAAGGAGTAGCCGAAGATGCTGCCGCGCTCGATGGCGGCGTACCCGGGGAGGATTTTCGCGTCCATGTAGCGGAGGATCATCTCGGCCGAGATGGCGTAGTCCCAGGAGAGCAGGCGTCCCCACATGGCAATCTCATCTTCCAGCAGCGGGCGAAGGTCGACGGAAGAGAAGTGTCGGAGATCGAGGATTTCCATAAACAAGCTCTCGGGTCTCAGGTCTCAGGAAAAACACGTGCGCGAGATTCCCTTGCCAGTTTAAAGTCTGGTGCCTGAGACCTGCGACCTGACACCTGAGACCTATTTCTTTCCCACCCAATACAACTCCAACTTCTGCGCGGGGATGCTGGTTAAGTATGATACTCGGCGGCCGGGAATGAGTTGGGCGACTTGGGATTGCGTATTTTGTGCGGCAACCAGGACATGAGCTGCGGCCGGGACATTTCCACTTTCGTATGGTTGCGCCGGACGATTGAGATAAAACTCCAGGCCGTATTCCTGCACGCGATTGATGTGATAGAGCGCGATGGGGAAAGGCTCGTGCGAAAAGGCCTGAATGCTTTCGGCAATGGGACGCGCGGATTGACTGGCGTCGATGACGGGCGCGGCGAGACGAATAATGGCGGCCACGCTTACGACCACGGCGATCATGGTGGCGGGGCGCAGCAGGCGGAGCCCGGCGCGAGAGAGCAGCGCGGCGCTGATGCCGAGCGCAAAAACGGTGGCAATGGCAGCGGCAACGTAAGTTCCGGTTCCCCACAGCAGATGGTGATTGATCACAATAGAGGCGGCGGAGAGAGCGGCCGAGAGAACAGCAAAGATCATCAGTCCGCAGAGAACTCCGTGAGCGGCGGCGAACAGGGGCGAAAACTTTTTTTCTTCGCCGCGGCGGGCGGCCAGATATTCGGCGACCAGAAGCGCTCCGGCGGGGACAGCGGGCAGGATGTAACCGGGCAGCTTGGATTGCGATGCGCTGAAAAACAGGACAGGCACGAACATCCAGAGGAGAAGAAATAGTGGCCAGGAATCTTCCGGGCTGGAGAAAGCCTGTTTGCCTTCGGACCAGATCAGGCGGGCGCGTTCGGCGACGGCAACGATGAGCGCGAGCGTCCAGGGCATCATGGCCAGCAAAAACACGGGCAGATAGAACCAGAAGGGCCGGTGGTGGTGATAGACGTCTTGGGAGAAGCGGGCGAGATTGTGTTCGAGGATGAAGAAGCGGAAGAATCCCGGATTGCGCAATTGTACGGCGATGTACCAGGGCAACATGGCGGCGAGATAGAGCGCGATGCCGGGGATCCAGAGGGTGCGCGGGATGGCACGCCAATCACGCTTCACGGCAACGAAGAGAAAGATGATAACGGCGGACAGGGCGAGCACGACTGGGCCCTTGGCTAAGGTTCCGAGCGCCAGAGAAATGTAAAAAACGGCGAGATAGGTGTGCTGGGGGCTTTCGTACCAGGCGTACCAGGCGAGCAATGCGATGGCGAAGGTGGCGGCGAGCGGCATGTCGGTCGCGGCGGCGCGGGCGAATCCAATGACGGCGGCGCAACTAGCGGTGATGAGGGCGCCGTCGAGTTCACTGCCGGGACGAAAGCGGCGGAGGAATAAGTAGATGGCTGCGATGAGTATGGCGGCGTCGAAGGCGGCCGGCAAGCGGGCAGCTTGATCGGTGATGCCGGGGGCTACACGGAACGACAGCATCGCCTGCCAGTAATACAGCACTGGCTTTTCGAGCCACGGTTTGCCTTGCAGCGTAGGAGTAACCCAATCGGAGCGATCGAGCATTTCGCGCGCCACTTGCGCGTAGCGGGGTTCGTCGGCGCCGAGCAGGCCGAAGGCCCCGAGGCCGTAGAAGAAAAGGAATCCGCAGAACGCCACCAGCAGCAACACGTCGGTGCGGGTTCGCGGATTCGCGATTTGCTTATTCATAGAATGTCAAGCAGAGCGCGGCCTGGCCAGGGCCCAGAGGCTGATGATGGTCCAGACGCCTTCGAGCACGACGAAGCCGGCCTGAAAGGGATGGATCGCGATCCACCAGAGGATCGCGGACCCGGCGGCGTTGAGGATGTTGTAGGCGGGGCGGCGGGCGTCGATCCATCCTATTTGGTGGCCGGCGTAGGCGATCAGGATGAGGAGCGCTCCGACGAAAGAAATGAGTTGGCGGGTCAGGTCCATAGTGATCTCGGGTCGTTATCTCGGGTCTGTTCGCTGGCGTTCGTTGCCCGGTTCGTTAGCTGGTTGATGAGTTCGCGTTCAAGACTACAGGTTCTGCGTGCAGGCGATCGATAATTCGGGACACGGCGACGGCCAGAGGTCCCTCGATCGAACAGCCGCTGGCGCATTTGTGACCGCCGCCACCGAAATGCTCGGCAACGGTGGAGACGTTCACTTCTCCTTTGCTGCGGAGGCTGATGCGATAGCGGCGATCGGGAAGTTCGCGAAAAAAGATGGCGACCTGCACGTCGGCGATGGAGAGCGCGTAGTTGACGAGGCCCTCGCAATCTTCTTCGCGGGCGCCGAAGCGCTGCATCTGTTCCTGCGTGACCCAGATCCAGGCGAGCGCGCCTTCCCGATGCAGGTTGGAGAGCGCGGCGCCAAGCAGACGCAGCTTGGCGGTGGAATGTCCGAAATAGATATGGCGCGCGCAATGCGCGGGATCAGCGCCAGCCAGCACGAGTTCGCGCGCCACGGTGAAGGTGTGCTCGTTGGTGCCTTCGAACATGAAGGAGCCAGTGTCGGTCATGAGCGCGGTGTATAGGCAGGTGGCAATGTCGTGATCGACCGGGACACAGGCGATGCGGGCCAGGCGGTAAACGAGTTCGGCGGTGGCCATCACCTTGGGATCGATCCAGTTGATGTGGGCGAAATTGCGGCCGCTCGCGTGATGGTCGATGTTGATGAGGAGACATTTTTCGAGTCCCTCGAGAAGCGTGCGCCTGATGCTGTCGCATTCAAGCAGGATGACGGCATCGTTCGGGGGCACGGCATCGGCATGAATGACGCGATCGGCGAAAGGAAGGTTCTGGTAAATACGGGGGACGCCGTCGTGCATGACAACTTCGGCATCTTTTCCCATGGCGCGCAGGATCTGCCCACACGCGAGGGCAGAGCCGATGCCGTCTCCGTCGGGCCGGGCGTGCGAGGTCACGACGAAGCGGCGATGCGCCCGAATTTCTTGTAGAACGCGCTCTAGCATGAGTCGCTCTTGCTCTTGGCTTTTGGCTCTTGGCTTTCAGCTGTCAGCTTTCAGCTCTCAGCTTTCAGTTCTTAGCTCTTAGGTTCGTATCAGGGCATCGCTTCAGCGATGCCGTAAGTCAACCGAAATCAGCCGCCCCTTTAGGGGCTGGGCTCAGGCTCCCGGCGGCGCTTCTTGGCACGCCCAAGAAGCTCGTCGACCCGACTCTCTAATTCATCGGCACGATCGATCTGGAAATAAAGCTCCGGAGGCCGCCGCAAACGCAAGCGCTCCGCAAGTTCGTGCCGGACGAAATTCTTGGCGGCGGCCAGGCCTTCGAGGGTGCGCTCCGCCTCGGCCTCATCGCCGGCAACGCTGACCATGATGCGAGCGGAACGGGCGTCCTGAGCCATGAGCACGGCGCTGACGCTGGCGAGGCCGATGCGAGGATCGCCGAGTTCGCCTTCGAGGATGGTTTCGATTTCTTCGCGGATGGCCTCGCTCAGCCGTCCGAGATGATATTTCTGGCCACGATGCTCCACGGCACACCTCGAATGGAGGAAAACCCATGAGGATATCAGAAAAGTCACGTCCCGAGGGGCATGACATCTGCCGTCATCATCACAGAAATTCCACAAACGAGTCGGTGACTTCGGCGCCCGCGTTGTTGGCGATGCGCGTGGCCTGGCGTTCTACGTTTTTCATCAGGCCATCGAGGTAATCGCGGGAGTGGGAGACGCTGACCACGCCGATGGTGGCCTGATTCCAGAGAAGGCTAGGATCAAGTTCGGCCACGGCGACGTTGAAGGAGGAGCGGAGACGGTCTTTGAGACTGCGCGTGACCTGACGCTTGTCCTTGAGGGAGTGCGCGGCTTCGATGCGCAGTTCGAGGGTGAGGAAAGCGACCATGAGCAAGGTAAAGGTAAATGTATACGGTAACCCAAAACCGTTGTGTCCAAGCAGCAAGTCACACGTAGGGACAGCCGCCCTCGCCGGGGTCCCCAAACCGCGCGCTTTTCGCGGGCTGGGGTGGTTTGGCTGTCCCATCGAGCGCAGCTCGGCAACTGCCGAAAAATTGGACAATGGGAAACCATTCCATTTCATTGAGCCACAAGGGCTTATCGGAAGCTGCCCGCCGACCATCACCCCCGGACCAAAGTTTCGACCCTTTTTCCCGTCTATTGTGCTACACTGTTCTTGCTAAGTTTGACTCACAGTTAGTTGCAGGCCGGTACCGCCAACCAGCGTCACCCCCTCTACAGCAGCGAATCTTCTCAGCACATTTCAATCAGAAACAAGAAAAAGGAACATCAATGGCAGAACAAGGAACAGTGAAGTGGTTTAACGACGCCAAAGGCTATGGCTTCATCAGCCGTCAAAATGGCGAAGACGTTTTCGTGCATTTCTCCGCGATTCAAGCTGGCGGCTTCAAGAGCCTTCAAGAAGGCCAAACCGTGCAGTTCGACGTGACCAAAGGCCCCAAAGGCTGGCAAGCGGAGAACGTTACCGCTGTCTAGGGAACGACGCTCTTAGCGACAACAAGGTGCCCGAGATTCGCAAGGATCCCGGGCATTTTTACGTCTGGAATTTCTGCATCTACGCATAGCAGGGTTTACCCCGTGTTCTTTTCCCTGTGTTCCCCTGTGTCCCGCGTGGTTCCGCCTTTTCTCATTTACCGCGAACCTTCAGCAATACAAGAGGCCAGATCGGGCATCGTAAGCTAAGATGGGGCAAGCAGAGGTCGTCATGCACCCCTTGATTGAGGAAAAACGCCAGGAACTGGAGCGCGTGTGCCGCCACCACCGGGTGCAGCGTATCGAGCTTTTCGGGTCCGCTGCCGGGACGGACTTCGATCCCGCGCACAGCGATCTGGACTTTCTGGTGACTTTCCAGGAGCTCGACCTCGATCAATATGCGGACACCTACTTCGGCCTGCTGGAAGATCTGCAAGCATTGTTTCAGCGCCCGGTGGATCTGGTTGTTGCCTCCGCCATTCAAAACCCCTATTTCCGCCAGGCCGTCGAGTCCACCCGGCAACTCGTCTATGCGGATTGAGTCGAAGAAATACCTTTACGACATTGTGCGCGCGGCCCAACTGGCCCTTGGGTTTATCGCCGGAAAGACCTTCGCCGACTACCGCGCAGACCCCATGCTGCGCTCGGCGGTGGAGAGGCAGTTGGAAATCGTCGGAGAGGCGCTTGCCCAACTAGCCAGGACCGATCCAGCGACCGCCTCGCAGATCGGCGAATATCAGCGGATCATCGCCTTCCGGAACATTCTCATCCACGGCTATGCCGAGATCGACCATCGTATCGTCTGGAACGTGCTGGAACTCAAACTGCCGGTCGTCCTCCGCCAATCGAGCAGTTTACTCGGCACGGAAGACCACAGCGGAGATACTCGCTGAACGACCTCGTGCGGCACATCCAAGACTGGCATCTTTTGCGCGCGGAGCCGACTGCGGGATCCTCACTTCTGCGATCCATCGGCTGTACCGCGGGCTTTGGCTTGGTTAATTGCCGCCCGAATCGTCGCTAAGTGCTGGCGCTCGGCGCGCTCCAAAATCCGCAGGGCGTCTCGCACTACTTCGCTGGCGTTTTCGTAACGTCCACTCCTAACCAGGTAGGCTACGAAGCTGTCGAGTTCGTCGGTCAAATTGACATTTCGAGTAGGCACTGTCAGGACCTTTCTATGCGCCGATCTCACAAATTCCACGGTTGGCAAAGATTGCCAATGGGGGTACCCCCCCTCCCCCCTATCTTTTGGAATCATGGGGTTAGGAAGAAATTCCTGCAAAATCTTTGAGTTTAAAGGACTTATAGTCAAAATATTCCGGAATAAGGACTTACGAGATCCGTTCGCTCCTCCACCCCGTCGCGCCAGAACCGGGCGCGATGGGGACCCCGGTTCGCTCAGGATTTCGGCAGCGGGCTCCCGCTTCGCTCACGCCCGCTAAACGCCTCAACTTAGCTCCTCAAATTGCGCTGAAAATGGCTTTGGGGCAGTTTCGAGGGCCGTCTTGGTTCGCGGCATTCTTCTTCACTGCCCCGTTCAGTTCCTATTGTCGCGCATGGTGGGTTGGAAGTCTGTGATGGCGCTCACTGGTGGTTTGTGATGAAAAAGTTACGCGTCAAATTGCGGGAGTGAGTATCCCGCAGCGTCCCACGTCTCGAAAACCGCGAGACGTGGGGCACCCCCGGTTGTTACTCTGTTAACGTCAGTTACCGGGTGCGCTTGGTCGCGGGCCAAATGTGGGCCACCCGCCGCCCCCCGGTGGTGATCTATGGGCTACCTGTGGTTGGATTATGAAGGACTCTCTGGTATTTTGCAGTCATGCGAGACATTGATCTTCGCCAGGCGCTTCGAGAGAGCTTGACTGCGACATGCGCCCCTGATTCAAGTACTGTGATCGTGGAGGAGTTGGGCCTTTTCCGCGGTGCCGTACGTGCCGATATTGCGGTAATCAATGGCAATCTCAAGGGTTACGAGATAAAGAGCGATCGCGACACTCTGTCTCGGTTGGCGAATCAGGCCGTGATGTACAGCAGAGTCTTCGATACGGTGACGATTGTATTGGCCGATCGACACTTGGAACGAGCCGCGCGGATCATTCCTGATTGGTGGGGTATTGAGGTTGCTGTCACCGATGCAGCGCCCACACTGCGCCTTTCCAAGATTCGTACGGAAAACCTTAACTCGGAGGTTGATCCGTTCGCTCTCGTTCAACTACTGTGGCGCGACGAGGCGCTGGCTTTACTCGGTGAAGCGTCACCATCGGAACAACTTACCAACAGGCCGCGGCGGTTCTTGTGGCAAGCTCTAGTCGCTGCTGTGCCGCTCCCCGAATTGAAGGCACTTGTCCGCACGTGTCTCAAGAACCGAAAGTACTGGCGAGCTGATCTTCAACAAACGCAATGTGATGAGAAGTTCCAACCCTACGCCATGTCGTCAGGTTTCCCGTACCCACCCGTTCGTTCGCGCAGTCATCGATATACCCATCGCCCCAACTGAACTCGCGGCCACTGTACTCCGTCATTCCAACTAGATCACGGCACACGTCGTGGAACTGTTCGTAGCCGTAGTCGCGGAGGTTTCGAGCTTTGAGCACGATCCATGACCCATCCGCTGTATACCGCACGCTGGCCGATGGCCGCATCACGCGGGGGTCGACCTCAGAGGGCTCCGGATGAGAAATCCCATAGTCTCCGAAGGTCGGCAATCTCGAAGGACGGCCCCTGAGAACAGCGTTCCACAAATCCCATTCCTCGCGCACGACAACAGAGCTATCGGATGGAGGCAGACCGACAAGATTCTGGGGAAATGAAGTTGCGGCCAGAGTGAAAGTACGCCAACGACGTAGCTCAGGTATTCGAGAAATGAGCGCGAGCGTCCCCATTTCATCAATCTGGCGCGCTTCCGGGGTGAGCGCTCGTAGGTCTAGTAAGAGATCAGCATCTGCCCGCACGACGCCGGTCGCTGCAAGAACCCGCTGAAACTCACCGCTAAGATCCTCAAAATCAGCAAAATCCTCGCGTTGAATTCGAATGCAGACGCCACGGCCATCTTCGCGGGCTGCCTCAGCGCAGGCCGCTAGATAGCCATCGTCACTGAGCAATCCGACGACGGGGATTGCCGCCAGCCCACGGGCTCGAACCCCACTGAAAACAAACTCGACCGGGTGCGTGCCGTCGCTCATGCGTTCAGTTTGCGCGATCCATAAGAAATCCAAAAAGAAGGGCCTGCCCGCTCCCCACGCACGTTCAACCTTCTGTCCGACCTTCCTCAAGTGTGCGTCGATTGTTTTAGCCGGCCTCTGCGTTTCGAAATCCCAAGGAATGGGCGGCAACTCAATCAATGGAGTGACGCCGTCTCTCGACGCAGGGGAAAGACGGTTAAGAGCACCGTATTCACCATCCCGGCCTTTGAGAATCGGTACGTAGTGTCTATGATCGAACATGAGAGGATGTCCTTAACCCGAGCTGGATACCCAATCAACCGTCTTCTTGAGGTTGTTGCAATGAGCACGGTTTAAGTAGCCATCGTGTTGAAGCCGACCGACGACGATTCCCGCGGCGACTCCTACCTCGTGCGCAAATCTACTAGCTGCAGCGCACGAAAACGACCCTTTCCGGCAGAAGATTCTGTATTGCGACATCGGAATCAACCAATCACGCGCAAAAGAGTCAGCCTCTAGCTCTTTTTTGCCTCGCTGGTCCTGCTCGTCTTCAAGAAACACATCTCGCTTTCCATGCAGAAGTATGTGTCCTGCCTCATGGAAAAAGGTGAACCATAGGTGATCATCCGTCTTATATCGAAGGCTCAGTTGTATCAGCGCCCGGGTAGAACTCAGCCACCTAGTCGCTCCCCATAAACTCATTCCAGGCAATTCCGGAACAAACACTACAATGACACCCGATGCATTGCAGATGTTCTGCACTGTCGACGCGAAGTCGCTAGGAAAATCGCGGGTCAAAGACCTAACGCGAGTAAGGGCTACCCTGAATGCCTGCTCATCGAAGGGATCGCACTGTTGCCTGGAAGCCTCTATTTCGCCCTTGCGGAGCCAAGCGGCAACCGCGCCCGGCGTGCTTGCAAATGACGGGGACTGTCGGAATGCGAGGGCTGACCTGTCCCAGACGTCTTGCCAACTGGCCGGCGATGCGACACCAAAGTATCGAAGCACCTCGTCCAATTGAAGGGACTTCTCCCTATGATCAGCAACCCAACCAAGTCTTGCTAGCGCCTTGTAGGGAACAGAGTCTAACCAATCAGCTTGACTCTCCAAAGCGGAGAACTCCTGAGATCGTGCAAGTGATTCACGATAATTCTGCTCGCGCGCTATCCAGAACGACGCCGGTATTCCGAGCACCTTTTCAAATTGGATCGCCGTCTCCGCCGTGATAGCAGTCTTGCCTTTTACGATCTCGTTAATTGTCTTCTTAGGTCTTCCGGTACGATCTGCTAGCTCCGCCTGGGACATCGCTCGGGATTCAAGAAGCTCTTCCAATGTCTCCCCAGGAGCGGAGACGATGTCCGGCTTGTATTGATTTTGAATCCGCTCAGTCATGTGTATTCACCACCCCTACAAGAATGATTGCTGCCACTCCCGCCCAATCCAGTCCGCCATCCGGCTTTACCGGAATGGGCGGCGCCGGTTGAAACAGGAGACGGTAAGGCCCATCGAGATCGAGCGAAAGTTGTCCAGACCGATCCCCCCTCAGTTCATGGCATCTACCGGGCAGATGCCGCATCACCTCTAAAGATGCGGCCGCGTGAAGGTCGTCCAGCCGGCGCCGAATTAGCTTCGCCCGCGAAGCGTTGTGTCGGCGAACAAGGCGCCTCGTCTCGTTCCAATCTTGCGGATCATTGCCGGGTGGAAACATCACTTCCATGTCTACTCCACGGTTATATTATTAACCCAAAGGGTTAATAGTGTCAATCGAATTGTTAACCTTATCCATTAATCAAATTCTCTGACGCCTGAACCTCTTTCCCTCACAAACCATCTGCGACCGAAAATCATTGACCTCCACTCCACCATGCCCGATAATAGAAACCTGATTAGGGCAGTTCCGAGGTCCGTCCGTCACCAAAGACGGCCCTCGAAGCTGCCCCAAAATAATTTCAGCGCAATTTGATGAGCTAAGCCCTTATTCCTGAAGACTTTGCCTATAAGTCATTATTCTAGAATACTTTGGCGGGAATTATTCGGTAACTCTAAGATTCTAATATACCGAGAGAGTAGGGGTAGGGGGTACCAGCAGACATCGCGACCGTCAGCAGCACGATAGAGAACTGAGAATGAGTTCTCAGATTCTGACTGAGAACTGAGAACCGGGAACTGAGAACTCCCCCTAAACAGGCGTTCTCCCCTTAAACAACCAGATCAGATCAATGATCAGAATAATCACCACCATCAGCTCCAGCACAAACGCGCGGCTCTGGTGGAATTGGTCGACCATGAAGCGGTAGAGTTCTTCGGCGGTGTGGACTTTCTGGTTGACCAGGTTTTTGTAATCGCTAACGCCGATCTTCGACGCGGCGACTTTGTAGAGGCGCGCGGAGAACATGTCACTAAGAAATTTGATCGCGTTGTCGGCGCGCTCGGTCAGTTCGTCCACATCGAGCAGGACGGTGTGCAGGCGGCTGGCGCGTTTGGCGGTGCGCCAGCGGGCCCAGATGCCCATCGAGCCGCGGTCCATGAAATCGTAGACGCTTTGCAGTTCGCACGTCAGCAACTCGTCGTAGTGGCGGAATTCGAGGAGCTGCGAGTTGGCATACTCGAGCAGTTGGATGACGGTTTCCGCACCGCTCGCAGTGTCATAAAGAAACGCGCCGTTCCAGCTGATCACCACCAGGTCGTTGGGATAGTACGAGATTTTCGACTGCATGATTTCCTGCTGCTCACCGTCAGAGAGCGGACAGTTTTCGCCGCGGACGATCTGGGCGATGCGTCCACCCTCGGCCGAGAGCAGTTCAGCCGCCGACGGATTGCCGGCGATGTCGCGCACGTGGAAGACGAAATAATCTTCATGCAGCCAGCTATCGTAAAGCTTGACCAGAGCGGGGCGAGCGCGCTCGATTTTCTGTTTGACGATTTTCTGGGCGAAGCTGGTGAAGTCGGTGTCCCAAACCCAGCGGCTGGCGAGGCGGACGAGCGTGTCCCAGTCGCCGGAAAAGGGCAACTCGAAGACAACGCTCAGCACGCCGTAATCGTAGTACTTGATCTGGACGTCGAGGCGTTCGCCGCTCTCGAGGATCAGCGGCTCGACCGGCTCGACGACCGGCGGGCGCTGGAAGCGGACGTATCCCGGTGCAGGGTGCTTGAAGCTGGTCTCCTGGCGGCGGGCTCCGAAGATGTCGCGCAGATCGTCGAGGCGAATCTCTTCACAGACGTCGAACTGGATCAGCACCAGCACCGAACCTTGCAGCGTTTTGTTCTGGGCAATAACGGAGACTGCGGACTGAGCTGACGTTGGTGCTGGGGACGGGATTGCGAGGGTCGAGTTTGCGGTTTCCATAGAGAGGCCTGCTGTCTATGTCTATTGTCCCAGAAACGGGGCGGGATGGGCAGTGGCTCGGTAACTGCCTATTTATCAATATGTTAAACAACGGCAGGAACGGCCGAACCCAGCTCGGCTACTAGTGTGGGGACGGGCGTGTGGGGACGGGCGTCTCGCCCGTCCAGTCGAGCGCAGCTCGGCAGCGCCGCCTGCACCGCAACGAACCTAGCGCCTTCTGGCGAGCGCCAAAAGCAGGGCCGCTCCCGCCGCGATCCCACCCACGGCCAGCGCGGTCCGCTTCATCGATTTTTCGATAGCGGCCTGGTGCGGCCGCACCCAGGCGTCTTCGGGATAGTGTTGCGGCGCAGGGTCGAACATCGGGAAGCCTTCGGGGGTTTCGGTGGCTTCGCGGAGGGCCATCTGGAGAACTTCGGCGAGGTGTAAGGCGTGGCGGTCGGTTTCCTGGGCGATCTGCTCGCGGCAACTAAAACCGTCGGCGACGATGAGCCAGTCAGTCGGAGCCTGGCGGACGGCGGGCAGGAGTTCGAGTTCGCCGATAGCTTTCGAAATCTCGTATTTTTCTTTTTCGAAGCCGAACGCTCCAGCCATGCCGCAGCATCCGGGGGCGGGGGCGGTGAAGTCGACACCTATGCGTTGCAGCACAGCTTCCTCGGCGGTCATCTTCATGATGGCCTTGTGATGGCAATGGCCGTGAACGAGCGCCCGGCGCGGCAGTTTCGGAAGCGGAAAGGCTTCATTCGTTGCGCGCTGCTCGAGAAATTCACTGAGCAGGAAGACTTGTTTCGAGAGGGCCTGCGCGCGTTCGTCTTTGGGGAAAAGGTTAGTGAGTTCGTCGCGGAAAACGGCGGCGCAGCTGGGTTCGAGGACGACGATAGGCGTTGCGGCTTCGATTTCCGGGAGAAGCTCGTCCATGATCTGGAGGAGCAGGCTCTTGGCGCGGTCGAGCATGCCGATGTCGTAGAGCGGGCGGCCGCAGCAGAGGTGGGCACGCGGGACGAGCACGTCGAAGCCGGCGGCTTCGAGGACTTCGACGGCGGCGCGGGCGGTCGCCGGGAGGAAGTGATTGTTGAAAGTATCGGCCCAGAGGAGAACCGGGTTAGCTTCGCGGAGTTTCGCTCCGCGGGACGGCCGGGGGCGGCCGTCCCCACGTGGGTATTGCCGCTCCCACCACTGCTGGAATGTCTGCGGCGCCAACGCCGGGATGCGGCGCTGGCCGGAGATTCCAGCCGCTAGCTTGGCGAGGTCGCGCAGACCGGGGAGCTGGGTCGTGAGATTCACCAGGCCCGGGGCGAGCGAGGCGGCTCTGAGCCACAGGTCAATCTTCGAAAGGGCCAGCGCATTCAGCGGACGCGGATTGCTTTCATAGTAGTGCGACAGGAATTCCGCTTTGTAGGTCGCAACATCGACGCCGACCGGGCAATCGCTCTTGCAACCTTTGCAGGCGAGGCAGAGATCGAGCGATTCCTTCACGGCTTCGTTCTGCCAGCCGTCTTTGATGAAGTCCCGTTTCGTCATCTCCCAGAGCAGGTGGGCGCGGCCGCGGGTGGAGTGCTCTTCCTCGCGCGTGACGCGGTAGCTCGGACACATGACTCCGCCGGAATCGTGGCGGCACTTGGCGACTCCGACGCAGCGCAGGGTGGCAGCGGCCAGGCTGCCGTGGTCGTCGGGAAACTTGAAATGCGTCTCCGGCTGCCAGGGATCATAGCCCGCGCCGAGCCGGAGATTTTCGTCGAGGCGATAGGGCTCGATGAGTTTGCCCGGGTTCATCTTCCAATCGGGATCC
>Ga0209117_1000299_pt1 | contig 24555 bp, 24 predicted proteins | sample BlaSpr_A8_OM2_M2_FD_187978 | JGI IMG/M metagenome (GOLD analysis project Ga0209117, IMG submission 187978) | Forest soil microbial communities from Thunder Bay, Ontario, Canada - Black Spruce, Ontario site 2_A8_OM2_M2 (SPAdes) (version 2) | ecosystem: Environmental > Terrestrial > Soil > Boreal... | reverse complement strand
CGAGAAGCTGACCGAACCCATTGAACCTCCTGTTACGATGGCGCCCCAGCTCCTTAGTTGGGACCCTGTGGATACGATTCCAGCGGGGGTGATCGTAACCGTACCAAACTGGTTACTTATATCAATCCCACTTGCCCAAGCTGCCATTGGTAACAGCAGCGCGCATAGACCCAATATTACTGCAACTCGCCTCATGGTTTCCTCCACAGAATTCCAGCGACCCTTTCCGGCAGCCCTTTGGAGGAGGTCGCCGGGGTTAAAAATTTACGTGCAAAGCACCTACTCTGACAATGGCACGAAAGTGGGGGGTCGCTGATTGTTTGTATTACTAAGTTAACTCTCATATCATAGATCAGAGCAGAATGCAAGAGAGAAACGAGCAGTCGAGGGAGGATCGACGAACGACAGTTAAGGTCCTGGGGGGAGAAAGCTGTGAGTTTTGTCACTTACGTGACCAGAAGAAGCGCACATCTCCGGCGAGCAAGCATAGGGCAGTTGCTTTTAAGTGTTAGCAGAGAAGGTGCTGAGGCAAAGCCTTTGATGACGATTGGCGATCGAAATGCGTGTCGCGCGCACGATACACTTCGCCTATGCCTCCACTGCCCAGCGGTGATCCGATCTCATAGGGCCCGAGCTAGGTTCCGGAGGTCAGTGTGATAGATGGCCGGATTACAGTCCATGGGTGGCAACCTTCTCATTTCGCAAGCAAGGTAGTGGGTCAAATCAATTTGCGAAACCGTTAACCACAAAGGTACACGAAGGAAACGCCTGAGACCAAAAAGCTTTGTGATAGTTCGTGTCCCTGGTGGTTCAGGGTTTTGTGGGTTGCATCGTGAAACTGACCCACTACCGCAAGTAACGCTCAGTGGCTTGTTTACGAGATGAGTTCTAAAATGGACGACTATGAAGAAACGCTTTCCGATCGTGAGTGCGGTAGTGATCGTGCTTGGGGTGGGCGTGATTGGGCTGGCGGGGGCTCAGGTTGATGAGGGGCCGATGTCGGAGTTGCGATTTGTGGTGGTGCGCGACTACAACGGCAAGCCGGTGAGGAATGCGGCGGTGGTACTGCATCCGGTGAATCGGAAGGGAAAGCAGTCGCGCGGAGGCCTGGAGTTGAAGACGGACGGGGATGGGCGGACGAACATTGACGGGATTCCGTATGGTCCGCTGCGGGTGCAGGTGCTGGCGCCGGGTTTCCAGACTTTTGGGGAAGACTACCAGATCAACAAGGCGGAGATGGAGATTACGGTGAAGCTGAAGCGTCCGGGGGGACAGTACTCGGTGTATGAGAAGCAGGGAGACGCGAAGAAAGCTGACGACAAGAAAGCGGCGGGGCAGAAACCGCAGTGATGAGATCTTTTCGTGAATTGTCGTCCCGAGCGAAGCGAGGGATCTGCATTTTGCAGCGAACTGCAGATCCCTCGCTTCGCTCGGGATGACAAAATCTAACTAATTCAGTTTTCAACAAGCCTTGGAGTGAGAAGCTTTGGGGTGAGATTGCATATGAGAAGAGATCTTTCCTTGGTGATGGTGACTGCGATTGTGCTCGGATTCGGCATGGTGGGCTTAGCTGCGGCGCAGGAGGATGAAGGGCCGACGTCGGCTTTACGGTTTGTGGTGGTGCGCGACTCCGACGGTAAGCCGGTGAGGAATGCGGAGGTGGTGCTGCATCCGGTAAAGCGCAAGGGAAAGCAGGCGAAGGGAGAGATGGAGCTGAAGACGGACGGGGATGGGCGGACGAACATTGACGGGATTCCGTATGGTCCGCTGCGGGTGCAGGTGCTGGCGCCACATTTCCAGACTTTTGGGGAAGACTACGAGATCAACAAGGCGGAAATGGAGATCACGGTGAAACTGAAGCGTCCGGGCGGGCAGTACTCGGTGTATGAGAATCACGGGGACGAGAAGAAGCCGCAGTAAAACGCTGGGCGGGGAGTGGAGGAGGGAATTGCACTTGTGGGAGGTGACAGGGGGAACCGGGTGTCCTAGAATCGCCTGCCATGGGATTGCAGGAACTAACCGTCGAGCGATATGAAGGAGTGGCGGACGACCAGCGGATTCTGTTGCTGAGCGGGCCGATCACGATGGAAACCGCGCCGCAATTCGAGCGGGCGGTGTGCCACGAGAGCGCGGAGACGATGATTTTGGATTTGTCGGATGTCCCTTACATTGATTCGGTGGGATTGGGGTCGCTGGTGAGGGCGTACGTATCGCATCAGAAAACGGGACGATGTCTGGTGCTGACGGGAGTGAAGCCGCGGGTGCGCAAGATTATGGAAATGACCAAGGTGAACGATTTCTTGGTGACGTTTGGCACGACGTGGGAAGCGGTGGAAGCGCTGGCCAACACCGGGACGGCTTGAGGAGAAGCCATACAAGGGCACGCAGGTAGGTGAAGGAAAACCATTCTGAGCACTGCCGCGGCGGGCCTTTCTGGCTTGGCGGTTTCCTGAATCGAAAGCGTTGGCGCACCATCTAAACGGCATTGCTCGCGTAGTCTTGCGCCGACGCCTATGAATCTTCTTTACCGGTATTCCAAGGAGTATTGGAAACTGTTTGCGGTTGCGCTGTTGCTGGCCGCCACTAACCAGATCTTCTCGCTCCTCGACCCGCTGATTTTTCGTCATGTAATCGACAGCTACGCCACCAAGTATCACCAGTACACGCAAGCGCAATTTGTGCGCGGGGCGGGGCTTTTACTGCTGGCGGCGGTGGGGGTGGCGTTTGTGTCGCGAGTCGCTAAGAATTTCCAGGACTATTTCGTGAACGTGATCGTGCAGCGGTTGGGCGCGAGGATGTACTCGGATGGGATCCGGCATTCGCTGGATCTGCCCTACCAGGTATTCGAGGACCAGCGCAGCGGTGAAACCCTGGGCAAGCTGCAAAAAGTTCGTAGCGACGTGGAGCGCTTCATAACCGCCGCTGTCAATGTGCTTTTCACTTCGCTCATCGGCATTGTCTTCGTAATGATCTATGCCTTCAACGTGCACTGGTCGATTGCTCCAGCGTTCTTGCTCACTGCTGGGAATTATCAGCTCGGTGCTGAGCAAGCGGATCAAGACCATGCAGAAAACGATTGTTGCCGAAACCACTGCGCTAGCGGGTTCGACAACGGAGTCGTTGCGGAATATTGAGCTGGTGAAAAGCCTGGGTTTGGCCCAGCAGGAAGTGAGGCGCCTCAACGGGATCACGGACAAGATTCTAAAGCTCGAGCTTAAGAAAGTGAAGTATTTGCGCAGTTTGAGCTTCATCCAGGGAACAGCCGTCAATACATTACGTACCAGCATTTTGTTTTTTATGCTCTATTTGATCTTCCGCCAGGAGATCCAGATCGGGCAATTTTTCGCACTGATGATTTATTCGTTTTTCATTTTCACGCCTTTGCAGGAGTTGGGGAACGTCATCAATATTTATCGCGAAACCGAAGTCTCGCTGCAGAACTTTCAGCTGATCCTCGATACCCCTCGCGACCCAAAGCCGGCCGATCCGGAACCGGTTGAGGAACTCATGACGCTGCAGTTTGAGCGGGTGAGTTTTCAGCATCAGAGCTCTTCCGTTCTGGCATTGGACGAGATCGGGTTCAGCGCGGCTCGGGGAGATACGGTTGCGTTTGTGGGACCGTCTGGGGCAGGGAAGTCAACGCTGGTGAAGCTTCTGGTGGGCTTGTACGCTCCGAAAGAGGGCGAGATTCTTTACAACGGGATTCCGTCACATCGCGTGGACCTGGATCTGCTGCGGGAGAAGATTGGATTTGTAACGCAGGACACGCAGTTGTTCTCGGGCTCGATTCGCGAGAACCTGCTGTTTGTGAATCCGAAGGCGACGGACGAGGAGTGCATGGAGGTTCTGAATCAAGCCGCCACGCACAGCTTGCTTTCGCGCGCGGACCGCGGCTTGGACACGCTGATCGGCGAAGGTGGCGTGAAGGTTTCCGGAGGCGAGAAGCAGCGGCTTTCGATTGCTCGCGCGCTGTTAAGGCATCCGCAGTTGCTGGTGTTCGATGAAGCGACGTCTTCTCTCGATTCGCTGACGGAGGAAGAAATCAGCCGGACGATTCGTGAGGTTGCTACTAACCAGGAGGCGATCACGATTCTGATTGCGCATCGGCTGTCCACCGTGATGCATGCCGACCGGATCTACGTGCTGGAGCGCGGGCGCATCGTCGAATTTGGACGGCACTCGGAGTTGCTCGACCAGAAAGGTCTGTACTACGCAATGTGGCGGCAGCAGGTTGGGGAACGCGAGGCGGTGGCGCAGGGGAAATAGCGGAGCGAAGCCAGAGTTGTTGTGGCTACTGACAGCTGCCGAGCTTGGCTCGGCTTGGACGGGCGAGGCGCCCGTCCCCACACGTGCATACCTAGCCGGCCACGGATTCGAACGGGAACGGGTGACGGTGGCTGGGTTGGCATCGCGTTATTCTGCCGTGATCCGGACGTGAGGCTCACGTGATCACGGGAGTATTGCTCATTCCTGCGGTGCCGAACACGCGGCGGTAGCGTTCGATTTCGGATGGCGTGCCGAGCGCCTTGGCGTAGTTGTCGGAGAGCTTAACCGCGGGCCTGCCTTCGACAGTGGATACCTTGCAGATCAGGCTGATGGGGTCAAAGTCGCTGCCGTCGGTGGGATCACAGCCGCGGAAATCGTTGGTCAGCAAAGTTCCCCAACCTGCACTGAAACGGATGCGGCGGCCAGCGGTCCACTTTTCGGGATCGTGGAAATCGGCAGCGGTGCGGAAGTCGTTTAACGTGGCGCCGATCGTGGCGCCGCTGGCAAGCGTTCCACCAAAATAGGCGTGCAGGCCGAGGATGTCATCGATGTCGAGTGCGTCGGAAGCGATGATGAGCTTGTCATGCGGGTCTCGACCGCGCGCCTTGAGCCATTGGATATATTCGTCGCCTGCGACGTAGGGATTTTTGCTGTCGATGCGCTGGCCCGTCCAATCGGCCGTCCAGTCGGGGGCATGGTCGAGAAATTGCGAGGTTCCAAAAGTATCCGGCAGCATGATGCGGAGAGCGCCCTCGTAGGTGCTCTGCCACAACTCGAGGACGCGATACTGAGAGGCTTTCAGGGCGTCGTCATCAGTCGGCGCGAGCGCGGCGAGGACCATGGGGATCTCATGCGCGTTCGTTCCGATGGCTTCAAGATCGTGCTTATGGGCGAGAAAGGCGTTCGAGGTTCCAGTAAAGGCGTTGCCGAGATTCTCTGCCATGGCGTTGACCACGTACTCCTGCCAGAGGAAGCTGTGGCGGCGCCGGGTTCCGAAGTCGGCCACGGCAAGACCGGGGACGCCGCGCAGCCGCTCGATCTTGCCCCAAAGTTTTGTCTTCGCCCTGGCATACAGGATGTCGAGACCGAACTCGCGCAGTTTTTTCAAACCGGCTCGAGTCTTGAGCTCGTCAAGGATGGAAAGCGCATAGAGTTCCCACATTGTGGTCTCGGTCCAAGGGCCGTCGAAAGAGAGATGGAATTGTCCGTCCTTGACCGATAGTTCGTAATCCGACAATCGGAAATCGCGTTCCAGCCATTCCAGAAAGGCGGGTTCAAAGATTCCGCGGCGGCCATAGAACGTGTTGCCGGCGAGCCAGACCAGCTCCGACCTTCGAAACTGCAGGCGGCGAGCGTGCTCCATCTGGTGGATGAGCTCCTCGCGCGGAAACATTTCTGCGAGGCGCACAGAAGTGGAGCGGTTCAACAGAGAGAACGACACCTGGGTTGTCGGGTAATGCTTCCAGATGAACTGGAGCATCAGCAGTTTGTAGAAATCGGTATCCAGCAAGGACCTAATAACCGGGTCCAGTTCCCAGTTGTGGTTGTGCGCCCGCTCGGCGAAGTTGACGATCATCGCGAACTTTCTCGCGTACTATCCTCTGCGACCGTCCCGAGAAAATCAACCGCGGTTACCTGTGAGGTGCCTTTTGTGTGGTCTGGCTGACTTTGGGAAGGCAAACACGGTACTATCAAATTTCTGCATGAGACTGCCTCGGCCCTTCCCGGCTGCACCCCGGAGTTCGTCATTATTCCGGAGCCGCTCATCGTTATTTCTTGCGATGGGGCAGGCCCACGGCTGGGCAGAGTTTTCTGGCCGAGCGCTGCACGCGCTAGCGGTCGGGGTTCTGCCCGCAACGTTCCTTCTGCGATCGACCCGCGAAGAGGCTTACAACATTCTCTGGGCGCTGGTGTTTGGCTTCGCCACGCTGAATATTTTGAGCCTCGGGGCGCGGCGTTTCGAGCAGGGGAAGGCCGGCCTGAACTTTAGTGAGATTCTGGCCATACTGGTGGTACTGGTGTCGATAGTGCTGCTGGGTTGGGAGATGCTGTATCTGTTCCACATTCTGCCGATTCAACTCACTCCGCGCTGACGCGGATTGCGGTATGATCGCGTGTGGTGAAACGCGAATCCAATTTTGATGTGACTTGCCCCTGCTGCGGCGCGGTCATGAAAATCGATGCTGCGACGCGCAGCATCATAGCGCACACTGCGCCGGTCAAACCGAAAACCTTCAACGACATGGAAGAAGCGGCTCGCGCCATGAAAGAACAGGACAGCCGGCGCGATTCGATCTTCCGCCAGTCGATGGAAGCGCAAAAGCACGCCTCGGAGTTGCTGGAGAAAAAGTTCCAGGAGGCGGTGAAGAAGGCCAAAGAAACGCCGGACACGGGAAAGCCGATCCGGGATTTCGATCTGGACTGAAAATACAGTTCTCAGTTCTCAGCTGTCAGTTCTCAGTAAAACCTCAAAGCGTTCGCGGCTCTTGCCTGAGAACTGAGAATTGAGAACTCGCAATGACACCTCTTCTTCTCGGGCATCGTGGCGCACGGACTGTTCGCAACATTCCTGAAAATACTTTGGCATCGTTCGAACTTTGCTTGCTTCACGGCTGCGACGGGTTCGAATTCGACGTGCGCTGTTCCGCTAATGGACAGGCTGTGATTTGCCACAACGCGACCATCGGAGGGATGAAGATTGAAAAGACGGCGGCGGACAACCTACCGTTGCCCACATTGGAAGAGGTTCTGCGGCAATTTGCGCATCGGGCGTTTCTCGATATCGAGTTGAAGGTTGCGGGTCTGGAGGCGCAGACGGTTGCCGAGTTGCGCAAGCATCCTCCGCAAAAGGGATACGTGGTTTCGTCGTTTCTTCCCGACGTGCTCACGGCAATGCAGGATCTCGACCCGGCGATTCCGCTGGGATTTCTTTGCGAATCGCAGGATGAGCTTCGAGAGTGGCGCGAAATGCCGGCGGAGTGGGTGATTCCGCATCTCGGACTGGCAGATGGGGAATTGGTCGCACTGGTTCATGCGGCAGGGAAGAAAATCATGGTCTGGACGGTGAATCGCGCCGAGCGCATGCGTGATTGTGCGGTGTGGCGCGTGGACGCAATCATTTCGGATGAGACCGAATTGCTGACTCGGTCGTTGCGGTCGGTGCGGTAGAAGTTTTACGAATGACGGCGGCGAAGAGCGCTGCCGAGCGTCTCCACCCCGTCAAGCCAAAGCCGGGCTTGACGGGGGCCCCGGTTCGCTCGGCTTGGACGGCCGAGGGCGCCCGTCCCCACACAGCCACGGAGCGCCTTGGACGGCCGAGGGCGGCCGTCCCTACGTGATTACCGCCATTGCTCCTGGAATTCGCCTCATTTACATTGAACAGGATGTCCACCACAGGCGAACGATTCGAGCGAGCGGTTCAGATCATGGCACGATTGCGGGCTCCGGACGGATGCCCGTGGGATCGCGAACAGACCTTCGACACCATCAAACCCTACACGCTGGAAGAGACTTACGAAGTCCTGGAAGCGATCGACAATCGCGACTGGCCGGAATTGACCGGCGAGTTGGGCGACCTGCTGTTGCAGGTGCTGTTCTATTCGCAGATGGCAAGCGAGGAAGGCCACTTCTCGGTGGATGATGTGCTGGACCGGCTTTCTAACAAGCTGGTGGACAGGCATCCGCATGTATTTGGAGAAGTGAAAGCGGACACTCCCGCCGAAGTGCTGCGCAACTGGGAGGCGCTGAAGGCGGAAGAGAAAAAGAAGCGGCTGGCGGCGGGCGGAGGCAAGAAGGCGGATCAGTCTGCCGATGCCGTCACCGGCCCCTTGCAAAAAACGCAAGGAGCGGGGCACCCGACTGACGACGCACAATCAGTGCTGGCGGGCGTGTCGTCGAGAATGCCGGCGCTGATGGAGGCGTATAAGCTCAGCTCGCGCGCGGCGCACGTTGGATTCGACTGGCCGGAGATTGAAGGGCTTTTCGCCAAGCTCGAAGAAGAGACGGTGGAGTTGCGGGAGGAGCTGAAGGCTGTGCCGATGCTTCCTTTCAAGGACCAATCGGTTGGGAAGGGAATTGCCGGGTCGGGAAAGCCACAGGTTCCGCCGGCGCTGCGCGAGCGCCTGGAAGATGAAGTCGGAGACCTGTTCTTCGTTCTGGTGAACATTGCGCGCTATCTGTCGCTCGATCCGGAGTCGGCATTGCGGAAGACGAATCGCAAGTTCAAGCGCCGGTTTCAATGGATGGAGGAGCGCCTGCGCGCCAGCGGGCGAGCGCCACAGCAGGCGTCGATGGACGAACTGGAAACACTTTGGCAAGAGGCGAAGCAGCAGGAAAAACCAGCGTGAACGGAACGAGCACTGGAACGACAGCCGGCGCGGTGACCATCCGCAAGTGCGAAGCGCTTGCGGAGATGCAGGCCTGCTTTGCGCTGCAGAAGGAAGTATGGAAATTCTCGGATGCGGACCTGGTTCCGGTGCGAATGTTCGTTGTGGCCGCGAAGATCGGCGGCCAGGTGATTGGGGCCTTCGTTCAAAGAAACGATCAAAGAAACGACGAAAAGGAATTGATCGGTTTCGCGCTCGCGATTCCGGGAATGCGGAGCGGGCACTGCTACCTGCACTCGCACATGCTGGCCGTCCGACAACAATATCGCAATGGGGGACTGGGGCGGCGGATGAAGCTCCATCAGCGTGAGGATGCGCTGGCGCGAGGTATCGAGCTGATGGAGTGGACGTTCGATCCGCTGGAGATCAAGAACGCGTACTTGAACATCGAGAAGCTGGGTGCGATCGCGCGGCGATACAGTGTGAATCAATACGGGATCACATCGTCGCCGTTGCAGGGTGGTTTGCCCACTGACCGGCTGGTGGCAGAGTGGTGGATGAAGTCGAAGCGGGTCGAAGCGGCCCTGGCAAATGCTCCGCGGGCGAAGTTCGAATGCCGCGCGCGCATTGATGTGCCGGCGGAAATCTACGAATGGAAGGCAGCGGCGGCAACACGCGCGCAGGCGCTGGCGGTGCAGGAAAACAATCGTGAGCGGTTCAACCGGGCGTTTGCCGAAGGACTGAGTGTGCTCGGCTATGAGCGCGACGAACACGGGAATGGCCGATTTTTGCTGGGAGAATGGGACGAGGCCTGGCAGTATTAGGTGGCTGCGGCCGTCCGATTTGTCGTAGAGACGCGACTTGCCGCATCTAGGGAGACGGGGCAAGCCCCGTCTCTACCAGCGGAACGATTTATGGCATTGCTAAAGCGATGCCCTGACACGATCCACAAGGAATCATGAAAATCGAATCGGTTACTCTGCGTGAAATTCATATGCCGCTCGTGCATTTTTTTGAAACGAGCTTTGGCCGCGTTTACCGCCGCCGCATCCTGCTGGTGAGTGTCGAGGCGGATGGAGTGCGGGGGTGGGGCGAGTGCGTCGCTGGGGAAGATCCGTTTTACAGCTCGGAATGGACCGAAACCGCGTGGCCCACGATCAAAAGTTACCTGGCGCCCCTACTGCTGCAGAGCGAGTTGTCTTCGGGCCGGGATTGTGCAGCGCGGTTTGCCAGAGTCCGTGGCCACCGCATGGCCAAAGCCGCGCTCGAAAACGCGGTGTGGGATGCGGAGGCGCGCCAGAAACAACAGCCGCTCTGGACTTTGTTAGGAGGAACGCGGCGCGAGATTGCCTGCGGCGTTTCGATCGGCATTCAGGACACGCCGGAACAGCTTCTGCAGAAAATCGAAACTGAGTTGGCGGCGGGATACCGGCGGATCAAGATCAAGGTGAAGCCGGGATGGGATCTGAATGTGCTGGAGAAGATCCGCGCCCGCTGGGCGGATATTGTTCTCAGTGTGGATGCGAATTCCGCCTACACGCTTGACCAGCTCGAACATCTGCGCAAATTCGATGCCTTCAACCTGCTCATGATCGAGCAGCCGTTGTGGAACGACGAAATTTATCTTCATGCGCGGCTGCAGAAAGCCATCCAGACGGCGATCTGTCTGGACGAATCGATTCTGAATGCGCGAGACGCCGATTTTGCGCTCGAAACCGGCGCCTGCCGGATCATCAATATTAAGGTGGGCCGCGTGGGTGGCTTCAGCGAAGCGAAGAAAATACACGATGTTACCGTGCAACACAATGTTCCGGTGTGGTGCGGCGGGATGCTGGAATCGGGAGTGGGACGGGGGCACAACATCGCTTTGTCGACGCTCGAAAATTTCCGCTTGCCCGGAGATGTGTCGGCATCGAAGCGTTATTGGAAAGAGGACATCATCGAGCCCGAAGTGGAAGTCCGGACCGATGGAATGATCGCCGTCAGTAATGCCCCGGGAACGGGCTACCAGGTGCGCGAAGAACTGGTGCAGAAGTTCACCGTGCGCGAAGAAACGTTTCGCGCCGGGAAAGCGTAGCGTTCTTCCATCGCTTGTGGGCGAGTTTGCCAGGCAGCGGGATTGTCGGCTACGGAGGATTCTTCCTTCTTGAGAAGTTCCAGAGCCTGGGCGAACGTTAGGTCCGCGGGAACCCGCTTGAAGTCGCTGAAAATTTCCGTCGAGCTGATCTTTAGATTTTTCACCAGCAGGATCTTCCCGGTGAAGCTCAAGGTCATACTTGAAATTTCCCAGAGATTGTCGCCAACTTCCTGCTGGTGAACAACGAAGCGGCCGCCGCGATCGAGGTGTCCGAGAATTCCCCATCCGAAGCCGACTCCCTTAAAGAGCGTGCCGTCGATGCTGGCAAGGCGTTCACGGCTGCGGTCCAGCAGGACGTAGCCCTGCATGCCCGTCAGGACTTCCTCTACGCGCGACGGCGGCTCATATCGGGGATTGGGCCGGAACTTCAATTTGACCAAAGGGTCGTCGGCCCGGCCAATCCCTTCCGAGCTCTGTTCTTCTCCGGCGTACTCATATAGGAAGGCATCGGGCAGTGCGCGCACGATGCGCAATGTGCGCTCGGCGCTCTCGCGCTCCTGTTCGCGCTTCTTTTTCAGTTCTTCGGGATGGTTGATGAAGCGTTCGACGCGCGCCATTTCCTCCTGGCGTTGTTGGGGAGTCAGAGGTTTGCCGTTGTCGGCGATCACCACGCCGACAGTAGCGTCCTTGGTCTCGACATAGAGTTTCGTCGTCGATCCCTTGGGCGTCTTTTTTGTACCGCGAAACAGGAAGCGGGCGGTGCTGTCATTGGCCGCCTTAATTTCGTTGTGCACTGTCTTGCGCACCAATTCCGCCGGATCCTTATACTCGGAAACTGTTGTCGGCTGCTCGGCAAGACTGGAGGCGGTGAGCAGCAGAATCCAGGCGCCGGTGTGGACGATCCTGTCGACAATGGAGTTGCGCGAGATAGAATTGATGACCGCCATGACTGGACTGGGGCACATTCGCCCGTTTAGACGATGGTAGCAAACCGGAGGTTGCATCGGGGTGAAGCCGCGCTTCCGGGCGCTGCTGTAAGTTCCTGATGAAGAATGATTTCCGGCCACCGAGACGAGCCGCAAGAGGGCGAATGATTTACAATCGGTTCATTCGCGGCGAACAGAGCGCGAGGAGATGGAGGCCAAAGCATGGATTCTCCACAAACCGGAGAGTTCGCCCACATCGGCAAGTCGGTCGTAATCAAGGGAGAGCTGTCGGGATCCGAAGACTTATACGTGGATGGCAACATCGAAGGCAACATCGAGCTCCGTAACCACAGCCTGACGGTCGGGCCGAACGGAACTGTGAAGGCCAACGTCAGCGCCAAGGCCGTGGTAATTCAGGGTAAGCTGGATGGGGCCGTGACCGCCTCCGATCGCGTAGAGTTGCGAAAGTCGGCGGCGGTAACCGGCGACGTGACCACGCAGCGTATCGCCATTGAAGAAGGCGCGTTCCTGAAAGGGAAGGTGGATATTCAGAAAGAGGCCGGAAAAGCGGCGGCGCCCGCGTCTTCGTAAGAAATACTGGGCTTGGACGCGCGACTGGGTGCACTCGTCACTGTTCGATGGCATCGGTTTCTGACAACGTAATGAAATTCTTTCGGAACTCTTCGAACCAGAATGTGGGTTCCGCAGTCCCACAGAGGCTAACCCGCCGGTCGAGCGGCATGGGGGAGATTTCACGGCTGCTGAATTCGGAGGAGGCGCTGTGCGTGCTTGACATGGGCTCGACCTCCGCCAGCAACATCCGCTTTTTCACCGGCAAGGGTCACAAGATTTACAGCGAAGACCTGCTGTGGTCGTCCCTCGATCCCGCGCTCCGCATTCAAGACAACGCGGGCAACCCTGTTCTGGACAGCAAGAAGTTTCTGGACGAGAACCTGGTGTATCCGAACGCTCGTTTCGATATCGTGCTGTGCTGGAATATGCCGGATTACATGGAAGAGAGCCTGGTGAAGCCGACCATCGACCGTTTGTGGTCGTTGATGAAGCCGGGCGGATTACTGCTGGCGTTCTTTCACACGCGCGACGCGGGCCCGGACTCGATCTGCTATCGCTATCACGTCACCGCCACCGACGTGTTGGAGATGCAGGAGGTGAAGTTCGCAGCGCCCGGCCGTCCCGCGACCGATAAGCAATCGCCGCGCCTGCAACGCGTCTTCAACAACCGGCACATTGAAAACCTCTTCCGTGATTTCGCTTCGATCAAGTTTTTCCTGGCGCGAGATGCCATACGGGAAGTGCTGGTGGTGCGCTAAACCGTCCACCACAAAGGACACGAAGAAGCACGAAGGAATGACGCAATTGAACCTTCGTGTAACTTCGTGTCCTCTGTGGTGATGAATTTGAAGTTTTAGCTCACAGTGTGATCTTTGCAGGGACATGTCTTCACGTGAGCCAAGCGGGCCTTGTGAGCCTGCTCATAAGCTTGCATTTTTTCTTTCTGTGCTTCCGGTTTGCTCTTTCGGAGAGCTTCGGCTTGTTTTGATTGCGGTATAGAAAAGAAGTCCATGCCGCGTGCGCACGGTTCTCACGATCTTTTAGCTCTTTGTAGGCGGCGCACTCCGACTCGGCCATAGCGTGACTTGATGATAGTCGAAAAGTCCGAGCGGGCCATTCCTGTTTTCCGCGATCTCTTGCTAAGATGAAGAGTCAGGCATCGGTTCCGCGCGACGTTTTCCCGCCAACCCCGCCAGGTCCGGAAGGAAGCAACGGTAACGGGCTCTTTCGTGTGCAGTGGTTCGCCGGTGCCTGACTTTTTTGGCTGCTGCGCAACTCTACCGGTGGAGCGACGGGCGTCTCGCCCGTCCAGCCGGGCGGGGACGCCCGGCGCTCCACCAGCAAGGTTTCGGCGCGACGTCTTTATAAATGACCAAACGTCTCTACTACGACAGTTCTGAAATTCACGAATTCGATTCGGTTGTCGAGGACGTGGTACCGCTCTCGCCTGCGCAATCGCGCCCGGCCGTTATCCTGCGGGAAACCGCGTTCTATCCAACCAGTGGCGGTCAGGTCCACGACACCGGATGGCTAATGCTCGACGGGGCAACCCGCCTGCGAGTCACGGAAGTTGCGGAAGCGGAAGACGGCAGGATCGTCCACTACCTGGAAGCGCCGGCGAAGTTGCCGCTTGCCGGCGCCGCGGTACATGGCAGCATCGATCCCGAACGCCGCCGCGACCATATGCAGCAACACGCTGGACAGCACGTTCTCTCGGCGGCTTTTGTTGAGCTCTATCAGATGCCGACCGTCTCGTTCCACATGGGCAAGAGTGAAGACTATTGCTCGATTGATCTGGCGACGCCGTCGGTAAGTTCCGAGCAGATTGCCGAGGCCGAGAAGCGGGCCAATCAGATTGTGATTGAGAACCGTTCGGTGCGGGTTCGCTATGTTTCGCGAGCGGAAGCGGAGAAGCTGGGCCTGCGCAAACTGCCTCCGGCGGAGCGCGACGAGCTGCGTCTGGTCGAAGTCGCGAATTTTGATGTGTCGGCGTGCGGCGGAACTCACGTCGGCTCGAGCGGGCAGATCGGTTTGATCGTTCTCCGGAAAAGCGAAAGGGTGCGGCAGGGTACGCGTGTGGAGTTTGTCTGCGGCAATCGCGCGGTACGCATGGCGCGGCGCGACTATAGCGCTCTCAGCGAGGCGGCCGCATTGTTCTCGGCGAAGCTTTGGGATGTGCCGGAGCAGATCCGCAAGAGTGCCGAAGAGAACAAACAGTTGCGCAAACAAAAGGACGATCTGCTCGATCAACTCGCCGAGCTTATGGCTTTGGCCGCGCTTAGGGATCAGACTGATAAGAATCTGCCGGAAACGCACGGACGGAAGATCATTGTGCGGGCGTTTTCGGACCGCGACATCGGCTTCGCCAAACTGTTTGCGCAGAAAGTTACCCGAGCGGGTACGCCGGCCATCGCGCTGGTGGCGAGCACCGTGGATCCTCCAGGGCTGGTTTTCGCGCAGACTCCCGGCGGCTCAGCCGACATGGGCGCGTTGCTTAAGCAAGTCGTGTCGTCCGTCGGAGGCCGCGGCGGTGGCAGCCGCGATTTCGCCCAGGGCGGAGTTCCGGGGGGCTCGCATGTCAACGTTGAGCAGCTTTTGCACGGGGCAGCGGGTACAATCGGAGCCTGATCCGGCAGGAGCCTGATGGCACGGTTAAAAGTTCGCGTGAGAACTCGGTCGTCCCTACGGGACTTGAATCGTTGGGTCCACTGTTCCCAGCGCTAAAGCGCTGGGCTACAATCGTTCGCCCCTCCGGGGCTGGTTTGATTCGATGCTGGAACCGCGGCTGATACTCGTCAACCTCCTGATCAAGCTGGGCGTGGCCGCAGCCGTGTCGAGCGCGCTGGTGCGCTCCAAAGAATTCAAGAGTCTGCTCTTCCGTGAGCAGCGCGAAACCCGGCACAAGATTTATCTGGCGTTGTGGATGGCGATCCCGATCGCACTCGGCGTCTGGATACGATTCAGCGCCAAGAACTTCCTCGCTGGGGACCTGTCGCTTGAAACCACGTTGCTGCTGGGTGTGATGGGCGGGCGCTTGTCGGGAGGGGTCGGCGGGGCGCTGATGTCGCTGCCCGCAACCTTGCACGGCGAGTGGGCCAGCTTGCCGTTGAATGTGTTCGCTGGAATTATTGCCGGGCAGTTGCGCCGGGTCGCGCCCGAACAGGAAGATATCTGGTCGTTCTCGCCGTTCATCGATCTCAGCCTCTATCGCTGGATTCGCCGCAATCTGCCGCGGCCGCGCGTGTTCGATTGGCAGATCGCTTTTTTCGTAACCATCGTGGGCTTGCGCTTTCTGCAGACGGAGATCTGGCGTTTCTGGCCGAACTCCATCTTCAGCCTGGAAAGCCCTGGGCTGTGGACGAGCGGCACCGGCGTAACTCTGAACGCGTATTTGGTCGAGAGCGCGATCTACCTGACCGCGGTCATGGTGGTGGGCACGGAACTGAAAATCTTCAACAGCGTGCGCATCCAGATCAAGCTGGAAGAGCAGGAACGGCTGCTGCTGCAGGCGCGCATGGCGGCGTTGCAGAGTCAGGTCAGCCCGCACTTCCTGTTCAACACGCTGAATTCCATTTCCTCGCTGGTACGCTTCGATCCCGACACGGCGCGTGAGATGATCCTGAAGCTCGCGGCCATCCTTCGCCGCCTGCTGCACAGTACGGATTCGTTCGTTCCGCTGCGCGAGGAAGTGGAGTTCATCGACAATTATCTGGACATTGAAGTCGTGCGCTTTGGACGGGACAAGCTCAAGGTCGTCAAGGATCTGGATCCGGCGTCGCTCGAAGCCATGGTTCCCAGCATGCTGCTGCAGCCGCTGGTCGAAAACAGCATCAAGCACGGACTTTCTCCGAAGGTCGAAGGCGGCAGCATTACGCTGCGCAGCCGCGTGATCAAGTCACGGCTCGTGGTGGAGGTAGAAGATGACGGCGTGGGCATGGGGTCGGCCCAAGAGTTCGTTCGAGAGCACGAGCAAGACGATGGTTTGGGAGGCATGGGTATCGGCATGGCGAACGTGGCGGAGCGTCTGAATGTGCTCTACGGCGATGCTGCCAAGATGATGATCGAAAGCCGCGAAGGCGGCGGCACACTGATCCGGTTGCGGCTACCCATTCTGCCCAATCCGGAAGAGCTGATGACGACTACGACGATTGCGCCAGCACCTTTCGGTAAAAGCCTTCATAAAACGGAATAATCTTGCTGGCGCAGAATCTTTCCATGGCGCCGGCCCGCGCCCGTTTCCCCATGGCGCGCAGAGCGGATTCATCACTCAGCAGATCGATGGCGTAACGCGCCATGGTCTCCACGTCGCCGACATCGGCCATAAATCCGGTCAACCCGTGCTCGATCACTTCCGGTACTCCGCCCGAGCGGGTGGCAATGGGGACGACCTCACAGGCCATGCCTTCCAGGGCCGCGAGTCCGAACGATTCCAGTTCGCTGGGCATCAACATCACGTCTGAGATGGCGAGTTTTTCATGGATCTGATCCTGCTTCCCCAGAAACAGCACGTGCTCGTGAATGCCTTTTTGCACCGCCAGCCATTCCGCCTGGGAACGATCCGGCCCGTCGCCAATCAGCAACAGCTTGGAAGGGATTTTCTTGCGCACACGGTCAAAGATTTCGATTACATCCAGGACGCGCTTAACTGGCCGGAAGTTCGAAAGGTGCACCAGCAACCGCTCGTCGTTTGAAACATACTCGCTACGCTTTTCCAGCCATTCCGGTTTGCGCTGGTACTCGTCGCAGTTCACGAAGTTCGGGATGACCTCGATGTGGTTCTTAATGTCGAACATGTTAAGGGTGCGGGTGCGCAAATACTGCGAGATCGCCGTCACGCCGTCGCTCTGCTCGATGGAAAAACGGGTAATCGGAAGATACGAGCGGTCGAGCCCGACCAGCGTGATGTCGGTCCCGTGCAGGGTCGTTACAAACGGTAAATGGCGCCGCGGCGGAGTCGCCGCCAGCATCTGCTTGGCCAGCATCGCGCTCACCGAGTGCGGGATGGCGTAGTGCACGTGCAGCAGATCGAGTTCATAGAGCTGTGACACCTCGGCCATGCGTGTCGCCAGCGCCAGATCGTAGGGAGGATATTCAAACAGCGGATAGCGCGTGACCTCGACCTCATGATAATGAATGTTAGGCTCCGGCCCGGTCAGACGAATCGGCTGCGAATAGGAAATGAAATGAATCTCGTGTCCCCGGCGAGCGAGCTCAAGCCCCAGTTCGGTGGCGACAACTCCGCTGCCCCCGTAGGTTGGATAACAGGTGATGCCAATCTTCATGCGCTGCCCACGATACCATCATTGGATTCGCAGGACTGGCTGGGGATGCAGGAGGGGGACGGTCAAATTGCGGTGGAACGACGCTGTGGGTGGGTCGCCGGCGACCGGGCGAGAATTTGCTTGTTTCATCGGAAAGAGGCAACTAGGCCATTCACTGCGGCCGCCAGGTCATTTCCACCCGCACTGGAATATCGTTCTTGACGGGCATGGTCAGCAGCGATGGCGGGTCGATTTTGAAATCAGCGAGTGTGGCGGGAATTGTCCCCGTGAGATGGGTCTCGCCGCCTTGCGTCACCAGTTTGAAAGGAACCTGCTTGTACTGGGCAGTCTGGCCGGCGAACTGAATCTCCAAGTCGGCGTTAATGGTTGAAGATGTGGCGTCCGATTCTGGCAGGCGAGTTCGTACGGTCACCATGGGAAACTCCGCTCCCCGCGTGACCTGGACCATATGAATGTCGCGGTTACTATCCCCGGAATCAAACGACTTGACCGGCACTGCGATCAGGAAATCGCATTGTCCGGCATGACAAACTCCTTTACCTCGCGCCGCATGGCTCACCCCCTCGGACTGATGCAGCGGATGGGATACATGGTAGGTGAGAATGCATTGTTGGAGAACCCACTCGCTGTCCGCTATGGCTAGGGTAGAAAGCGCCAGAAGCGCGAAGGCCATCGGGATGGTCTTTTTCATAAGCGCGACTCAGAATTTAACGGATACCGACAGAAGAGCAGCCACAAACGCGCCCGTCGTCACGATGGCCACCGGGCCATGCGCTTGCGCGATCCCGTGGACTTTTTCTCCTTTGTTTTTTTGATCGAAAGCCATGATTCCGAGGATCGGCGTCGCGATCATGCCAGGGCCATGGATCCAAGCCATGGCCTTATGGAAACGAATCGGCCCACGGGTTTCGGTTCCCGGCACCCTGGGCGCGCGGATGGCATAGTACGCGCTCATGAAATACAAGTCTCCCGTCACCGCGCCCAGAGCTGTATGCAGATCGCGCGAGGTCGTGCTGGTGCTCTTGCCCCCGGCGTTGAGGGAAGTGGCGACGGTGGCAATCAACGGAATAGTTGCGATCAGACCCAGCCGCTGATGGATCTTCAGCATGTGCGTCCGCTTATCCAGCAGCGCTTGCTCCCGGGCATTTCCCTGGGACTGCTCTGCGGGAAAACCCAGATCCTGTAGGGAAGGCGGTGTGGTGCTGCTGGAAGGGGCGTTCGGCAAATTCTCCTGCGAAGCCGGCGTTGGCTGGTTAACTGGTATGGCATTGCCCACTTCGCCGATTTCCAGTTTCGTATCCAGAACCGCCGTCTCAGTCCCATTGACCGTAGCGGAAGGGAACTCCATCGTCTTGAAACCAGTCGCCTCAAACTTCACGCGGTAGGTGCCAGGCGGCAGCCCGTCAAACTTATAAGTGCCATCCGTCCCCGTGGTGGTACTTCGCGTCTGGCCATTGTCTACACTCGTTGCCGTCACGGCAACATTCGCTACTGCGGCGCCGGACGGATCGGTAACCTTGCCCGTCAACGCCCCCATCGCAGCCGTCTGAGCCATGAGAGACGGACCCCATGCAACGAGCAGACAGACAAAAACGAGGCCAAGGAAACCGCTATGCTGGTCGCGAAAGATATTCCTCAACATCCTTCACCTCACCCTGAATTCGATCATGCGGTCCAAAGTAACGCGAGGAACAGAACAAGTGAAGATGACCTTTCACTCCGATGCACATTCTTTGGCTTGAGATGTCCGCACGTTAGGATGCCCAGTGCACTCAGTCCGTGCTCGGCTTCTTTGGTGTCAGATCGCAGGCTTGTTTGACTCGATCCAGATTCAGCCCGCCGGGAGAAAACTCCGCGATCTGCCGGCCGCTCCGGGTTCGGAGTTCCACCTTGAAAACCTGGGCCCCGATCATGCCCCGCACCGTGCCTTTGTCCATGGAGAGGAAGCGTCCACGCATCCAGTTCCAGCCCTTGAAGTAGTGCGTATCGTCGACCCGCACCATGACTTCCAACTGCGGCTGTCCCCAGAAGCCGGGGCGATTTGGCGGAGCCAGTCTGACGCCGGGATTAAAATCCGCCAGCTTGAGCTTGCCGTCACTGCAATACAGATTAACTCTCGGCTTGTACTCCGGGTCTTCGCGAAAATAGTTATCCGACTGAAGTTCAAAGCGCACCTTCTTCGCGCCCGTCATCTTGCCGGTGGAGGCGAACTCCAGCCACTTGCCGCCGGCGCTGACGCCGTCCGATTCGCCCTGGTTAGGACTCATGGCGCCGGTCTGGCCGCCAGCCAATACCGCCGCGCCAATCACAAAGGATAAAAGAACGGCTCTCGCCGCTAGCCCAGAACCAATTGCTTTAAAAAGCGAGCGCGATACTTTCAAGATCTCCTCCTGATCATCACACCCCTACATACTATTGAACCCCGAAGCTGCCGAAAAGTTGTATGGAATGTTCCGTTGGAATGTTCCGTGGAAGCATGGCCTTGCGGGTGTTTTTTTTTTGCTGGGGTGAATGCAGGAGGGAAGCGCTGGCCGAGCCGATAGAAAAATCGCGAGTTCGCGGAATCTGACCTGCAAGCTGAAGCGGGGTTCCGGGACCGACAAATAGCAGGTCAGCTGTAGTGTGATAGCCAAGACTTGACCTTGCACACCACGCTGTCGGATGGGGTCGCTACTGTCAGGCCGTAACAGGTTTTTTGAGCGTAATGGCTGAAGGGGCGACGAAGGGTGAACAAATGGCGCAAAGTTGCGTAAACGCCTGGTTTCGTCAGCCACCTGATTCCCCGCTTCTCCGGTGAGGCCGGAACTATGCCGTGTTCTACGGTGTCCAAATGGATATGGGCTTCTCTTGGACGCCTCGGAGGATGCAGTGCTACGCCTGCGTGTCCGTCACTATGATTCTTCAAGTAGCGCTCGCGATAGGTTGCTCTAAGCAACAGTCTGCCGTCGCCATCGTTCCGCGAGATGAACCTAGGTTGCATCAGACGATAGTTAAATCCACTCCTATCGAGAAAGCGCTTGACGAACTCCGTGCACGCTTTCCGAATCGCATCGTGATCGGTTTCGAAGAACTCTTCGACCCGCGCCCCGACAAAGAGCCGCAGATCGATCTCGGCCCCACGGGCTCGTCACTCGCGCAAGTATTGAACCGCGTTCGGATCATCGATCCGAAATACCGAGTCGAACTGTTGCAAGGCGGGCTGGTCCACGTGTATCCAGCAAAACGAAAGGCTGATCCCGTCGGTCTGCTCGACATCCGGTTACGTGAATTTTCAATGCCGCAGGACTCGTGCCTCGACCAAGCAATCGAGAACTTTGACTCTCGTGGGTACGCTCGGGAACTCACTGAATTTCTAGGGAAGCGAGAAGAGGCATGGTATCGAAAGCACGGCGGGCAGGTTTCGGGGGTGGCAGGGGATACTCCTGGCAATTGTTTTCCCATGGCGGCACCGGGTCCCGTCTATCGTCACATCAGCGTGCGCGACGCCCTGAACTTGATGGCGAGACGTAGCCTGCAAGTAAGCCGCGGTGATGTGACCCCAAACGATCCATACCCACCCTACAAACCCCTGTCTTGGAAGTTCCGCTTCCGCCGCGAGCCGGACGCCAACACTGGTCTTGGAGGGGTGCTTTTTTTTCAGGTTTTCTAGCACAGAGGAAATGTTGGCTAACAGGAGAGCGGTCAGACTTGGTTAATGTAAAATTCCGATTACACTCAAAATCCCCCGATCGGATACCGGTCTGTGTCCGATACGTGGAGCCTTGTCAACCCTGTCCGCAAGGTCGAGTCCGAACTATTACAGCAGTAGTTAACGATTCCACCGCTAACATCAAGCATGCACGTCGCCTCAATCCTCGCTTGTATCGTCGCATAACCATCGAAGAACCATAGGCGCGAGTAGGCAGGGCAAAGATGCCGCGGCGTCATTCCGGTTTTCTGGCGTGAAACCCTGGGGCCGGACCCACGTTCCACTGGGAACTGTGACCCGACATCACATCACGATTAAGGCTAACCTGTAGAAGTTGGTCGACGCGTACCTATTCTGTCCTCTAGTCTTCCGAAAACATTACGATTACAAGCACGTGTGACAGGGGTCACGGACCTCCGCCCTCAAAAAGTTCAAAATTGCAACAATGTTGGACCAACAAAAACTCGAATGGAGCTTGAAGATGAAGAGAATTGACGTTCCAGTGTTTACCATCGCAACAGCACTGGCTGTTGTTCTCAGCCTTCCCCTATCGGCGCATGCGCAAAACGCATCCGAGACACTCTACAAATCAAAATGTGTCGCCTGCCATGGTGCCGACGGAACCGGTTCGGCGACGGGGAAGAAAATGGGCGCCCACGATTTCACGACTGCCGAGGTGCAGAAAATGTCGGACGCGGAGCTCACCGACGTCATCACCAACGGCAAGAACAAGATGCCCAAGTATGGGTCTCTGAAGCCGGAGGAAATTAAGGGACTGGTGGCTTACATCCGCACTCTGAAGAAATAGTCCTGGCCGGTTCTTGCCACCAAGGGAGATTGTCCAGCGCGGCGGATGATCCGCGGCAGAATGTGGAGTGTGTCTACCCAGCGCCGCGTAGGAGAAAGGAGAGTAGCGCTTTCCAATGAATCTCCGAGAACGCATCCGACACTGGTCGCAGCCAATCTATTTTCTGGGGCAGAATCCCGTCACGCTTACGGGTACCGTGGTCACGACGAGCGCGGCGCTTACCACCATCGCCTTCTGGTTCTATGAAGTCTTCTTGCCGGGGCCGCCGCATCCTTATATTGGCCTTCTGGTCTTTCTGATCCTGCCGGGCATTTTTGTACTCGGCCTGCTGCTGATTCCACTTGGCATCTGGCTCAGGCGGCGAAGTCTGCTCGGGAGCGGGGAACTGCCGAGTGTTTACCCCGCCATCGACCTGCGGTTGCCGGTGGTGCGGCGTACCATGGCGTACGTGTCAGTGGCGACGATGCTCAACGTCCTCATTTTTGGGACCGCATCGTACCGCGGCGTACAGTACATGGATTCAACGAGTTTCTGCGGGACGACTTGTCACCGCGTGATGGATCCCGAGTATACGGCCTATCAGAATTCTCCGCACTCGCGTGTGGAATGTGTCGATTGTCACATCGGACCCGGAGCGGGGTGGTTTGTGCGATCGAAGCTTTCCGGTCTGCGACAGGTGTTCGCGGTAACCTTCCACACTTATTCGCGCCCCATTCCTTCGCCGGTCAAGTACCTCCGCCCGGCGCGCGAGACCTGTGAGCAATGCCACTGGCCGCAGCGCTTTACCGGCGGCAAGTTCCTGGTGAATACCAGCTACAAGGACGACGAAAAAAATACGCCTCAAACGGACGTGTTGGTGCTGAAAGTGGGTGGACACACGTGGCAGGGCGCGGTCGGCATCCACGGGCGCCACCTCGCCGACATGGCGCGCATCCGCTACATTTCGACCGACACCGCGCGCCAGACTATCCCGGTCGTGGATTACACCGACGATCAGGGAAAGACCACCGAATTCATTTCCAGCGATGCGAAACCAACCAAAGAACAATTGGACCAGGGAGAGCGTCGCGTGATGGATTGCGTGGATTGCCACAACCGGCCCACGCATGCCTTCGACTTGCCCGAAAATGCAGTGGACAAGCAAATGTCGCTCGGACGCATCGGCCCGGATCTTCCCTACATCCGAAAAAAGGCGGTCGAGGTTCTCAAGGTGAATTATCTTACCCGCGATGTGGCCCAGCAGCGCATCACCGGCGAGATCAACAATTTCTATCAAACCAATTACCCGCGGATCTACCAGACGCGGCGCGCGGTGGTGGAGCAATCGGGCAAAGAGGTGGCAGCGATCTACCTGCGCAACATCTTCCCCGATATGCGTGTGACCTGGGGCACTCACCCGAATAATCTTGGGCACAATGATTCGCCGGGCTGCTTCCGCTGCCATGACGGCAGTCATACCAGTGCCGATGGCCAGACCATCACCAATGATTGCAGTGCGTGCCACAACTTGCTGGCGGTTCAGGAGGAAAACCCGAAAGTGCTTACGGATCTTGGCATGAAGTAAGCATTGCCGAAAGTTTGACATGGCTGAAACAAAAGTTGTGCGAAGGAAGTGGTGTGCGGGTCTGAGAATTGCCCTCGCGGCGCTCGTCGCCACGGTTTTATCCCTTCTGTTTTCGGAATGCCCCGCACGCGCCGCCGACCAGCCGGGGGCGGAATGTCTCGCGTGCCACGGCGAGAAGAGCATGAGCACAACGCGAGCCGGCAAAACGGTTTCGCTGTACGTGGACGGGAAGAAATTTTCGACTTCCATACATGGCAGCTTCGGGTGCACGGGCTGCCATGCCGACCTGGAAGGAAAAGAGTTGCCGCACGAAACGCCGCTGGCGCGGGTTAAGTGTGGCACGTGCCACGCCACCGAGCAGGAGCAACATGCCCGGTCGCTCCACGGGAAGGCGATTGCGCGCGGCGATCCTCTGGCGCCCCACTGCGTGAATTGTCACGGGAACCACGACATCTATCCGGTGAAGGATCCGCGGTCGGCTGTGGCGGCGTTGAAAGTGCCCTTCGTTTGCGGCCAGTGCCATCGCGAAGGAACTACGGTTTCGCGCAATCGGCCCATTCCCCAGGATAATATTTTGGAGAACTATTCCGAGAGCATTCACGGGGAGGCGTTGCTGAAGAAGGGGCTGTCGGTGGCCCCGAACTGCGCCACTTGCCACACCGCGCATTCGATCTTGCCGCATACCGACCCCGCTTCCTCGATCAATCGCCGGAATATTGCCGCCACCTGTACAAAATGCCACTCGCAAATCGAAACCGTCCACCGCAAGGTTATTCGCGGAGAACTCTGGGAAAAACAGGCCAACGTCCTGCCCGCCTGCCCGGACTGCCATCAGCCGCATAAGATCAGGAACGTCTTCTATGCGCAGGGTATGGCCGATGCGGACTGCATGCGTTGCCACGCGGACGAGAAGTTGCGTCGCGCGCGCGACGGAAAATCCATGTACGTCAACGCGACCGAGGTGAACCATTCGCGTCACAGTGAGGAACCCGGCAGGCTTCGGAACGTTGCCTGCAGCCAATGCCACTCGGAGGTCAACGCCTCCC
>Ga0209117_1000298_pt1 | contig 24647 bp, 22 predicted proteins | sample BlaSpr_A8_OM2_M2_FD_187978 | JGI IMG/M metagenome (GOLD analysis project Ga0209117, IMG submission 187978) | Forest soil microbial communities from Thunder Bay, Ontario, Canada - Black Spruce, Ontario site 2_A8_OM2_M2 (SPAdes) (version 2) | ecosystem: Environmental > Terrestrial > Soil > Boreal... | reverse complement strand
GGTCACGCTGGTGGCGAAGGGCGCGTACACCGACCTGAACAAGGCGGTCCTGACCGGTCTCGCGGCCAGCCAGGCGCCGGACCTCGCGCAGTGCATCGAAACCGACGCCGCCAAATACAACAGCTCAAAGGCGCTCGCCGACCTGACTCCTTACATCAACGCAGTCGACGGGCTCAGCGACGCCGACCTGAAGGACATCTTCCCGGTCATGCTCAACGCGGCCAAGATCAGAGGGACCTACTACCAGTTCCCCTTCAACAAGTCGACGACAGTCCTCTATTACAACAAGGACATGTTCGCGGCCAAGGGCATCACCAGCCCACCCACGACGTGGGACGAGTTCTTCGCGGACGCCGCCAAGCTGGCCGACCCAGCCAAGGGAGTGACGGGCATCGAGGGCCCGACGCTCGACACCTTCTTGAGCATGCTGTACGAGTACGGCGGCCAGATGTATGACAACCCGACAAACCCGACCAAGGCGACGATCAACAGCGCGGCCGGGATCAAGGCCCTGACCCTGTGGTCCGACGCCATCAAGTCGGGCGCCGCGAAGCCGATCCCCGCCGGCAACTTCGCCGACCAGGTCGACTTCCAGAACCAGAAGACGGCGATGTACATGTCGACACAGGTGAGCTACCAGTTCATCAAGGGGCCGATCGGCACCAAGTTCAAGTTCGACGAGGCTGCCTTCCCCGGCGGTGACAAGGGCGTCAAGGATGAGATGTTCGGCGCCAACCTATGCGTTTTCAACAAGTCCGCGAAGGATGTGCAGCACGGGGCTTTTCTCTACATGAAGTACCTGACCAGCCAGGACAGCACGACGAAGTGGGCGCAGACCACTTCCTATATGCCGGTCCGGCAGTCGGCCTACGCGGCGCTGCAGGGCAGCTTCTACGCGCAGAACCCGTCCCAGGGCGTGGGTGCGGGGATGCTGAGCAAGGGCCAACTGTTCGCCCTCCCGGTGACGCCGACCAGCAACGAGCAGCGGGACGCGCTCACCACTGAGCTGGGCAACATCGTCGCGGGCCGGGCGGATCCCAAGACAGGGCTCGACAAGGCGGCGCAGAAGATGAACGACATCATGGCGACGGGGTGAGCTAGAGCTCGCCCCGCTCGCGCAGCTTCTCGATCACCAACCGCACCCCGCGCGCACAGCGCTCGAGATCGTCGGGGCCTAGCCAGGCGACCTCGTCGATCTCGGCCGCCGGCTTGATCTCGCCCTCGAAGTCCGCCTCGTAGCAGACGAGGTCGACCGAGGTACCGGGCGGATAGTCGTGCGCGGGGGCGCGAAACGTGCCGACCGGTACCAGTGTGTCGGGCAGGAGGCGAACGCTGACTTATTCACGAACCTCGCGCAGCAGCGCGTCCAGGTCGCTCTCGCCTGGCTCTCGCTTTCCGCCCGGCAGATAGAACGCATCCTTACCTGACGTGCGCACGGTGAGCAGCCGCCGGTTTTCGATGCGTACCCAACCAAGCGCGTCGACAGTCCATTTCTCGCCGAGTGGTCGATAGCTGTCGATGCGGTCGAGCAGCGCAATAGGTTCCCGCTCGGCGATCAGCGTTCGCCCGTATTCGGGTCGCATAAAGCCTTCGCGCATGGTGTGATCGATCAGCAAAAGCAGCGAGTCAAAGTAACCGTCGACGTTGAGCACCGCGCACGGCTTCAAGTGCAGGCCGAGCTGCGCCCAGGTCCACGCCTCGAAGAGCTCGTCGAGTGTGCCGACCCCGCCTGGCAGCGCGACGAAGGCGTCTCCCAGCTCAGCCATCAGGGCCTTTCGTTCGTGCATGGTCTCGACAACTCGCATATCGGTCACGTCCGCATGCGCAATCTCGCGCACAACGAGGTTCCGCGGGATGACTCCAATCACCTCGCCGCCATCCTCGAGCACCGTGTCCGCCAGCACGCCCATCAGGCCGACGCCGGCGCCTCCATAAACGAGCCCGACGCCCCGCTTGACCATCTCGCGCCCGAATCTCCGCGCCGCCTCCGCGTACACAGGTGACCGACCAGTCGACGATCCACAGAACACTGTCAATCGCATTTCGGGTAACGAATGTTATCGCGAGCCACAGGTCTGACTTGAATCAAACGAGGACCGGTAGCATTCGTGCCCTGGCACGAGCGTCCCGTCTCAGCTCACTCAAGGCAGCGTGGAATTTGTGGTCGGCGTTTTGGTCCAGATTTAGTGGAAGGTTGAGGGTGCGGATCAGGACCGACTCCAGCAACCACGGCCGCGGATTTTCGATCCAAGTTACGAAAGCGTTGTCGGCCATCCAAGTTGACAGATCCAACTCGGCTGGTCCGAAAGTCATCACTGTTCGTTCACCGACTCGTCTTAGTTCAAGCCCCAGCAAGCAACCGAGCGTGAGCCGCAATGTCGACCCTTCTGCATTTCCGCGGTAATGGTTGCGCAGTCGGGAACGTAGTGTCGCTCTACTCCGTCCGGGCGCACGAGGAGCGATGCCCACGTAGAGAAGCTTCCGGTCTTTGACCTCGATGCACCGGTTGGCATCAATACCGCCCGGAATCGTGCGGAAGTACCAGCCGTAAATGCCCGCGACTTCGGGAACTGGCGACGGACCCGCCAGAATTTCGGCTCGGGAGTAGAGATGACTCGGATGTCTAAGTGCGTCGACTCCGTGATCCGGCGAAACTACTTGGTCCAATCCCGAGCCCTGTAGAACTCCAACTGTTGTCCCAGGGAAAGCCCTTCAGTTGGGAGCGTGACCTGACCACCGAGTTCGCGGATACCGTCCACAAGGCCGAACGCCCGGTAGTCATCGCCGGCATGAATTTCGAAAACAGTGGAGCTAAAAGCCCCAAGTTCGAGCTTCAGTGCGTAAAGAACCTCCGCACCCCACCGTCGCCGTTCGGCGCGGCCTGAATTCTTCAGCGTCTGGTCATAGGGCTCGAGCACGGTGTCTGGGTCGACCAGGCCATGCTTGGCCGAGAGGACGAACCAGCGGTCGCAAGTCCGCTCCACGTACTTACGGCGACCGCGGAACAGTGGAGATGTGTAGAGGTCACGAGCTGAAATGGGCTTATCGAGCTTGGACTTGACGCAGCCGACCAGACCTATCCGGCGTGGCTCAAGCACCAGGAAATGTGCCGTCTTTTGGTGCCGAAGTCAACTTAGTCAACCATTCCTGGCCGTCCAGGTGGCCTCGCAATGTTCACAGTGGCGGCCATGGATTGGGCATCGCCTGACTTCAAGGCGGTCGGTCGCAGCTCGGTAACTGTCGCCGCAACAGGGACAGCAAGCCCGACCATCGTGAATGCGGAGAGCGATGCGACATAAAGGACACTGACCTTCGACTACAGACCCGATCGCTTGCTCCGCCTCATCGCGCAGCGATTTCTTGCTGATGGCCGCGTCACCATGCCACAGATTTACGTTTGGCGACAAGCGCCAGCCTATTTACACTCGGACCGTCAGGTCGAAACGGCAATACGGCTCATTGCGGGCCGGGTACGGATGATAGCCAGGAGCGCGTCTGACGTACGAGCTCCCTTTCAGCGTCCAATGGCAACCAAGCTGGATCGAAGATCCACTTCAGACTACTTACCGTGACGTCGCCTATGTGCACCGGAGCAATCTTGAAATGGGCATCTTCTGCGAAGGTCACAATCGCAGCAGAACGAGCATGAAATCCGACCGCAAACGCCACGCTCTGATACAGATCTGGTCGCGACCATTCCTCTCGTATCGCCTTGTATTTCACATCACCAATAGCTGGATATGGCTGAAACAGCAGGTCGGGATTGATCGTGTGGCGACTCCCGACCAATTGGCGTGCACTCTTGACCACCGTGCACAGGTCTGCCAGACCTTCCTTTAACGAGGTCCGGATGCCTTCTTCGACCATCTCCGGGGTTCGAATCAGAAAGCATCTCGCTACGCTGCCACCCTCGGACACTGCGCGCCCTTCCGCTCTCAATACATGGCGCGCAAGCAGAAGTGCATCGCCGTACGACTTTGTTCGAGAGTCCAGACCGGTCGCCAAGTCGCCACCGCGAATGTCACCCACGTCATCCATGCGGACTACTGCCCGTTGCGCGCGGCGCCGTAGACCGTCGCGAAGATTGGCATTCTGAAGGATCGACCGGGCCGTACCCTTCAGGACTCGGTTTATTGGAATGTCGATGTCGAACTCTTCGTAGTTGCATGTCAGTAGAAGACTGCCGGTGTAGTACCGGCTCGCCGTGGGTACTGCTTCAAGTTGTCCTCTGACCGCTGTCACCTCGTCGACCTGGGCACGATAATCGCGGAGCAAGTCACTTCTCATAAGGGATTCGAGCGCGTTGAGGAACCAGTGAACAACAACTTCAAAGAGGGATGCCTCGGTCGCGATATGTCCGATCTGCTCCTCCAGCCTCGGCCACGCCTGGGTCCTCGAGAACAAGTACAAGAGATGGTTCGCTGGGATTTTGGGCTGAACGACGATCTGGAGGCCCGATATCACAACCAGACCCACCGCATCGCTTACTCGAACAATCCAACCGGTGCCTGTGGTGGGCGCAACACTTATCACAGAGGCCGCCGGCGCATCTTCATCGTCGGTGCGCGCAGCCCCCCACCATTGTCTGTTGGACGCGAGGCGTTCCCCCAACTCAGCCAAGGCCTCGGCTTCTTGATTGTTCAAATCGAGGACGGTTGGTTGAGACTCCGTGATTGTTATGGATCGCATGCGATCGAAGGCCAGAATGTCTCCGCTTTGAAACCGTCCACTTTGTCAGGCTGATCGAAGAAATACTCTTGAATCAGCGGATGGACCTTTCGCTTCCAGATGGCGCAAAGGCGCTTCGGGGTCATCACGGCGGTCATAAAGAAAGCGTGTCCAACGGTGTGGTGCCTGTCCCCAAGCTCGGCCTCGAGCTTTGAGTTCAACGCCTCGAAACCCTTACGAAGATCGGGAACCTCATTCGTGTGACTTTCATAAAAGCGATCCAAGATCTGCCCGTCAGGCCCGACCTCAAAGACATCGAACCTACGTCGCAGCGCTGCGTCGATACTCCGGATACTCCGGTCGGCGGTGTTCATCGTGCCAACGAACCTGAGATTCGCGGGAAGCCGAAAGTTTCGCGTGTACGGCAGATTCAAGCGTTCGTTGCGGTATTCGAACAGGTACATGAGCTCGCCAAAAACTCTGGGAAGATTCGCTCGATTCATCTCATCGATGATCAAGAAGTAATCGCCGGCATTTGGGTCGATACGTCGAACCATGTTCATCAAAATGCCATCCACAGGCTTGAACGAAATTACACCGTCAACAAGTGTTGGGCGCAGACCTTCGATGAACTGTTCATATGAGTAGCTGGGATGAAACTGGATCGTTTCTGAGGCACCGGGACGATCTTGTGAAAGAAATCGAACAATGGCTTTTGCTACCCAGGTCTTGCTCGTGCCGGGAGGCCCCGCCAGTACGACCTGATAGCTGTCGCCCCGAAGAGCCTCGACCAGCTCGCGTAGTTGGTCGGTGGGCCACAAGGTTGCGGCTGCCAGATCCTCGAACGTGAATTCCGGGTTGGGGCGGTCGCCGGTATCGGGGTTAGCTAATACCTGGACAAGAAGGGGAGTCGTCTGGTTGTTGAGCGCGCCCTGGTCGATGGGCTCACCAGGCCGGCTAGCTAGTGCAAGGTTTTGCAGCGCCCAGCCAACGTCAAGCGGGCGGAAATTTGACAATCGGACGAACAGCTTGCACTCGTCCGTTGTGTAGTAGTCGGGCATCTCCTCAACATCGACTGCCTCCGATTGATCAGTAATCGCCTCAACCTTTGCTTCCCACATCGACTTCGGGTTGTATAGGAAGGCGAAGGTCGGCACATGGGATCCCAGTTGAATCTGCAGTCGATTGAGCCCCTGAGCGGACAGGGCACGGCGTTCCCGGCCTCCTAACGCCCCCCACCAAACGGAACCTTTGTCGTTGGCGATCGCGCGATGTCGCTCAATCGTGTCAACTGCTGGTTCCTCTGACCACTTGAGCAAGAGATGGCTAGGCGTGGGGATAACACTTGGCTGCCGAGCGAGGTCGCGCAGTTTGTCTACGAATCCTGCGCTTAGGCGGAACAAGTAGCCCTGCTTTACGGATCCCTGTTGCGTAAACGGACCGGCGTCAGGCGTACGAATCGAAGCCGGCAGAAAACCTAGCGCAATTGGTTCAGTGAATTGGCTGTACTCAGTACGAAGGAGATAGCCTTCCTTATCCCACGGCTCACCGGGCAATTCGCCGGGTCGATCCGCGGTAATTGCCTCAGAGTTGACCCGACTGATCGCTCGCAATGCCGAATTCGCGTAATGCAGAATGACATCGCCGGGCTCGACTTTCAGTAGGTTTGTATGATGGCCAATGGGAAAGCCAGCTTTGCTTTTCTGAGGCGCCCACAGATATCCACCTTGGAGCTCTACTTGATAAGTGACGCCCTGATTCACCCACCAAAAACCACCCGCGGCCGACTCAAGGATGCTGCGCAGTTCATCGAGGTCCTGACCGTTAGGACTCTTCGGTGCAGCTCCAAGCCGAATTGAGTTCCGCGCATCTCGCCAGGACCGATAGCGCTCGTCAGCCACGCGAATGAATTCCCTCAGGGGCATATCGAGAGCAACTTTGCCTTCGTCAGTGATTGCCCAGATTCCATCCTCTTTTGTCAACCATTCGGCTTTAACCGCATCAACAGATGCCCAGGAAATCGTGTTCTGCCACCTGATCTTGCCGCCTTGCGTGGAGGTGTTCTCCCATTCCGTAGTTGCCATTCGACGGGAAACTTCGCCCATGAGCTCGGCAAAAGTCATAGGACTCCCGCGATCAGCCAAGGCGGTTAATGCCGTCTTAAGAAGTTCTCCGGCTCTCTCGTGCGAAATTTGTCCCTGGGAACCGGTTCCTTCGCTCAACCTTTTGCGCCCCTAGCCTTGGTCTCAGCGTCCCGCACCAATACATGCGGCGCGACATGAAGCGCGCCAGCTACAGCCTCAATTGCGGCAAGCGACGGCGCCTTAAGCCCGCGTTCGAGCTGACTGATATACGTGCGGTGCATGTCGCTCTGGTCGGCGAGCCCCTCTTGTGAAAGCCCTGCTGCGAGCCGTCGATCACGCATGACGCGTCCAAACGAAGCCTGTAGACGGCTTTTGGGTGGCACCCGAAAAAGCCTGAGGACTGCGAGACTAGGGGTCTACAGACTATAGTCATCGCATTCGTCAGTTGACGTCGCGACCATCAGCACGTGTCAACCTGGCCCGAAGAGGGCGTCGACAGCGCCCTGCAAAGCTAACAGGGTCGCGGCGGAAAGGCCTAGACCCCTGTGCATCGAAATCGACGGCGTCAAGTACAACTTCTCGAAGCGCTTGCGAACACCTGTTCGCCCGGCTATACTCTCGGCAGCCCGCCGACATCCCCGCCCTAGGAGACGTCATAATCCTGCCTCTGCTTTCGGCGGACGAGTCCGTTGACGCCCGCCTCGCTAATCCGACAACGGCGAACCTGCGGACCGTAAGCCGGGCGGGCCCTGTATACGGTGCCCACGCGTACCACACCAAGATTCCATCGGAGGCAATTGAGCCTCATCTGCTTCGCTACTCGAAACCTGGTGACCTGGTTGTGGACCCTTTTTGCGGAAGCGGGATGACTGGGGTTGCGGCGGCACGACTAGACCGGCGCGCATGGCTGTCGGATCTCTCGCCAGCAGCAGTCCATATCGCTCGGAACTACACAACGGCCTGCGAGCCTTCTGCGTATTCCGTAGCCGCCGCGGCGGTCGTGGACAAGTGCAAGGTTATTCACGACCGCCTTTACGGATCGACTTGTCACGTCTGTGGAGGACAAGCCCGGGTTGCCTATGTCATCTGGTCGGATGTTCGGGCTTGCGTGAACTGCGATGTTGAGCTACGAGTGTGGGACCAGCGAAACACCGGTTTGCGCAATCTCACATGCTCTTCCTGCAAGAGCTCTTTTCGCAAGAGTCACGGTCGTTTCCTACGGGAAGAACCGGTGCGAATCAATCTTCACTGCCAGTCATGCGGTCGCACCGAACGAGAACCGCTTGCCGGGGACATCGTAGCGGCCAGTGGCGATCGATCGGCGATCAGGACGTGGTATCCACGGGTCCCCTTCGACGCAGGTCGTGAAATGTGGCGTCAAGGCCATGCCGAGCTCGGTGTTTGGGAAGTCGCCGACTTCTATTCGCCAAGGAACCTTGAGGCATTGAGTCAGATATGGAGCGAGATCCAGCAACAGAGTGATGCGAGGATTCGCGACGCCCTCATGTTCACATTGACGGCGATCGCCAATCGTGCTTCGAGGCGCTACCAATGGAACGCAAAACGGCCAACGAATGTACTTGGAGGCACTCTATACATCGCTTCCCTTCGGTACGAGTTCAATGTCTTCGACCTCTGGAGGAGGAAGGCCGCCGCTATCAAAAAGCTGTTTGAAGCTACGCGCGGGTCAACGGTTGACATTCAGGTCAGTCTAGGCTCAGCGACCGACCTACCCCTGCCCGATGAGTCGGTTGACTATGTTTTCACCGATCCGCCATTCGGAGCCAACATTGTGTACTCGGACTGCTCGCTCTTGTGGGAGTCCTGGCTGGCTACGCTCACCGATCGTGGCGCCGAAGCCATAGTCACTCGGCACTTGTCGGCAGAGAACGGAGGCCAGAGTGTCGAGGGATACCGACTACTCATGTTGCAGGCATTCAACGAGATCGGCCGAGTACTTAAACCTGAACGCTACGCGACGATGGTCTTTCAGAACACGGATCCGGTGGTCTGGGAGGCGATTCTTAGCGCCCTTGCGGAAGCTGGGCTGGTCATCGAAGACGCAGCTACCCTCCACAAAGCTCAGCCGTCCTTCAAAGGTGTCAAGGCACAATTGGAGGGGGAGCGGGTTGCAGCCACGGATATCGTGCTCACACTCCGCCGGGGTCCAAATGGCTCGCATCTCAACGGCTCCGCAACATGGGGCGCGATCGATGAAGCGCTGCGCTCCGAGCTGAACCGAGCGAGCGACGCAACTGGTCGAATGCGATCGATCGGTCATCTTTATGCCGTGGCCTTGGCGGCTGCGATCTCGAATGAACTATCCGTCAGGGACGTCAATTTCAGCCGCATTGAAACGTGGCTCGGAGAGCACTGCGACTACGACAACGGATGGCGACTCAAGAAAGAGATAGTCGCGACCCACATGGAGACTGGCAGTGCGTTTCAGTGAGCTCTATCGAGGCCGCCTTACAAAGCTTCAATTCACCGATCGTCCGCCAAAGCGGGTAGTGCCCAAGACCATCCCCTCGCACGGTAGCAAGGGCTCGCCGGTCTATCTGGCGCATAGCTATCCGACAAAGGTGCCGCCGGAGGCGATCATTCCATTAATTGAACATTTCACCCGTGTCGGAGATGTGGTCTGCGACCCATTTGCCGGCAGTGGGATGACAGGAGTAGCTGCCCGCAGGACGGGGAGGCAAGCCTTCTTAAATGATCTCTCGCCCCTCGCGTTCCACATAGCGTGGAATGTATCGAGGCCGTGTAGCCCGCTTGAATTGGAATTGGCCGCCAAGGAAATTGTGGCTGCGTGCCGTTCGGACTTCGACTCTTGGTACGGCACAGTTTGTACATCCTGCAAGGGAGCGGCGAAGATCGAATGGCTTCTGTGGGGAGATACGATCGCCTGTCCCAAGTGCTCGAGCCCTGTGAGTCTTTGGGACACTGCGTTCGATCCAACTAGCGGAACCATGCCTCGCGATCTACATTGCGATGCGTGTGACGCCCAGTTCAGGCGCACTCAAGCTGAGTTCCTGGAATCGGCTCCGGTATGGGCCAGCGTAACTTGCTTGAACGGCTGCAGGCGACGCGAACGTCCCGCTCTCTACAGCGATGCGCTCAGCGCTGCCGAACACACGATGCAGCCAATCACGGATTGGGTGCCTAGCCGGACTGTGGAGTCAGGCCGCGAAATGTATATTCGCTCAGCTCTTCAGCTGAGAGGAATCAAGACCGTTGCCGACTTCTACACGCGACGCAATCTACGGGCTCTAGGCCGGTTGTGGGCCAACATCCAAAAGTGCGGCGACTCGCGCGTCCGTCAAGCATTGGCATTCGCCTTCACAAACACTGCCTGGCACGGCACACGCATGCGCCGGTTCAACGCTCGTGGGGGACAGCGGCCGTTAACTGGCACCTTGTACATCCCTCAGATGTCGGTTGAGGTCAATGTTCTGACAGTTTTCGAACACAAGATTCAGCAGCTGAAACGCTTCTACGCGTCCGAGCCGGCGTCAAACTCACAAGTGGGTATCAGTCTTGGCTCGGCCAACAAACTCAACTTACCCGACGCGTCCGTTGACTATGTATTCACCGACCCCCCGTTCGGGTCCAACATCTTCTACGCAGACTGCAATCTGATTGCCGAGAGTTGGCTGGGAAGAGTGACTGACGTTTCCGAGGAGGCTGTCGTCAATCGGTCACTACGCCCGGCACATGGCGGAAAGACCGTCGCGGACTACACGGTCCTCATGACAGCCGCATTCGCAGAAATTGGACGGGTATTGAAGCCGGCAGCCTGGGCGACGGTGGTATTCCAGAACACTGATCCAATGGTTTGGAAGGCATTGCAGGACTCCCTCAGCATGGCCGGCCTCAGCCTTGAGCGGGCAAGCACCCTAGATAAAAGTCAGCAGTCACACAAGGGATATCGCGGCCGGGCAGGCGTTGAAGACGTGGCGTCTTTCGACATGGTCTTGCACTTGAGGCGGTCGTCGAGCAAGCGTCTGGCGCAATTGTCCTCTGCCTCTTTGTCCAAAGACCGGATTGCTGATGCGACAGAACTCATTCACAAGCACCTGGTGAACCTTCCGCATGTTGGCACATCACCTCACGCTGACCGCCAACGGTCCCTTCCGTACCTGTATTCGATGCTCCTTGAAGCTCATTTCAACGGTGATATCGGGCTGGAAGCCGAAGGGTTTACTCGCGTTCGCCAAATCTGCCAATCCAACTTCGAATGCGATAGCGCTGGACGGTGGCTCGTACATCCGAGAAGGCCTCCGAATCTCTCGATAAGATCGAGCTTGAAAAGAGGATCGTTGGCCCAAAAACACAAAATCGGAGAGCACCCGCCCAGCCAGTCCTAGCAGGGGCGGCGTACCCGGGTCCAGACGGCGCATTCTGACGGAAGTACTAAGCCTTCACGACCATCGTGGAGCCCTCGTTTGATGCCAAGGACACTGGTATCTGGAGAGGTCTGGTCCCCCGAAGCCCGGCCAATCACTGAACCAAGAAAGCAATCGCGATCTGAAGGCGTGAGAATGGCAAGAAACCAAGGCATGCCCTAATGAGCCATCGATGAACGGCGCCTTCGACAAGCAACAAGAGCTCCTACCAGGCCCTTCCAACAGTGGCGTGCCTACGCGAGCGGGTGCCAAGAAGGCGGGAGCCCTCCGCTGGCTGCCGTTCTCAAAGCAATTCTCTCCTAAACAGGTGGCGTCACTTGGCGACTTCCTGGAGATCGTTGAAGATCAGGCCGGGTCAAAGGACCAGATTGAGCTCGCATTCTTGCGACGGTTCCGGCCAGACTCCGACCCTTCGAACCAACAGTTGCGAACAATGGCCTACAACGCGGTGCTTTCGGCGCAGCATTACGGGCTCATGAATTCGCGGCTCGCGCTTACCGACATAGGACGCGATTTGCGTAATGCTGCCGATGACAACGAGCGGCTGCAGTTGTTGGCTCGGCATATTCTCAAACATCTCAATGGCATCGAACTAGTGCATGGCCTGGACGGGATCGATCGAGCCGGACTGAAGCTTCGCAAAGAACAGATCGCAGAGCACTTCACGGGACGCGGCCTATGGTCGAATCCGGATGGAACGGATATCAACCACGTGGTCGCCTGGCTCAGAACTGCGGGAGTCTTTCATGGAGAGAGCGGCTTCCGTCTCGATATAACCCGCTTCGCGGAACTCGCCGAGATAACCGTTGACGAGGTTTCCCAAGTAGGACGTGTCGACCCAGTAGGTGCTGCAATCCTTGAGGAGCTCGCCCTCATTCCAGGGCGTTCCGCCACAACCGGAGAGATGCAACGTCGGCTCAAGGTCCGGCCGGGTCTTGATATGAACGTTCCCCGCTTTGTCGGGGTACACCTTCGCCCACTAGAGAAAGCAGGACTCATCAGCGTCACAAAGACGACCGGAGGGCGAGGAGGAGAGGCCACGCGCATGACAGCAACACCCCTGTTCAGGCGTGAAGTTGTCCAAGCAATCCTAAAGCGAGTCCAACAGAGTGGGTTATCGGTTTCTGACCCCGAATTACAGATCCCGATGGCAGAGCTTGTAGCCCGAATGAGGGATCGGGACAAGGACACAAAAGGGCGCGGCCTTGAGTTATTCGCCCTCCGCCTGCTATTGCGTCTCGGCCTCTCCGAGATTCGCTGGCGTCCGCGCACGAGACAAGCTGAGGAGATCGATGGTACGGCCGTCGGATACGTTCCCGTTCACACCCGATGGCAAATCCAGTGCAAGAACACAACTACCCTGCACGTGGACGACGCGGCCAAGGAAGCCGGCCTGGCCCTGCGAAATCGTTCGACGATCATCATGCTTGTGACCACCGGGCAACTGAGCGACGCAGCCACTGATTTTGTCCGAGACGTAATCCGACATAGCCCTTATACGGTGCTGTGCTTTGACGCGGCCGATGTGGCGCGGCTGGCCAATTCCGAGGAATCTCTCGTAGACCTCCTTCACCGCGAGGCTCAGCTGGCACATGAATTGCGGGGCGATCAATTCCGCTGAGAAGCACAAGGGCTTGACTTAGCCCTGCGAACTGGCGCGAGTTCCTCGATGATGTTCCAGTCGCATTTCAAAAGGAACGTCTGCTCGAGGTATTCGTCGACTCAGTCCAGCTAGGCGGCGGTCATGTGGTTGTCGTTGGCCAGACCCATCCGTTCGCCTTGGTAATTGGCTACCGGGAGGTGGAATACGCAGCACGCCTCTATATCTGGAATGTGACACACGGAGGTGGGGCTGCCAGGGCACCGAACGAGTTTCGAATTCAAGTCACTGGTGTGTCTGGTGATATCAGCGCTCCGCCGGACGGACAGGCACTTGTCGTGGGATGGGACCCAATAGACGAGGTGTTCGCTGCATTCGACCCTAAGCGCCACGAAAAGCCGAGCATCGAATCGCCTTCGATTCAGATTTCACGTCAGACCCTCCATGCTGGCCGAGTGGCGGGGATCGCCTCGCAGGTCCGAGCAAACGGCGAAACGGCTCTTGCCTTCCGTCCTGACTTGATGACTACGTATATTGCCGAACAAGGCAACCTTCACACGCTGGGCGAAGATCCAGTTGTCTTGGCTGCGGTCGCGGCCGCCGCTCAGGCAGCTCCAGATGCCCCGCCGGCCCCGCCAGACGTCCCTCCCGAGCGACGGCATGTCCTACGCGAGGTTCTCGAAGCTGTTCGCGCCCATGATTTCCGGCAACGAGTGCTCACGGCGTACGGCCGCCGCTGCGCCGTCTGCGGTATGGGGCTCGAACTGCTCCAGGCCGCCCATCTCGTTCCGGTCGGAGAACCAGGCGGGACTGATGAAACATCAAACGGCATAGCTCTGTGCTCTCTTCATCACGATGCGTACGACCGCGGCCTCATTACGGTGACCGCGCAGTATGAGATTCGAATAAATGAGCCAATGCTCGCTGCTCATCGCAAGGCGGGTGTCGGTCACGGAGAGGAGCCGTTTCGGACTTCTCTTGGTAGCGAGATCAGGTTGCCCGACATGAAAGCTGATAGGCCCAAGAAGAACTATCTAGAACGAGCTATGGCTCTACGAGGATGGTAAAGCTCGTGGTTGGCCAGCCAGTCGCTAGCAGCGGTAGACTCCCCGACTGATGCCGTCTCAGTAGCCGAACAACAAGATTCCTTCAAACGGCAGGGCAAGCCGTCCACTGGCGTAGATAGCGTCGAGCAAGGCGAGCGAACTCAGGTAATCGGCTTCAGTGACCTCCCGGCCCGAATTCATTCGTCTGTAGCCGGCCATCACTCCCAACGCCAGAAAACGAGCATCAACGATCAACGACGATCGGACCAGGTTGCGATAGATTGCATTACCCAATGTTCCACGGCCTGCTTCAACTTCAATTACAACCCCGAGCTCGTCATGTATCGCATCGACGTCGTATTGGATTCGTGCGCTGCCGTTGCCCCCAAAGAGAACAGGGCGCACGATTCGGCCTGACAGAGTTTTCCCCGTCTCGACCGTGTAGCCCAGCGCTTCGAGACCGGGCGTCAGTTCCTTAAGGACTCCATTGCTTCCTAGCCCGCGAACCGTTGTGGTGTCAATCCGCGATCTGGCGGCGGCTACCACATCAACTATCTGATGCGCCCAGCGTGGTGGACGGGTGCGAGCAGGGTAATACATCCATTGCGGATAGATCGACGTCATCGATCTGATAGTCCGCCGAAGACGGTGAGACTCGGGATGCGCCGGCATCTAAGCTGTGGCGCTCCAGCTGTTACCCGTCGGGCTCAAGGTCGTCTTCGTCGTCTTCGTCGTCTTCGTGCTCCGCCTGGTCGTCAGGATCTTCATCGCTCTCTGAGAAACCTTCATTGGCCAGGCTCCAAAGTGGGTTGCACCAGCCGACCATATGATCCATGACTACCAGAACCGCATCCTCGGCATTCAGCTGTTGGTCCTCACTGAGCGCTTCTCTGAGATCTTCCAGTGCCCCCATTACTGCTTCGCGGCTCCATCCCTCGCGAATCAGCCTTCGACGCACCTCCTCCCGGAGACTGTCGACGGGATCAGCTGATTCGAGCTTGTCGGCAAACTCTTGAGCCGTTGGCGTCATCCGGGGCCTCCAGGAGCTTCAGTCCATGTATCGCGCGACGCAGCTAGATGAGTCTGGTACTCAACGATACTCATGGTTTCCATCGGCTCAACGAGGGCTTTGACTGCACCGTCTGAAGCCGGCTCATGGATGCGCGTGAAGAGCCTGGGCGGCAACTGATCACTTGGGATTATCCACAGACAGTTTCGTTTGCTTGTCCCGGCGCCGAAGCCGACCGGGAGTCGATGGTTGGGGATAGCTTTGAAATCGTCTATTGATGCCGACATGCCACCGGCGTTGGGATGCACGTTCGCCTCATGGTCGGGGCGGATATCGGCGTACTTCCCCTCGGTTCGCACCCCAAGGCAGTCTGCCAAGTCGCAAACCTTTGGAGCTCCGTTGTCTTTTTGAATTGCCCGATAAACGTCCGGCACCGCTGTCTTAATAGTTTCGAGGTCTACTCGGATTGTCCCGGCCCGTCGGAGTCAACTCTTAGTAGTGCATCCTTAAGGAATGGGACCACGTCGACTGCACGCCCTTCATTGTCGCGAGCCAATCGCCACTCCGCGAGTGCCTGGTAAGTGCAGTGCTGCAAATGATCTAGGAGTGTTGGCGAGCGCATACCTCTGACATGAGGATGGTTCATGTTCACGACGATCGATAACAAATCATCCGTGTATCGGCCGACAGTGACAAATTCTTGTTCCGGCTCCAAGTCGGATCCGAGGTAACCAGTCACCGACAAGCCGTTGATTCTGGCTTGGAAATCGGGCGAGCGCTGGGCACTTCGTGCGAGAACTGCGTCTCGCCTCTGTTTCAATTGGGCCGGAGCGGGCACCGTTCTGTGCAACCAATCCCGAGTGACTTCTTGGGATATGAGTGCGCTCTCAAGTTGTGTTACCGCCATCTTTACATCAGAGCGAGTTGGCGCCTCGATAGGATGCCGAAGTTCTTGAGCAACAGTTATCAAGTCAGCCAATTCTGCTTTTAGCTTAGCCCCGACCTCTTCCTCTTCCTCGCCGTTCCAGACAATGTCGTCTTTCGTATGAGACACATTGAAGTCATCCAGGTGGACTTCCCCGGCCAGTCTCTGGTTTACCAGGTTGTTCGATCCTTCGATCTGGCCGAAGATCTCCTGCGGCCGCCATGCCGCGGGCGTACCACGAAGAACGCGTCCAGAGTGAAATATGGCGAAACCGGCTTTCTTCCGTCCGCCCTTCGCGAGCACTGCGGCCCATCCATAGACTCGCTTGTCTCCGATCGTAAAGTCGAACTCACGTCGCCATGGCCGACCCTGACTGTCCGAAGCGATCTCATAGGACTCCTTCCAGTTCAGCGCCTCGTTCATGAACACAAGATTCAAGATGCCATCCTGAAGATCCTGGCGGTACATTGAACGTAGGAACTCTCTAATTCGTGATCTCGTTGCGCTTGCCAATCCGCGATGCAACCGCCGAATCTCGACCTCCGTGAAGTGATCTTCGGGATCAACGTCGGTCAGCTCAGTAAGGACCAACTGGTTGTTGCCGGAAGCAACGTCTTCAACATCAACCTCCACTTGGTATCCCACCGGCTCATCGAGCCTCTTCGTTCGGACCATCCAGAGGTCTCCAAACCACGAAGCCGCGGTCTTTAGACCAAATCCATATCGCGACCGGCCAGTCGGATCTGCTGGTGGGTTCCCGACAACTAAGGCACGCTGCAGTTCACGGAGCGACATGCCCATGGCGTTGTCAACGATTCTTAGCGATCTGTCTCTTCCTGGCTGATACTCAATGGCTACCTCGAGCCGCTTACCTTCTCGCTGATATACCCGGTCCAAATCGTCGTGATGGCCAAAATATGACTGTGTGGAGTTGTCGATGAACTCGGCCAATGCATGCCAGGGCGTGTAGGACAGACGTTTGAAAGAGCGAACCGCTGCGAGCCCAAGTTCGAATTGCACTTTGCTCAGCAAGTCTACTGATTGGCGCAGACAACGACGCACTAACCTCCGATGTGCTGAACACCCACTCCACTGGATATCGTGAGCTAAGCGACTGAGCCGTGGTCTTCGTCGTCCTTAGCAGGGATCGTGTCGAGCGTTCACTAGATCGGCCAATATTGTTCCAACCACCACCAAAGTCAGCCACTGTAACTGTCATGTCGGGCGATATTCCAGCCAAGTCTGGGGGGGGTTGGAGGACAATCGAACTCGCCCGGGACGCCTCAACTGCGCCTCGCTATGGTTTGAGGATCGCGGAGACAAGACCGCCTGCGTCAGCTTACGAGCGCACAGGGTTAGGCCACTGTCGGTGTTCCCTCGCTTACGCCCGCTCGGTTGTAGAGCCAGCGAAGCGGACGCGGCGCCCACCAGTTCCAACTGCCTAGCAGGGCCATCAGCGACGGCACCAGGAACGCCCTGACGATCGTCGCGTCGACCAGGACGCCCGCTGCGATGCCGATGCCAAGTTCCTTGATGAAGATGATCTGCGACGTCGCGAACGCGCCGATCGCCACGCAGAACAGAAGTGCTGCCGCGGTGATGATCCGGCCCGTGCGCTGCAGGCCCACGGCCACCGCCTCCTTGTTCGGCACGCCGGCGTCGTGCGACTCCTTAATACGTGTGAGCAGGAAGACGCCGTAGTCGGTCGACAGGCCGAACACGATCGCGAACAGCAGCACCGGCTGCGTCGATTCCAACGCCCCCTGGCTCGTGTACTGGAGCAGGTCCTGGAACCGCCCGTCCTGGAAGATCAGCACCAGCACCCCGAACGCGGCGCTCAGGGTCAGCAGGTTCATCACCACCGCCTTGATCGGCAGCAGAAGAGATCCAGTCATCAGGAACAGCAGCACGATCGTGGCCAGCGCGACGATGGCGACCGCGATCGGCAGGCGCGAGAGCAGCGACGCTTGCAGGTCGACAAACGCGGCGGCCTGGCCGCTCACCAAGAAGGTGAAAGGCGCCGGCTTAGCGCGGATGTCCTGAACCAAGGTCTGGGCCGCCGGGTCGAAGTTGCCGAGGTTGGTCTGGACGTCGAACTTCCACGTGTCAGAGCTCACCGGCTGCGCGGCGGTGACCTGCGCGACGTTTGGCTCCGATTTCAGGCTGTCGGCGAAAGCTTGAACCTGGGCGGACGCGGATGCCGGCGCTTCGACCACGACATTGAGAACGGCGCCCGTCGGCCAGCCGAAGTCGCGCTTCAGCGTTTCGTTGACGATCCGCGCGTCGTTGGTCGGCGGCAGCGCCGTCTGGTCCACGGAGTTGAACTTGATGCCGGCGAACGGCAGGCCCAGCGCGATCAGCACCACCGCGGCCAGGGCCGCGAGCGGGATCGGCCGGCGCATGACGAAGTGCGAGAACCGGTACCAGAAGCCCGAGGTCCCTGACGTCGTCTCGACCGTTTGCTGCCACCGGCGTGGCGCGAGCCAGTTCACGCGATGACCCAGGAGTCGCATCACCGCGGGCAGGACTGTCAGCGCGACGGCGCACGCCATCAGCGCGACGATGACTCCGGCGGCACCCATCGACCACAGGAAGTTGATCTTGAAAACGGTCATCGAGGCCGCTGCTGCGGCGATCGTGAGCGAGCTGAACAGCACCGTGCGGCCCGCGGTTCGCATAGTGGTTCGGATCGCCACCTCAGGCGCGGCGCCGTTGGCCATCTCCTCGCGGAAGCGGGAGACCATGAAGAGTGAATAGTCGATCGCTAGGCCAAGGCCCATGCCAGTCGCGAGGTTCAAGGCGAAGATCGAGACCGGGTGCAGCCCGGTCAGCCCGCGCAGCACGAGGAACGAGCCAAGGATCACGATCCCTCCCACCAGGGGCGGCAGCAGCGCCGCGATCACGCCGCGGAACACCCACAGAGATAGAAGGAAGAGGATCGGGAACGCCAGCATCTCGGCGCGAGCCAGGTCGCTGGTGATGATCTGGTTGAGCTGGTGGTTGATCGCGGCGAAGCCGCCGAGCTTGACATTGGGGTCGCTCTTCAGCAGGTCGGCGAGCCGGGTGGCGCCGTTGACCGCCTCCTGGTCGCTGATCTTGTTCCAGTACCCAACCACGATTGTGCTGCTGCCGTCCTTCGCGACCATCGACGGGTCGTGCGTGACGTAGTAGTTGTAGACCTTGGCGATATCCGGGTCGGCGCCGATCACGCCGGACACCTTGGTGACCTCAGCAATTGCAATGTCAGAGTTGGTGCCGTCGGGGGTCTTGACCAGCGCGACGATGCCGCCGTCGGCCCGCATCCCGGTGGCCTGCTGCAGCCGGTCGAGCGCCTGGCTCGACTGCGAGCTCGGATCCTGGAAGCCGCCCGCCTGCAGCGATTTCGACACGGGGCCGCCGAAAATGCCGGAAAGAGCCGCGAACACGATCGCCACGCCGACGACGACCCACGGCACCCTGTTGATCGCACGCGCCAATCGATCGAACATCACTTCTTTGTCTCCTTCCCTACCTCGATGTCTTTTGCCAGCTGTCCGAACCATGCCGCGCACCACTCGTGGAACGCGATGCCGAATTTCAGGACGTCGTACTTCATGCGATGTGGCTGTCCCATAGCCAACTCTTTGTGGTCGCGCAGACCCGCCACGACCTGCTTGTGGCGCCGGACCATCGCCTCGAGATGGCGAAGCGTTTCCTTGGGCGACATCTCGTCGGCGAAGAAGAGCTTGAGCAGCATCTCGTCGCGGACCTCCAGGGTCTGTATCACCGGGTCTGCCACCCAGGCGCGCAATGTCTGGTGTCCTTTGTCGGTGATGGAGTAGAGGGTTCGCTGCCGGTCGCCCCGCGAGGCGTCCTGGGGCTTGATCAGCCCTGCCGCGGTCAGGCGCTTCAGCTCGGGATAGATCTGCCCATAGCTTGTGGCCCAGAAGTGGCGGGTGGAGAGATCGGCGAGCTGCTTGATGTCATAGCCCGAGTGCGGCCCCAGGCCGAGGATGCCGAGAACGACGTAGGTGGTCGGGCCGAACTCCATATCGCTGCCAGTTATATCATGCGGATATATCTGGAGTCAATATGCGGAGGGAGGCGGGCCGTTCTGGCCGCTCTAGACTCGGTCAATGGGGCTGCGGACCTTGCTGCTCCTTGGAGCCGTGTCCTTGTTCTGGATGCCGGATCCGGGGCCAACAACAGAGCCGGCGCCGCCGCCCCAGCCTGTCGTCCCGGCATCCGACTACTTCCAGTACCCGCTGCCAACTTGGGAGCCGCATTGCCTGGGATTCGGCAGCGAGTGGCGATTGTGCGACGGGACCGTTCTGCGGGCCTGCCCCGCTGGCGCCATCTGGAAGCACACGGGGGTGGACATCAAGACCGGCATCCAGCCCGTCATGGCCGCTGCCGACGGGGTCATCGCCGGCTACATCGTCGACCCCACGTTTCGCGGGGGGATACTCATCCGCCACCCGACCAGCGAGGGCGTCGTGCTCACCCAGTACTGGCACGTCTGGCCTCGGCCGGGCTTCAGCGTGGGAACAGCGGTGACCCGGGGGCAGGTTTTCGCCGACGTGGCGGACATGGGCGCCCGAACCCATCTCCACTTCGCAGTCTTCCTGGGCGAATACGTGCCGGATGCGTGGCGGGGCGCGTTGCCGCCCACCCCGTGTTCGGGCTTTCCGGCCTTCCCCAATCGTTTCGTGGAGCCCACTAGCTTCGTCAAGGCACACCTCGAGCCCGCACAGGTGCGCAGACCAAGGGGCCGTTTGGAGCCGGACGACCAGTAGGAAACCCAAACCTCAAGGTTTCTTGAGGTTTCCTTGAGGCTGGGATGAGGTTCTGAACTCCTTTCCCGCCCCTCTCCCTAACCCTCTCCCCTGAACGGGGAGAGGGAAGACTGATTCCTTTCCCGCCCCTCTCCCTAACCCTCTCCCCTGAACGGGGAGAGGGAAGACTGATTCCTTCGCCCCTCTCCCTGACCCTCTCCCCTGAAGGGGAGAGGGAAGACTGCCAAGCAAGCAGGTACCGATTTTCAGGTACCGACCGAGGCCGTTTTCAGGTGTTTCCCGCCTTATGGCGAATACAGGCTCACACCCATGCTCGTCTCACGGCTTGCGCGAGGAAGGGCCGAATAAAAAAGAGTTAGGAGACAGCGATGGAAAACAGGACAGCGTTGCGCGGAGCAGGGATCTCGAAGGGACTCGTCGTGTTGTTCGCGGTAATCGTTGCGATCGGTCTTGGCGTGATGGCGGCCTTCGTGGCCAAGTCAGTTAGCGCCCCGGCAGCGGCGACCCAGAGCAACCTCGTTCAGTCGACGTACAGCGGCCCGGGGCCGGACGCCCGGGAGCGCAACAACCACGCCAACCCCGTTCAGTACGCGAACGACAAGCCGTCAACGGGGCACGGCCTACTTCCCTAGTCGTGCATCGGCGCAACCCGAGACCCCTCGGGTGCGGCTCATAGAGAGGGGGATCCCCCAAGGTCCCTCTCTCTCAACAAACAATAAAAAGGAGACAGAAATGGAAAACAGGACAGCGTTGCGCGGAACAGGCAGCTCAAGGTGGCTCGTCGCGGTGTTCGTAGTTCTCGTCACGCTGGCGTTGGGCATGGTCGCCGCTTACGTCGCCAAGGGCGTGAGCACCCCGGCCGCCACCCACACCAATATCGTCTCGACACAGTCGGGCCAGACTTGCCCGATCTCTAACTGCAACCTTCGGAGCGTGGCCAGCCCCCAGGCTGCCCCGACCCGCGCGGGCAAGGATGAGCCCGCTTACTCGTTCGACCCCAGCGGTTACGGCCTAGTCCCGTAGTCGTGCTCCACTCCACCCGATACCCCTCGGGTGCTACTCCTGAGAGAGGGATCCCCCAAGGTCCCTCTCTCTTCCTACTTCTTTCCATGCCCCTCTCCCCAGCCCTCTCCCCTGAAGGGGAGAGGGAGAAGCTCTCCCCTGAAGGGGAGAGGGAGGAAAAATGGGCCAAGATAGGCTCATGGACAGGGTGGCTGTCCGGGGCCGCCAGCCGAGTGCCGCCCCGACCAATCTGCCTCACCACCTCACCAGCTTCGTCGGGCGCGAGGCTGAGCTTCGTTCGCTCAAAGACCTGCTCTGCAAAGCTCGCATGGTCACCCTCACCGGGACCGGAGGGGCCGGCAAGAGCCGGCTCGCGGCCCAGGTCGCGAAAGCCCACTCGAACCTGTGGCCCGACGGCGTGTGGTGGATCGAGCTCGCGGCGACCGATGACGTGGCCGGGGCGGTGGTCGCAACCCTCGAGCTGCCAGGTCGCGGACCGGCCCTGGGTGTTGCTTCCTCGTGGCTTGCAGCGAGAAAGGCGCTGCTCGTCCTCGACAACTGCGAGCACCTGGTAAACGAATGCGCCGCTTTCTGCCAAACGTTGCTCGAACGCTGCCCCGAGCTCAACATCATGGCCACCAGCCGAGAGGCTCTTCGCTTACCTGGCGAAGCTCGGTGGCCAGTTACGTCACTTCGAGATCCCGACGCCGTGCTGCTTTTCGAATCCCGCGCGCGGCTCGTCTCGCCGAGCTTCAAGATGGCGGCCGGCAATCTCGATCCGGTGACAAAGATTTGCGACCGACTCGACCGGTTACCCCTTGCCATAGAGATGGCGGCCGCGCGGATCGACGTCATGTCGGAGCAGGAGCTCCTGGGCAATCTCAACGATCGCTTCCGACTATTGACCTCGGGATCCCGCACAGTGCCGGAGCGGCAGCAGACTATGGCCGCCGCGATCGACTGGAGCCATCGATTGCTGAGTGAGGGCGAAGTCCGGCTCTTCCGCCGCCTGTCCATCTTCCAGGGCGGCTTCACCCCGGAGGGTGTCCAGGCCGTTTGCGCGGATGAAGCGGACTCGAATTTGATGGGCCTGCTGGGCGCGCTGGTGCAGAAGTCCATGGTTGTCGCCGACCGGCTCGACGACGGAAGCACGCGTTTCCGGCTGATGGAGTCCCACCACGCCTACGCGCTCGAACGGTTGCGAGAAGCGGACGAGCTTCAGCTGATGAATAAACGCCACTACGAGTACTACGTGGGCTTCAGCTCCCGTACCAGCCCGGCCAGGGGACCGAAATACGAGGGACCTTCGGCAGGAGTCGCGGAACAAAAATCGAAAACGCGCGAATCAGCCAACCTATGGGCCGCGCTTATGTGGGCGCGCGAACACACCGACGACCGGGGCCTGGGCCTGGCCCTCCAGGTGACAGCCTCTTACTTCAGCGACCACGCGAGAGGCACGGCTCTGCTGCTCGATCTTCTAAGTGATTCGGATGATGTCCGCGCAATGGACGTTCGGGCCACCGCATTGGTTGTCGCTGCGCTCCGCCTGTCGCGGCAAGGCGACGACGAAACCAGCAAGTCCCTGGCCGACCGGGGCGTGACCCTGGCCCGCAAGCAGCCGGATCCCGAGCTTCTCGCATACGTCCTCCACATTGCCAGCAACGTTTATGCCGCGGGTGGTCAGCTCGACGCTGCTGTGCGCATATGCGAGGAAGCCGTGTCGCTTCTCAAAGGATCCAACAACCTGCGTCTGACCATGGCGGTCAAGAACGTGCTCGGGTTGCTTGCGGTGGAGCGCGGCGACTACGCCCGGGCGCGTGACCTTCTGGCCGAGTGCGTCGCTCACGGCAGGTCAGCAGGCAACAAGCCCCGCATGGCTCCCCACCTGGAGAGCCTCGCCAACGCCCAACTCGCCCTTGGCGATGTTCCGGGGGCGACGGCCAGCTGGACGGAATCGCTGTTGATCTTTCGCGATCTCAACGATCCGTTTGGGACGATCTGGTGCCTGGGTGGCCTGGCCCTTGTGGCAGCCGCGCGCGAGGACCATCAAAGAACGCTCCGCCTTGCCGCCGTGGTTGATCGCATGTCCAGCGAGTGGTCGTTGAGCACGAGCCCCTTCCGGATCCGGCAGCTCGAGAACGCGTGCCGGCTGGCCAGGGAGAAGCTTGGTAGTCGCAAGAGCGAAAGCGCCTGGAACGACGGTCTGACGATGAGCGCCGACCGCGTGTTGGAGTACGCACTTGGCGAGGGCAAGGTGGAGGCGGAACCAGCGTTGGACGCGGGCCCGCTGAGCCGCCGGGAACTCGAGGTCGTCGCCATGGTCGCCGGCGGCATGACCAACCGACAGATCGCCGACCGCCTGTTTATCGCCGAGCGCACCGCCGAGGGCCACGTCGAGCGAATTAGAAACAAGCTGGGCTTCAGGTCGCGAACCGAGGTTGCGACCTGGGCGATCGAGCATGGGATTGTCCCCCGCAACCTTGACAAGAACCCGCCGGGGAGTACTGTCTGAGCGAAGCGCCGCCATGCCGGCGTCGCGCTATTTGGGAGGGGGCACACCATGAGTCCGACTACACCTCGTCGGTCTAAAGACTGGAAGCCGAACGACACGGTCATCGAAGGGCGCACAGGGGCGCAGCGCATCGCGGCCGCGCTCAAACAGCGCGTCAGCAAAGAGAAAGTGATCACATCTCGAGACGAAGGGATGGACGATGTCCTCTACGAGCTGCGGCGGCAAGACATGCCTCCAGGCATCCTGTCGTGGCAGCTGCCGATCATCCTCGAGAACACTACGTTTGCTTTCCTGACGGTGGCTGAGCCGGGCGCCATAGTGCCAACGCATAGGCACAGCCGCAATCTCTTTCGCATAGTGATTTCGGGTTCGATCATCACCGACGGTAAAGAGCTCAAGTCGGGTGACTGGATGTACGTGCCGAAAGGGACGGAGTACAGCTACCACGCCGCGCTCAACCCGGGTGCGATCACCTTCCACGTGTACGACTAGGCGTCGGCTGGATTCCCCCTCTCCCACGTGGGAGGGGGTGGCTAGCGGGCGTTAGGCCGAGTGGCTCTCCAGCAACTCGGCGATGGAACCTTCGAACTTGGCCAGGCGCTTGTGCACTTCGATCACCT
>Ga0209117_1000297_pt1 | contig 24772 bp, 20 predicted proteins | sample BlaSpr_A8_OM2_M2_FD_187978 | JGI IMG/M metagenome (GOLD analysis project Ga0209117, IMG submission 187978) | Forest soil microbial communities from Thunder Bay, Ontario, Canada - Black Spruce, Ontario site 2_A8_OM2_M2 (SPAdes) (version 2) | ecosystem: Environmental > Terrestrial > Soil > Boreal... | reverse complement strand
CGGACGAACTCGACGCTAAGGCCGAGACGCGGCGCCCACTCCTGCGCGATGGCTTCCAGTTTTTTCGGCGACAGGCCATGATCCCGTGACTTCCTGAAGACTTCGGCGATCGCCGCCCCATTTCGTCCGGCAAGCGCCTGCTTGCGAATGGCCCAAAAAGCGAAGACGAATGACTTTCCCGTGCGCGCCACCCACTCCTCCGCCAGGTCGAGCGTGAAGTAGCGCGTCCGGTCGACCTGCAGCGCTGGGTCCCCGATCAGCAAAGCCGCATCGCAAGCGCTGAGCATCGCGTCGAGATCCGGAGCCATCGGCTTATAATCCCGCGCTCCGCCCATCCATTTTGCAAACAGAATCTTGACCAGAGCAACCGACGTCATCGAAGAAGTATCGAGCGCCACGGTGCGCACTCGCTTGTCCCATTTATCGAGAGGCGCTTTGCTTATTAAAAGGATCGACCGCACCGCCCGTCGGGCCGCAATCGCCACGTCCCGAATGATGACGAGGTCCGGAACCGTCGTATAAGCCGCAGCCGGAATGATGCCAATATCGGCCGTCCCCGCATCCAAAGCCTCGGCGCAGGCCGAGGGGATGGTGTAGGAGATATCAAAATCATTGTCCGTAACTCGGTCCGCGCCTGCCTGGCCGTGCTCAAAATCCCACAGGAGTGGTGCCGTGTTCAGGTAGGAAATGGCCGAGATCTTTAACCGGCTCATCACTTTACGAATTCTACCAAAAGTGATGTGCGCGCCATCCTTGACAGCGTTTTCCGCCGCAGGCTAGCGTCACGCAGTATGTCCAACAATATCTCCAACGTGGCCGTTGCCGCCCCCAACCCGGCTTCTTACCAGGGCACCTACTGGCTGGCGCTGGCCCTGACCCCAGGATTGGGCCCCACGCGCATCAAAAAACTCATCGAACTCTATGGCACTGCCGAGCGCGTCTTCCATGCCAGCCTGACCGAACTCGAAGCCACGGGGATGCGCGCCGTCTCCGCGCAATCGCTGGCCACGGGAAAGTCGCTCGAACTCGCGCAGCAGGAATGCATCAAGGCGGTCGAGGCGGGCGCGCGAATCATTTCGCTCAGCGATCCCGAATACCCGTCGCGGCTGAAGGAAATTTACGACCCACCGGTAATCCTGTTCGTGAAGGGAAGCGTCGAGGTGCTGGCCCAGCCCGGCATCGCGATGGTGGGAACGCGTCATCCCACGCCCTACGGCAGCGGCATGGCCGAACGCCTCTCTACCGACCTCGCCGCTCGCGGCCTGGTGATCATCAGCGGCCTGGCGCGCGGCATCGATACCGCGTCGCATCGCGGCGCCGTCGCTGCCAAGGGAAAAACCGTCGCCGTCCTCGGCACCGGAATTGACGTCATGTACCCCAAGGAAAACACGCGGCTCACCGAACAAATTGTCGCCCTCGGCGGCGCGCTGATCACCGAGTTCCCCATCGGAACCTTCCCCGCCCCACAAAATTTCCCCATTCGCAACCGGATCATCAGCGGCATGTCCGCCGGCGTGCTGGTCGTCGAAGCCGCGGAATACAGCGGCACGCGCATCACTTCCCGCTGTGCCCTCGAACAAAACCGCGACGTCTACGCCGTCCCGGGCAACGTGACCAACAAGAATTCCTGGGGCCCGAACACGCTGATCAAGCAGGGCGCGAAACTCGTCGCCACCTGGGAAGACGTGTGGGAGGAGCTTCCGACCGACGTGCAGGTCTCGCTCAGTTCCATGCAGAATGAATCCCCCGAGCCGGAAACCGCATCTCTATTTCCGGACGCGGTTACCTCGCCCCACGAGAAAACAATCCTCAGGTTGCTCAAGGCCGATGAATCCACGCACATCGATCAACTGGTCGAATTGCTGGAAAACGAAATGTCGCCCTCCGAAATCTTCGCCGCGTTGTTTGAACTCGAACTCAATGGCAAGGTACGCCAGTTGCCGGGGAAGAATTTTGTGAAGAGCTTTTAAAGGCAGCCGTCAGCTCTCAGCTATCAGCCTTCAGTAAATCCGGGGGGTCCGTGCAGAGTTTTCGCAATCTTCGAGTGTGGGAAAAGGCCCACCAGCTTACTTTCTTTCCTCGCGATGAAATGTTCGGTCTGACAAGTCAGATGCGGCGCGCGTCAGCATCAATCGGGATGAATATCGCTGAAGGCTGTTGTCGTAAAGGCGATGCAGAGATGGGTCGCTTTCTGCAAATCGCGATGGGATCCGCTAGCGAACTCGAATACCAATTTCTGCTGGCTCACGACTTGGATTATTTGCGGGATGCCGGGTATGAACGCCTTACAGCCCAGGTGGTAGAGGTGAAGAAAATGTTGTCGTCGCTGATACAAAGAGTGAAGGTCTTTAACTGATAGCTGATCGCTGATAGCTGACAGCTGACTGCAATTCGTGCTAGCTTCAATTCCATTACCGCGAAACTGAGGAACCATTGTCCAAAGGTCTAGTCATTGTCGAATCGCCGGCTAAAGCGAAAACTATCCAGAAGTATCTGGGCAAGGGATTCACCGTCGATGCTTCTTTCGGCCACGTGAAAGACCTGCCCAAAAGCAGCCTGGGTGTCGACGTCGACAACAATTTCGATACCGAATACGTCGTCATCCCCGGAAAAGAAAAGGTTCTGGCCAGGCTGAAGAAGTTGGCCCTCTCGGCCGATCACATCTACCTTGCTCCTGACCCGGATCGCGAAGGCGAAGCCATCGCCGCCCATCTTGCCGGCGAACTCGGTGACGAGTCAGGCAAGAAGAAGAAGAAGACGAAGGCAAAGACGACAAAGGCCGACCGCAAGGCGAAGACGAAAGACGCCGAGGATGGCCAGCGCATCCGCCGCGTGACCTTCAACGAAATCACGCAGCGCGCCGTCAAGGCCGCTTTCGAGCATCCCCGCGACATCGATCGCAATCTGGTGGACGCGCAGCAAACTAGACGCGTGCTCGATCGCCTCGTGGGCTACCAGGTCTCTCCTCTTTTATGGGACAAAGTCCGCCGCGGCCTTTCCGCCGGACGTGTGCAGACCGTCGCGCTCCGCCTGATCGTCGATCGCGAACGCGATATCAAAGCCTTCGAGAAAAAAGAATACTGGACGATCGACGCCCATCTCGCCGCCGCTAAGCCTCCTGCATTCGACGCCCGCTTCCTGGGCAAGGACGAAGAGAAAGTCGAAATCACGAATGGCGAGGAAGCGGAAAAAATCCGCCTGGCGCTGGAAAACGCCGATTGGGTCGTCCGCTCGGCGGAAAAGAAAGAGCGCCGGCGTAATGCCACTCCGCCGTTCACCACCAGCAAGCTGCAACAGGATTCCTCCCGCAAGCTGCGCTTCAGCGTGAAGCGCACCATGATGATCGCGCAGCGCCTCTATGAAGGTATCGAACTCGGCGACGAGGGACTGGTCGGCCTGATTACCTACATGCGAACCGATTCGACCCGCGTTTCGGCCGAGGCGATCACCGAGGTCCGCGAATACATCACCAGCGAGTACGGCGCCAACTATTTGCCCGATTCCCCCAATACATATAAGGAGAAGAAAGAAGCGCAGGCGGCTCACGAGGCCATTCGCCCGACTTCCGCGGTGCGCCGCCCCGACCAGGTCAAACCGTATTTGCAGGAAGACGAATTCAAGGTTTACAAACTGATCTGGCAACGCTTCGTCGCCTCGCAGATGAACCCCGCCGTGTTCGACCAGACCTCGGTCGACATCGATGCCAAGTCTCGGAGCGACGTGTTCTGGTTCCGCGTGACCGGATCGGTGATGAAGTTCGACGGCTTCCTCAAGGTTTATGAAGAGTCCAAAGACAGCAAGGACGAAGAAGACGAGGAACTGAAGCACAAGCTCCCGCCGCTCGAAGCCGGGCAGAAGCTGACGCTGAAGTCTCTTCTCCCAGAGCAGCATTTCACCGAACCGCCTCCGCGCTTCAACGAAGCTTCTCTGGTGAAGGAACTCGAGGAGCGCGGCATTGGCCGGCCTTCCACCTACGCCACCATTCTCAGCACCATCCAGGAGCGAATGTACGCGCAGAAAGTCGGCGGCAAGTTCGTGCCCACCGAAATTGGCCTGGTCGTTACCGATCTGCTGGTCGAGAACTTCAAAGACATTTTCGACTTCCAATATACCGCGCGCCTGGAAGAAGAACTCGACGAGATTGAAGAAGGCAAGCAGACAGGGAACGACGCGCTCACCGAGTTTTACCAAAAGTTTGCCAAGGATCTCCGATACGCCGAGAAGCACATGGAAAACATCAAGCGTATGGAGAAACCGACCGACGAAAAGTGTGAACTCTGCGGCGCGCCGCTCGTTATCAAGTGGGGCAAGCACGGTTCGTTCTACGCCTGCAGCACCTACGACAAAGAAAATCCCGAGAGCTGCAAGTTCACCAAAGAAAATCCCATCAATCTGCCCGATCTCGACTCGGCCGACCTGCAGGAGACGGCGCAGGAGGAATATTGCGAAAACTGCGGCCGCGTCATGGTCCTGAAGCGCGGGCGCTTCGGTCAGTTCATGGCCTGCACTGGCTATCCCGATTGCAAGACGACGCGGCGCCTCGATCAGGGCAAGAGAGTGCCCGACATTCCGCTCGATGAAACCTGCCCACTATGCAAACGCAACTTGATCCTGCGACATGGCCGTTACGGCGAGTTCACTTCGTGCAGCGGATATCCCGACTGCAAATATGTGAAGCAGAACTTCATCGGCGTGAAGTGCCCGGAATGCAAAGAAGGCGAACTCGTCGAAAAACGCGCGCGCAAGGGCAACACTTTCTACGGATGCGGAAACTATCCCAAGTGCAAGTTCACCTCCGCGGCGAAGCCCGTTCCCGAGAAGTGTCCAAAGTGCGGACATGAGTACCTGGTGGAACGAATGCGCAAAGACGGAACGGTCATCGCGTGTCCGAACAAAGAATGCAATTACGAGCGCGCCCTCGAAGGCGTAGCCGGGGACGCTGCAAAAGCCTGACAAGGGCACGGTTTTCGGAACGAAATCTCAGACACATAACGAATTTCAGAAACCCCTAACGAGGCGAAAATATGGCAAATAAAGCGACCGCGCACGATGCAAAGCTGATTCTAAAACTCTACGATCTCCGGCGCGAAGCGGAGATGCGCAAGGCAAGACACTGGTTTACGGTGGAATTCTGGCCGCAGAACGCCGACGAGTTCATCAAAGTTGTGAATTCATTTCCTAGCCAGGAAAACGCCTGGCTTCGCCAGGTGGGCGGCTATTGGGATATGGCCGCGTCCCTCGTGCTGCACGGCGCGCTCAACGAAGGACTCTTTCTGCAGCCTGGCTGCAGCGGCGAAATGTTCTTCATTTTCGCCAAGGTCTATCCGTTCCTTAAAGAATTTCGCGAGAAAACCAACAATCCCGACGCCTTCGCCAACATCGAGAAAGTAGCCACCGGATCGAAGACCGCCCGCAAGCGGTTGGAACGCGTTTCGAAGAATGTTGAGAATCGCCGCAAAGCATTGGCCAAGCCAGCGAAGAAGGCCTGACCGCAGCCGAGCGCTCTTCTTCAGTCCGTGCACATTCTCGTCGCCGCCCATCTGCTATCCTAAATGCGTTGTGCGGATGCTCTGGTGGTTTCTCATACTGGGAGTCAGTACGGCGGTGGTTGTGTCGGTTGCCCTTACGCTCTATCTGCGGGTCCGGCGGCAAATGAAGCGCTCCGCGGCCCACGCAGCGGAACTCGACGGCCTCGACCACTCCTCGCCGCCTGAGGCCTGATCCGTCACGACGTCCGCAACAAGGAAAGGAACGCCATGTCGAGAGTCGCGACTCAAGTTTTCGGCCGGCAGACCCGGCCCATGGATTGGGGAAAGGAATGGGCGAAGCAGGCGGTCATCGTGATCGCCGCCAGCCTCTTCGTCGCCTTGTGCGCGCGCGTAACCGTGCCCCTACCCTTCACGCCGGTCCCGCTGACGCTGCAAAACTTCGGTGTTCTGGCCGTGGGATTGTTACTCGGTTCGCGTCGCGGTTTCGCCGCTCTCTCGCTCTACCTCGTCGAAGGCGCGTTCGGCCTGCCCGTGTTCAGCCCCTCAATTCTGGGCGGCGGAATTGCTCACCTACTCGGCCCGACCGGCGGATTCCTCATGGCCTATCCGCTGGTGGCCTTCGTCGCAGGCTGGATCTACGAGCAGAGGTCGGAACAAGGCTCACGCCGTTTCGGCTGGGCCGCGATGTCAGCTCTGGCTGCGGAACTGGTGCTCTTCGCGGGTGGACTCAGTTGGCTTGCCGTGCTCACCCACTCCGTTTCTCTGGCGCTCAGATATGGCCTCTACTGGTTCGTTTTTGCGGAAGTCATCAAGGTGCTGATGGCCGCCGCCCTCGCCACTCGCTGGCACCAACAAACTTCCGTGTAGAGACGGGGCTTGCCCCGTCTAACTCCAGCGGCGGGAGACGCCGCAAGCCGCGTCTCTACGGGAAATTAAGAGGCTTTTTTAAGGTCTTGAACGGCGCGAGTCTGAATTTTTTAGCACTGAAGTTTATAGAACAGGATTACGGAATCTTATGAGTACGGTATCTTCTCCAGTTCGCGAAATCTCCGTGGCGCATAGCCCGGACTCCGACGACGCATTCATGTTTTACGGCCTGGCCACGAACAAAGTTCGCGTGCCTGGACTGAAGTTCAGCCACACCCTTTGCGACATCGAGACGCTGAACCGCCAGGCGCAGGAAGGCGTCTACGACGTAACCGCGATTTCGTTCCACGCCTTCCCCTACATTCAGGAAAACTATGCGCTGATGTCGTGCGGCGGCAGCGTGGGCGACGGTTATGGTCCCATGCTCGTTTCCACCCGGCCCTTCACGCGGGACGAAATCAAGAACAAGAAAATCGCGGTCCCCGGCAAGCTCACCACCGCTTACCTAGCGCTCGAACTGTTCGCGCCCGGCATTGAAGTTGAAGTCGTCCCCTTCGATCAAATCATCCCGCAGATTCTCGAAGGGAAACACGAGGCCGGCCTCATCATCCACGAAGGCCAGCTCACCTACGACAAGTCCGGACTGCACCGTGTGGTCGATCTCGGCCGATGGTGGCGGCGCGTCACCGGACTGCCGCTGCCGCTCGGCGGAAACGCCATCCGGCGCTCGCTCGGCCGGGAAACGATGGCGAACGTCACCCAGGCGCTGCGCGAGAGCATCCAGTACGCCATCGATCATCGCGAAGAAGCGCTCGCCTACGCCATGCAGTTTGCCCGCGACCTCGATACCCAGCTCGCCGATAAATTTGTCGGCATGTACGTCAACGAGCGCACACTGGATTACGGCGACGACGGCCGCGAAGCCGTGCGGCGACTGCTCGACATGGGCCACAAGGCAGGGATTATTCCGAAGCAGCCGAGAGTGGAGTGGGTGTAGGCGAGCCGCGAGCTACGAGCCGCGAGCTCCGAGCGAACACTCACTGTTTGCTTGCTCGTAGCCCGAAGCTCGTAGCTCGCAGCACCCTACTTCACCCTCTCCGCAAACGAAAACGCCGGATCAATATCCACCGGAACATCCGAGGCCGCTTGCAAGGACGCCTTCAATCCCTCCGGCATCGTGCCGTACTTCTTGAACCAATTTTCCGCACGCGAGCGGTCCCCCGTGGCCTCGATCTCCAGCAACTCCTTAGTCAGATCAGCCAACGCGCCCGGCATCTTCTCATAGTCGATCGCGTACCGGCCGCTGGCGTTGCGACCAATCGCGCCGCGCTCGGAAAGATAGTTGAACTCCATCATCTCCGCTTGACCGTGCGCTTCAGCCGTCCCGAAGCGTACGGTGCGAAACACTCCGCCCACATAAGACGCGTAATATTCTTCCAGCTTTTCTTTCGGGAGCGCGTCGTGATCCACCAGCCATTTCAAAGCGAACATCCCGGTCACATCGGCCTTCGCTTCTTCCAGTCCGCTGTAGCTCGGACCGATCGCTTCCCGAATACTGACTTTGCCCGCCGATTTATCTGACGACGTGCGCGCGAACGCCGGGCCCAGCCCGTGACAGATCTCGTGCATGATCGTGACCTGCAGATAGCCCTCGCCCGAGACTTTCGCGGCCTGGCCCGGCTCCATCAGCTTGCGTGCGACCGGCAAGACGACGTAGTTCACCCGCGCGTCCATGAAATTCTTGAAGAAAAGTTTCTTGCTGCCCTTTTGCTCATGCACCCGCGGATCGTTCGGCAGATTGTCGGCCACCGACTGGTAGCCGTGCGTCAGGTCTCCCGCTCGAAACGGAGCATCCATTACTTCCATCGGCGTCTCCAGACCATGTTTCGAAGGCCGATCTTCCGCTTCGAGCGGCAGCGCATCCTGAATCTGCGGCACGTATTCTTGGAACAGCTCCAGCTTCTTGCTCTCGCGCTCGTTGCGCACCATCACCGCCGCGCCATACGAACCTTTGACGCCCAGCAGTCCGTCCATATAAGTTTCATCGGGCGCAAAAATGATGTCGAATTTCGGATTCTTCAGTTCCAGCCATGCCAGGTCGCTCGGGAAGTAATCGTCGCTCAGCAGCGCATCGGCCCGCAGCCGCAGAAAGTTCGCGAAAGCCGCATCATCACTGAGCGTGGCCGCTGCCCGCAGAGCTTTGGCCGCCGGCTCCAGAAAAGCGCGAAACGCAATCCGGTAGGGAACAGCCTCCAGTGTTTCCTGGTGCCACCGCACGATCGTGAATTGATCGTAGATCGCCGCCTTCTGATCTGGATGCTCCTTGACGTATTGCTCCACCTGATCGCGCGTCAGGTTCGCAGGATAGAACCCTCGCCCCGGCGGCATGGCATCCGTCCCGACAAACGGCTGATTCTGGTCAATCAGGCCGAAGCGCGAAGCGTTAATCCACAAGTAGCGTCGCAGTTGCACGTCGCGCCGGTTTCGGCTCGCGGCCAGCGACTGGTATAACGTCAGACCCTCGGGATCGCTTTGCCGCCAGTAGATGCTTTCCAGGTAGCCGCACGCCTCGACCAGTTTGCGAACAAGTTGCTGCTCGCGAGCGCTCAGACCTGCCGTCCGGAACGGCATTTGAACGCGCCGGAATCTGGCCAATCGTTGCTCCAGGTCAGCCGCGACCTTCAAATCCGCGGGGGCGCCGCCCTTCGCCGCCGAACCCGTCATCACCCGGGTTTTCTTCTGTTGCGCCGCGCCGAACGTTGACATCAGGAGAATGAAAAGCAAAACAGGCCCATAGTGCCTCAAGCCGTGGTTGATACGACCGTTCTTCATACGAACACAAGTTTATCAAAGCCGCGATCCGGCCCCGAGCCGTTATCATGAATACATGCGGGGAGAAAACGGCGCCCAGACTCTGCTCATCGATGCCGATGACACACTCTGGGAAAACAATATTTATTTCGAACGGGCGATCGCGAAGTTCATTTCGTTTCTCGACCATCGCGAACATTCGCCGGAAATGGTTCGCCTGGTGCTGAACGATGTGGAGCGGGAATCCATCCTCAAGCGCGGCTACGGCCTGCACAGCTTCGCGCATTCGCTGGTTGAAACCTTTGAGAAGCTTTCCGTCGACCCGGTCACGCCCGAGTTGCACGAACGCATTCGCAGCTTCGCTCACCAGATCGCCGATCATCCGATCGAAGTTCTCCCCGGCGTGCCCGAGACCCTTCAGTATCTTGGCGAGCGCCACCACCTCATCCTGATGACCAAAGGAAATCCCGCCGAGCAATCCGGAAAAGTCGAGCGCTCAGGGTTGAAGGAGTATTTCTCCGCCGTCGAGATCGTAGCCGAGAAGGACGAATCGACCTACCGCTCCGCCCTCGCCAAATACGCTCTCCCCGCCGACACCACCTGGATGGTCGGCAACAGCCCGAAATCCGACATCAACCCCGCCCTCGCCGCCGGCCTGCACGCCGTCTTCATACCCCACGACAACACCTGGATACTGGAGCACGAAGACCTGGCCACCGCGCCGCCAAACCAGCGATTGTTGGTGGTGGAGCAGTTCGCCGACCTGAAGGCTGCTTTCTAGTTCAGGCCCATGGCCGCCTTCGCTACTGAATGGTGAAAGTCAAGGCGATCGAGTTCGCGCCGCCCGAGCGCACGTAGACCTGCACCATACCAGCATTCATAATGTCCGCATCCGTGATATCCGCCGTCACCTTGGACGTGGAAACGTAGGTCGTCGTCCGCGTCTCCGTGCCCCAATACACCAATGCGTCCGTGCCAAAGCCCGAGCCATTCACCGTCAGAACAAACGCCCCACTGTTCGCCATGGCGCTGCTCGGCATGAGTTGTGTGGTCGTGGGCATTCCGTTCCCGTTCATGTAGTGGTGGGAACTATAGCCACACGCGGGTCCCATCAACGTGATTGCCAACAAAAGTCCCAAACTGATCCGCGACATCGTCACCTCCGAAGCTCTTCCATACTGGGAGCAGCGTAGCAAGGGCGGGGAACGGGGTTGTCACGGCCTCGTCATTTTTTGTGTACAAAGAACAAACAGAGTGGGCGATGCCGGCATGCTTGACGGGCTACTGATGGCGGAGTCCTTGCCCTGGTGTCTGTGCAGAGAGGTTCGACAGGGTTAGCGAATGCCACGCTCCTCGCTCGCGCGGTCCGAGGATTGCCGGAGCCGTTTCCCGCCTCAGTGATGAGAATGCCCGGCCCGCCGCTTGGGTGGCGGCTGTGTGGGGTCGTGGGGTGAGGCCGGGCAATTCTGTGTTTCCATTCAGGATTGCACTGGTTCACTTTATACCGCACGAGGCCTTTCCCTGCGTGTGACAGCGGTCACCATTCTGTGTGATCCAACTACGTCGAGCTGTGATCAAGGTCACCGCCAACCCGGACTTCACTCGCTAAAGTAAGCCTGAAACTAATTCAGAAAGCATCTCAGGAGAAGCACTCATGGCCTATGTAATCACCGACACTTGCATCAAGGACGAGCTTTGCGTGGACGTCTGCCCGACCGACTGCATCCATCCCAAAAAAGACGAGCCGCAGTTTGAGGCGGCGACACAGGTTTACGTCGACCCCGCTGGTTGCATCGATTGCGGCGCCTGCATTCCGGTTTGCACCTCGGATTCGATCTTCGTGGCAGAGGAACTGCCGGAGGACAAGAAAGAGTTTCTGGAAAAGAACGCTGCGTATTACGCGTAGCGCATAGCGTTCCCGTTGCGACTATCTGACAGGTATCCCCCGTTCAGGCTCCCGCCTGGGCGGGGGTATTCGTCGGTCACTGACTCAGCTACAGACTTCGGAGTAACTTCCCCTTATTCCTCGGACACTGGAACGCTTTCGCGAATTTCGTCTAGAGAGGCTATCTCATAAATCGTTTTGGGTAGGGCACGGCTTTACAGGCTGCGGAAAAACTCTATGTCGCACGATCGGACTTTCACCACGGGCTGTTAATGAATTCCCCGCCGACACCCAATCAAGTAAGTAATTGGCGCCTTCCCAGTCGAATGCTCGCCGATCTCCCACTGATATTCGCTTGCGTTCAGGTTTGCGACGAGCTCACGCAGTTCCTGTGGCCGATATGTCCGAAGGCAAGACACCACTCCATCGAACAGCAAGACCAAGGGAAGGATCGGAACCAAATACGTCCAGAGCAACCGTGACCAGCGGAACGGGCGGATCCACGGAGTGCAGACGAACAGCATCAGAACCCAAGCCAACGTGAGGCCGATCGTTGACGGAGCCCGCCTCGTTACTTCAAATATGCCAATGCCTTCGCCGGCATCGACGGCATTTTGCAGTATGGCGCGAGCTTCCTCCGGTGGAAAATGATGGAACGACGTGAACATCGTTCGCAACCCCTTCAATTCCCGAGGAACCTTCATCGCATCCACCGGGCCCGGATAGAAAGTAATGTGATTCTCCGAGCCCGCTCTCACGTTTGGCAATGCCCTGAGGTTTGGATACTTATCCGTGAGCCAAATCTGAAGGACCGGCGGTTTTGCCCGGAGCGTTCGAGAAAGGTCCAACCAGGGTCCGCCGCCTCCTGAACACAAATCAACAATCGATCCGCTTCCTGTAGAGTCAAGCGCGCGTCGCAGCAGCGGAGCAATGGGCGAATAGGTTTTTAAAAGATTGAGCCCAAACTGAAGCGCATCCGTAATCTCATCTCGAAGGGATGACGGGAACCACCGTTGTTCATGGAGTTCGATGAACTGTATGCGGCGCATGGCAACCTGGCTTGGTGAGTACTGCGTGAACATTCTCGTCGATATCCGCAAAAATATCGATTCGACGTTAAACTAATCAAAGGCCCGCAGCAACACGAGAACCCATCTGTGGAGACGGGGCTTGCCCCGTCTCAGTTTGGATGAAAGCTTGACCAACGGCCAGCAACGAACGACGAAATGATCAAATCTCCCCGAGGAACCCGCGACCTTCTCCCGCCCGACACGGCGCTCTGGAACTTCGTCGAAGCCGCCGTCCGCGACGTCTTTCGCGCCTACAACTTCCACGAAATCCGCACGCCCATCTTCGAGTCCACCGAATTGTTCGCCCGCGGCGTCGGCGAGGAAACAGATATTGTCAGCAAACAGATGTTCACCTGGGAAGATCGCGGTCGTGCCGAAAGCGATAAAGGCCAATCCCTCACCCTCCGCCCCGAAAACACCGCCGGCATCGTCCGCGCCTACATCGAGCACAAACTCTGGGAGCGTGGCCTGAACAAATTCTTCTCGATCGGCCCTATGTTTCGCCGCGAGCGCCCGCAAAAAGGCCGCTACCGCCAGTTCTACCAAATTGACGCCGAGGTCATCGGCCCCGCCTCCGCCGGCAGCGAGTCTCCCGCGAGAGACGCGGAAATTCTCGAACTTCTGGCCACGCTGCTCGACCGCCTCGGCATCACCAACTGGACCCTGGAACTAAACTCCGTAGGCAGCTCCTCTGACCGCGCAAAATTCAACGACGCCCTCCGCCGGGCGCTGGCGCCGGTCGTCGAAAAAATGTGCGCCGACTGCCAGCGCCGTGCCGTAACCAATCCCCTAAGAGTCTTCGACTGCAAAGTTCCCGAAGACCAGCCCATCATCGACACTCTTCCGACCATCACAGAGTTCTTGAGCGACGAGAGCCGCGCCCACTACGAAGCAGTGAAGCAAATCCTGAACGCCGTCGGTATCCCCTACGTCGAAAACCCGCGCCTGGTGCGTGGTCTGGATTACTACACTCACACTGCGTTTGAATTTACGCATCGAGCGCTAGGGGCGCAGAATGCGATCCTCGGCGGCGGACGATACGACGGTTTATCCGAAGCACTCGGCGGACCGGCGGCTCCGGGGATTGGCTTTGCGATCGGAGAAGATCGGCTGGTGCTTTCACTGATGGAGACCGAGTCGGCGGAATCGGTTGTCCGCAAGCCCGACGTTTACATTGCTCCGCTGGGCGCCGGGATGAATCGCGAAGCCGCTCGCCTGGCTCGCGAACTGCGCCGGCACGATCTGGTTGTCGATCTCGGCGACGAGTCGTTTCGCTTAAAAAAATCGTTTGAGGCCGCCGACAAGATGGAGGCGCGATACATCCTCATCGTCGGCGAAAACGAAGTGGCGGCCGATGCCTTCGCGCTGAAGCATCTAGCCTCCGGCGAACAAGTTACAGTTCCACGCGCGGAACTGGCGCAACGGATTTTGCGGAAGAAGTAGCTGTCAGCTTTCAGCTTCTGGCTCTTGGCTGTTAGCTCTTGGCTTTTGACGTTCTCTGTGATCTCTGTGTCCTCTGTGGTTAAAGTTTTTTCTTACTACAGAGGACACCGGGGAACACAGGGTAAAATCATTTCTCTTGGAGGCGATTATGCGACGCACGCTTCTACTGTTGGGCACGGTTCTGGTTAGCCTGACCCGGGCTCTTTCTCAGACTCCTTCTTCGTGAGAATGCCTCTCTACGTTCATGTCGATGCAGGGGAGGTAGGGGTTCCTTCTGCTTCGCTCAGGGCGGCTCTTCGACTCCGCGAAAACTTCACTTCGTGAAGTTCCCGCTCCACTCAGAATGACAAGATGTGAGAGACGGGTGGTCCGGGCTCTAGGTTTTCGAGCCCTCGGTTCGTCTGCGTTGCGGTCCCAGGCGGGCCATGCGAGGAACGATAATCAAAGCGACGGCGTAGAGGAAGATCGAGACGGCGATGGATCCCGAGTGGCCGTGGGGCAAGTCTTCGAATAGAAGCTTGGCGGTGACAAAGGCCAGCGTGCCGTAAGCGGTCCAGACGAGTTCGATGCGCTGCCAGCGGGAGCCGGCGAAGGCGAGGGTGAGCGCCAGGGCGCAAGTAATGAGGGTGCGGATGACCGCGACGTGGGATGCGCCGGGAGTCATGGCAACCGCCGCCAGCCAGACTAAGGCGGAGACGAGCAGAGTTGCGGCGGCGCTGACGGCCAGAATTGCCGATAGCAACCGGAGCAGCCGCTGGTTCCACAGTTCTCCTGGGAAACGTCCTCCGACGCCGTAGCAGAGAAGCACCGAAGCGGCCACGATCCAGACCATCCAGCCGGGTGCGTTGGGAAACGTTCCTGCCAGGGCACGGACGGCATACTCCAACAGGCCAGATGCAAAAGCCGCCGCTGCCAGATACATCAAGCCATGGAACTCAAGGGTCAGGCGCGCCGTCCGGACGCCCACCAACGTGGCAAGAATTGCGGCCACGCTCAATAGCAACGCCGGCCGCGGCGGCGGGAGACAAAGGAAGCTGCCCGCCAGCAGGAGAACAGCACTCCAGGTGGAATACACGTAGTAATTGCGTTGTTCCGGTAGGCGGTCGAAGCGGACAAACGCTACCGCATAACAGGCGGCCGAGAAGAGCAGGCAGAAAATCCCTAAGCCCACGCGAACGGCAGGCTCGAACCAAAGCAAGCTGAAGGCCGCCAGCAGGAATGCGATGACGGTCTGCACGATCTCAAAGATGGTGATCCGCTGGCGCAACAACGTAGTCCGCAAGATGACGCTGGCCCCATAAATCAGAAACAGAGCGGACGGCAGCGTGAGCAGTACTGCGCTCTGGACGGCTGCGTACTCCGAGCGGGAGCTTTCGGGAAGGGAATAGATGTAGATTAGGATCCAAACCGCAAGGTCCGCCGCAGGCGCCACCAGAAAACGGAGGCGCAGCCAGCGATTGCGAGCCGCGGCGGATTCGCTGACCACGGCCATGATGAGGAGCGCCGAAATGAAAGGCGCTAGATCGTGCGTGGCAATCATCAATGCGAGGGCCGTGAGGACCGCGGTGACGTTCGCTACCCAGATGACCGGTGCGAGATTGCGTTTCCATGCGAGGGCCGATGCCGCGGCCACGAAAGCGGTCAATACGCCGGCGGTCACGGCGGCTGGCAATACCTTGAAACGCAGTGCGAGTTCCCACAGCATGGGAGCGAGAATCAAGGCTGAGGTAACGGCCCACGCGGTGCTGGCAAAAGGAATGTTTGCCGGGACCCGTGCCGCCCATAGCAACCACATTCCCGCATAGGCAAGGGCAAGCGCCACGACCACCAACTGCGGCAATGCGCCCGATTCGGCCACGGCTCGGAGCAGGTAGGCGCCCGCAATCCCGAGCATGGCTTTTCCTACGACTGGGAATACGCCTCCAGCCTGTGGCAGGACGATCTCTTCTGCGGCAGACGTTCCCCTTGCTTGCGCTGCTGCCGGAGAGGGGCGAGAGTTGGCGGTCTCGGAGGAGTGTTCCAAGGCGGAGACTCGGCGCTCCAGTTGCTCCACTCGGTCGCAAAGCCGCGCGAAAGCGTCGAGAAGATCGTCCATAATCTCCACCGCTTTGAAGCTGGCAGCCAATAGTGGTCGAACTTAGTGCGCGGGTGTGGCGTCGGGCAGCGCCCCCGATGCTCTATCCGCCCAAGGTGGCAGTAGCTTCACCAAGACCCACAGGATCACGAGCGGTAGAACGGTCAGCACAATCGCCATCACCAGTCCTTCGCGCGTGACCAGGCCCATCTTGTACGTCGTATATCCCAGGAAACTCTTGGAAAATAGCTGTCCTCCAATGACGACGTTCCAGCGCATGGCAAAAATACCGATCATGGTCAGGCATCCGGCCAGCACGTAAATGCGCTTCCGCGCCATCTCGGTAAGTTTCAGCACCTGGGTCAAAGCCAGCAGCGCAATCGGCATGACCGTTCCCAGCATGATCTGCACCACAATATGCGACATGTACAGCTTGGTATGGACCATGAAGTCGAGGCTGCGGAAGCTTTCATCGGCCTCGTAAATGCGGTGGATGAGGTCGAGCATCTCCAGGCTGAAATCGATGATGAAGGTGTAGAACAGGTAACGCGCGATCGTGTCTACGCAGGGCATGTCGATCGACTTTCCGCGCGCCCACGTCATCAGCATGTAGAGCAGCATTACAGCGGCGATGCCCGACACCATGGCGGAGAAGATAAACACCACCGGCATCAGCGGCGTCGACCACCACGGGTTCGCTTTGACGGAGCCGAAAATGAAGCCGACGTATCCGTGCAGCAGGAACGCCGAGGGGATGCCGATCAGGGTAATCAGCCAGCCCACTCGTTCATCAATGGCGAGCGCGCGTTCGCTCAGGTTGTGTGAGCCCAGGGTCATCAGCCGGTAGATCCAGCGCTTCCAGCCGGTGGTGGATTCCGACAGCAGCACGATGTCGCGCCGATAGTCGAGCCAAATTTCCACCACCAGAACCGCCATCAGGTACCAGAGGTAGACAAACCCGAACATAGCCATCGCCGAGGTGCGGTGCGGCGTCAGATACATCTCCAAGGAACGTTCCGGGTGCCCGAGGTGGAGTTGCAAAGGAAGCGGCGCCACCAGAAGAAAAGACAGTGCGGTCAGCAGCGCAAGACGGTAAGTGGGCTTCACGGCTTGAACTCGGAACACGCGCTCCAGAGAGGCCAGGATGAACGCGCCCGCCACCAGCCCAGTCAGGAACGGATACAGCACGATCAGGACGCTCCACTGCAGTTCGATTTCGTTGGGATACATGAAGCCTTCAACGCCGGGCATATCCGTTACCAGTCTCCTTGTCGCATCGAAGCGTTCATCGCACCGAACCATCCAGGCCGTTGTAAAACACCTTGGCGTGGGTCGCCATGTAAGGTTTCAGGATTTGGACGCTATGGGTTTTCAGGAACTCGTGAATCGGGTCGTGGGGATTCTTCAGGTCTGCCAGTTGCCGCGCGCCCGTCGGACAAGACTCGCAGCATGCGGTGGTCAGGCCTTTCGTGATCCGGTGATAGCACAGAGTGCATTTCTCGGCGGTTTCGGTTTTCGGGTTGATGAAGCGGCAACCGTAGGGGCAGGCTTGCACGCAATACCGGCAGCCGAGGCAGTATTTCTTGTCCACCAGCACCACGCCATCCGGGCTTACAAAGGTTGCACCCACTGGGCAGACTTGCGTGCACGGCGACTCGGCGCAGTGGTTGCACAACTTGGGCACAAAGAAGTTTTTCCCACTCGCTTCTTTCGTCGGAGGAAATCCCTTCTTGCCGCCATCGGGAGAGTCCACGTGAGGATTCTCAATGTCGTAATCCGAAACGTGGTAGCGCTCCACCCAGGTGCGGAAGTATCCGTCGGGCACGTCGTTCTCAGTCTGGCAGGCGCGGACGCAATTCCCGCAGCCAATGCATTTGGTCAGGTCGATCAGCATGCCCCACCAATGTTGGCTCATGGTGTAGTTGGGGGAGGCCTCCGGGGTCCCAGCCAGAACGTGCTTCCATGCGACAGCGGCAGCAGGCAACAGCAAAAGCAGATGACGCCGGGTGATGCTCATTTCATGCCTCCGCTGATCGCCGGACTGTGTGGCTGGTGGCAGGTATCGCAGGGAAGACCCGAGGAGTGGTCGGCGGAAGCGACCTGCGGGAAATTCTTCGGCTTGGCTGCGTTCGCCTCGTGACAGCGCACGCACAGTACCGCCGTGTCGAGCTTCGGAGGCTGCATCGCGGACGGGTCGTCGGCATGCTTGGCCAGCGGTTCGTGGCAAGCTTCGCAATTGACGTGGGCATGCTTGCCGTCCTTTTTCTTGTCGAGGACGTCGGCATGGCAAGTCTCGCAAGTCTCATGCCCAGCGAAGTTGACGGGCCGCGCGGCGGTTTCGGCCATGGCCGCCCCGCGGTAGTGCCCGTATTGCCCGAAGCTCTTTGGAACCAGGAAACTGCGGACGACCAGGAACAGGAGGGTGCCCGCGACAAAGACTGCTGCCAATCGGAAAAGGTGTCCGGAATCTTTGAAGGCATGCATGGTGGTGCCCGCGCTCGATCGTTTGCGCCGGAGACTCGCCTGCAGCCTTCCGGTTGGATGTCCCTCTCAACTGAATACAGGAGGCGGTGCCCGACCGCTGTGTTCCGTGTCACGCACCGCGTGTGCTGAAGATCACAACTGGCAGTGACACGCGGGCTCATGAGCGGCACGACGTGTCCCGTCGAGATGGAATCGCGATGGACGGCGCGGAAGAGCGGGCAGGCGGGATTTTGACACTACAGCGGGCGGCCTACCTCTTCACCACCACCCCAATCCCCAACTCCCGTAACTGCCCCTCCGCCACCGGCGTGGGCGCTTCCATCATCAGGTCCTTGGCGGCGGCGGTTTTGGGGAAGGGAATTACTTCGCGCAAGCTGTCCGCTCCCGCCAGAATCATCACGATGCGATCCAGCCCAAGCGCGATCCCGCCATGCGGAGGCGTGCCGTACTCGAGCGCTTCCAAGAAGAAGCCGAAGCGCGAGCGCGCTTCTTCTTCCGTCATGCCGAGCGCGCGGAAGATTCTGCTCTGCACATCCTGCCGGTGAATACGGATCGAGCCCGATCCCAACTCCGTCCCATTCAACACCACGTCGTAGGCGCGCGCGCGCACCATGGCCGGATCGGTTTCCAGCTTATCCATGTCTTCATCGTGCGGCGAGGTAAACGGATGATGAGCTGCGTTCCAACGCCTCTCGCCTTCATCCCACTCGAACATGGGAAAGTTTGTCACCCACAGAAAACGGTAGTCGCCTTTCTGAAAAAGTTTGTGCCGGTCGGAATATTTCTGCGCCAGCGCCAACCGCAGCAATCCAGCCGAGGCATAGATCGCCAGTTCCGCGGGCGTCACTTTGCGCTTGCTGGCCGGATGCGCGTCTCCGGTTGCTCCGGATTGCGCCGAGCCGACTACCAGCACCAGCAGATCGTCTGACGCGGCCGCGCCCGTTTTCGCGCGCACCTTCTCTCGCACTTTCTCTCGCACCTTCTCTCGCACTTTCGCCCCCGCCTCGGGGAACTTCGTCTCGATGCGCTTGAAGTCTTCGAACACGCGCGCTCCACCCTTCGAGACAAAGAGCGGCTTGATGTCGTCGCGCTCCTTGCGCGAAAGCTCGCCCACGTGCGGAATGCGAATCGCAATCACCGGCAGATCTTTATTGATCGCCAGCGCTTCCAGATCGGCCGCCGCAAAACAATCGCCTACATCGGTGAAGGCGGGCACGCGCAGGTCGGGCTTGTCGATGCCGTATTGCCGGATGGCATCGTCGAAGTCCATGCGCGGGAAAGGCGTCTTGATCTCGTGGCCCGCGGCTTTGAAAGCCGCAGTCAAAAAGCCTTCGACCACTTCCCAAACCCGCTCCGGCTGCGGGTATGACATTTCAAGGTCGATCTGGGTGAATTCGGGCTGGCGGTCGGCGCGCAGATCTTCGTCGCGGAAGCAGCGCACGATCTGGAAATATTTGTCGAAGCCCGAGATCATGAGGATCTGCTTGAACAGTTGCGGCGATTGCGGCAGCGCGTAAAACGAGCCCGGCTGCACGCGGCTGGGGACAAGATAATCGCGCGCGCCTTCGGGCGTGGAGCGCGTCATGAACGGCGTTTCGATTTCGAAGAAGCCCTGCGAAGCCAGGTTGTCGCGGATGGCGAGCGCCACTTTGTGCCGCAGTTCGATGTTGAACTGCATGGCGTCGCGGCGCAGGTCGATGTAGCGATACTTCAACCGCATTTCTTCGTTCGCCAGCACCGTGTCCGAGGGCAGAAAGGGCAGCGGCTTCGACACGTTCAGAATGCGCAGCTCTTCCACCACCAGTTCCACTTCGCCGGTTGGGATATTGGCATTGATGGTGTCGGCATCGCGGCGCTTGACCGTGCCGATCGCCGCGATCACGAACTCGTTGCGCAGCGCTTCCGCTTTCTGGTGAACGGCGGCGTTCAGTTCGTGGTTGAACACGACTTGCGTCACGCCGGTGCGGTCGCGCAGATCGACGAAGATAATCTGCCCAAGGTCGCGGCGACGGTTGACCCATCCCATGAGGACAACTTGTTTGCCGGCATCGGAGAGCCGAAGAGCCCCGCACATATGAGTTCGCCTGAGGTCGCCTAAAAAATCGAGCACGGTTTCGCCTTGTCTAGCTGGAGTTACGGTGTGAGCCGAAACGAAGATTATAAACGGGAGGGGATTCGGGAATTCAGGTGATCGCGATAGGCTGGGCCATCCGCCATACCGGGGGCGGAGATTGAATTTCAACGGTCAGCTCAATGTAAAAGCCAGGCTAGCGCTCCGCCACTAGTCGCTGCTCCACCAACTCCTCGATTCGATTGAGGACATCGTCCTCGCTCATATTGGTCGAGTCGAGCACTACCGCATCTTCGGCGGCCACCAGCGGAGACGCGGCGCGGGTGCGGTCCCGCCCGTCGCGCTCCCGAAGTTCGGCCGCCATTGCTTGCGCCGGCGCGCCCTTTGCCCCCTGCTGGTCGAGGCGTCGCTGCTCGCGAATCACGGGGTCGGCGTCGAGAAAAATCTTTAAGTCGGCATCGGGGAAAACTTTTGTCCCAATGTCGCGGCCCTCCATCACTACGCCGCCGCCGATGCCCATCTCGCGCTGCCGCGCCACCATCCACTCTCGCACCTTGGGATGCACCGACACGCGCGACGCCGCCTCGGTCACATCGCGCTCCCGGATGCGCGCGGAAATGTCTTTTCCGTTGAGCAGGACACGATTGCCGCCGAGGGCGGGCTCGAGAGTGATGCGCGATTCCTGCGCCATCTTCAGCAGCGCAGCTTCGTCGTCGAACGAGGCGTCCCACTCGATCGCCCTGAGCGCCAGCGCGCGGTACATCGCTCCGCTTTCCAGGTTCACATAGCCGAGTTTGCGCGCCAGACGGGAAGCGATGGTGGTCTTGCCCGCTCCGGCGGGGCCGTCAATGGCGATGATGAGTTTGCGTTGGGGGGGATCGGTCATCTTGGCGAAGTGAGAATTGTACACGGAGCGCGGAAGAGCGCGAAGATTGTTGAAAAACCCTGTCAAGCCCCCATGTTGAGGATTTTCCCGCTAAGTCGATGAATAGGCGAGGAAAATAAAGTCGGAAACGTTGTCCAGGTGGCTGGGTCGGAATTGATACAATTGACCTATAGAGCAGAAATTTCGCGACGAGGGAGCGACGGGCGCCCTCGCCCGTCCAACCGGAAGCACCCGAGGAGCGAGGGAAGTTTGGTTAAGTTCTCTGAAATGAGGAACTTGCGCGACTTATAATTTGTAAGTCTTTGATTCTAAAGACCGAGCACAACTCAGCCCGCAATTAACTCCTTTGTTTTGAGGTATTTTAGTTAACTCCTTTAAAATGAGTTATCTAACAAAAAGGGGGGGAGGGGTACCCCACCGTTAACCAGCTAGGCGACGAGAAAACCTCGATCCAACGGTTAAGTCCTTATTCCTGAATATTTTGCGTATAAGTCCTTTAAACTCAAAGATTTTGCGGGAATTTTTGCCTAAACCTATGATTCCAAAAGATCGGGGGTCTGATTTTTTTAGCCAGACCGTTCCCGTTGCCGGAGCGACGAGCAACGAGCAACGACCGACGGAGACACGACCGGCGAACGACGAGCGCCCTCGCCCTCCCCAAGGACCACCCGAAGCTCAGCTAGCCCGCTCCGGGCGGCGATTCTTCGGGACGTACACCTGCTTTGGCGGAGTTACCTGCAGCAGCGACTTGCTCCCGATATGCACAAAGCTCAACTCGCGCGCCGAAAGCAAGGCGTGGACGGCTTCTTTCACCCGCGTGCGGGGAACGAAGTTCGCGAGGAAGTTTTCGACCTCTCCCTCTTCCACCGCCACCACACAGTCCAGATACTTCGAGACCAGCGCCGAGAGCGCTTCAGGCACAGAAATTCCCACGCCCTCGCGTACCACCTCCGGCGCCCAGCGCGACAATTCGTCCCACACCGAGCCTTCCTCCACCGTGTAATCGACGCGCGTGATGCGCAGCTTGGCCCACAGTTCGCTCAGCCCGCGATCGAGGCCGGCGTTTGAAACCGACCCGCCCAGCATCTCGCCCAATTTGGTTTTCGAAATCGGTCCACGCCGGCGAATGATTTCGAAAGCGTCACAGGCCAGCGGCGAATAGGGAGACCGCGGTCCCGATGCGGGCGGCAGCTTTGGGTTGCGCTCCCCCACGAGCGAATAAAAATAAGGAAAAACCGAAGCCGCCAGCAGGAACGCGTTGTTCTCGTCAAACAGCGGAGCCTCGTAGGCTGCCTGGTCGCGCAGCGCGCGCACCATCAGCTCGGTCGCTTCTTTCGCCCGCGGATCGGCATAAGCGTGCTGGCGCATCGGCAACTTGTCATCAGCCCCCACCCAGGCTCCCATGAAAGTCGGCACCAGAACGGCAGGTCGCGTCGGATACATCAAACAAAATCCTACCGACTCGAGGAAGGCGCGCGCCTCATCAAGAGTGTGCACGGGCTGGCCGTCGAGGCGCCACTTTTGCGTGCGCGCTTGCAGAAGTTCCAGGTCGGTCATGAGCTCGATTAGAACACAGCTTTCAGTTCTCAGTTCTCAGCTCTCAGTTCTCAGTTCTCAGTTCTCAGCTTTCAGTTCTCAGTTCTCAGCTTTCAGTTCTCAGTTCTCAGTTCTCAGCTTTCAGTTCTCAGCTTTCAGTTCTCAGTTCTCAGTTCTCAGCTTTCAGTTCTCAGTTCTCAGTTCTCAGTTCTCAGTTCTCAGTTCTCAGTTCTCAGAAGAGTTCGCACGACGACCACCAGCCGTCAATAGCCAATTGGGCAACCGAGAAAAAAGCAACCTTCCATGTTGGCAAGATCTTACTGAGAACTGACAACTGAGAACTGAGAACTGAGAACTGAGAACTGAGAACTGAGAACTGGATTCTCCGAGAACTAGATTCTCTTGAACGCCTTCTGAATATCCTGCATGGAATAGCGCAGCACGACCGGCCGGCCGTGCGGGCAAGTCATAGGGTGGTCGGTTTTCGCCAGCTCCGCGAGCAGCCACTCCATTTTGTTTTGCTCGAGTGGCATATTGACTTTGATCGCGGCGTGGCAAGCGATCGAGGCCGCGATGCGCGTCCGCACCGCTTCCAGATTGATCGCCTGGTCTTCGCGCGTGAGCTGCTCGAAGATTTCGTTCAGCATGTGCTCGATGCGCGCCGCGTCCACGCCCGCCGGTGCGACCTTCACCGCCACGCTGCGCGCGCCAAAGGGTTCCGCTTCAAAACCGTTGTGGGCAAGTTCTTCGGCAATGTCGCCGAAGATCGCCTGCTGTGCCGGAGTGAGCTCGATGATCAGCGGCATGAGCAAACGCTGGCTCTCGACTTGTTGCGCCGAGCGTTGCCGCAGGACTCGCTCGAACAGCACGCGCTCGTGGGCCACATGTTGATCGACGATCCAGAGGCCGTCTTCGTTGACCGCAAGAATGAATGAATTTCGAATCTGGCCCAAGGGCCGCAATGTTCGCAGCGACTCGAGAGTCGGCGCGGTTTGCGGCTCCTGCGGAATCGGTGGCGCGCATCCGTGATCGGGAATTGGCTGAGGTTCGATCGTCTGTTGAGGGATCGACGCCTCCGGCGCGCGCGCCAGCGATACCGCCGCGTTGGCCTCGACCGCAATTCCGCCTTCAAATTCCAGGCGCGCCGTCGTCGCGGGAACTGCCGCCGCCTGCAGCGCGAACCCGCCCGCCGCCGCTGGCTCGTACAAGTCGCGCCATGGGGCGCGCTGCAAACCGTCGCCGCTGTACGCGCCCTGGGGTATCGCAGGACTGGTCAGGCCTGGGCTCGCCGTTGGCTGCGCGCCAATCTCCGTCAAAAACTGCGGCACCGGCCGCGCCTTCATCAGCGCCGCCCGTACCGACTCGCGGACGAAATCGTGGATCACCGTCTGCTGCCGGAAACGCACCTCGGTCTTCGACGGATGCACATTCACATCCACCTCGGCAGTCGGCATTTCGATAAAAAGCAAGACCACGGGATAGACCGTCGGCGCCAGGATGTTCCGATAGGCCTCGGTAATCCCATGCTGAATGAGACGGTCACGAATCAGGCGGCCATTCACGAAAATAAAAATCGAATTGCGATTGAGCTTCTGAATTTCCGGCTTGGAAACAAACCCATGCAGGCGCACCTCCCCGAAATCATGTGGCGCGGACATTTCCTTCCGCGATACCTCGTCCTCCCCTTCGGCGGACTCGCGGACAGAAGTGTCCACGCTACGCCGCCACGGCGGAGGCTGAGGCAGCCCGATACGCTCCAGTGGTTGCATTGCCGCGAGCGGAATTAACTGGTCAAGGGTCTCGCGTCCAAACACCTGGTACACACGCTCGCGATGATCGGCTACTGGCGGCGCCACCAGCAAGGCGTTCGTCGCCGAGTGCAACTCGAAATGCTTCGCCGGATGCGCCAGCGCATAGTGGGTTACGAGCGAAGCGATATGGGACAGCTCGGTCGACTCCGATCTTAGAAACTTCTTGCGCGCCGGCGTATTGAAGAAGAGATGGCGAATCGTGATCGAAGTTCCCAGCGACAGCCCCGCCTCTTCCACGCGGATGATCTTGCCGCCGTTAATTTCGAGGACCGTCCCGGCCGCTTCCTCTTCCGCGCGGGTTTCCAGATGCAGCCGCGCCACCGAAGCGATGGAGGGCAGCGCCTC
>Ga0209117_1000296_pt1 | contig 24797 bp, 25 predicted proteins | sample BlaSpr_A8_OM2_M2_FD_187978 | JGI IMG/M metagenome (GOLD analysis project Ga0209117, IMG submission 187978) | Forest soil microbial communities from Thunder Bay, Ontario, Canada - Black Spruce, Ontario site 2_A8_OM2_M2 (SPAdes) (version 2) | ecosystem: Environmental > Terrestrial > Soil > Boreal... | reverse complement strand
AAGTCCGGCTGATCCAGGTCGCTGCGGTCGCACTTCCGCTCAGTAAGTGCTCGCCACTCTGCTGCGCTCGTCGCGCCATCGCCGAGAACTCGCTCTCCATCCCGTCGATGCCACTCCGCAAACGTTTGAGGTCGTCATCCATCGGATCGACCTCGCGAGTCTGATATTTGCGAATCGCGGCGAGGACCTCATCGAGGGGTGTTCCCCCCTCCCCCAACATGAGCATAAGTGTACCAAACATCTGTTTGGAGCGCAAGAGTTTACTCGTTAATTTGGGCTCCTCACAAAACAATTTCTGCAGGCGTCCACCCGCACTCCTAACCCCGCCTCCCTTTTCCCCAGCCCCTTTTTTCCTCAGACGTGTCACACCCACCACCCAAGCGCCACCCCGACTCGCTTTTCCCCAGCCCCTTTTTTCCTCAGACGTGTCACACCCACCACCCAAGCGCCACCCCGACTCGCTTTTCCCAGTCCCTTTTCGTCGCGCTCCCTTACAAAAGGCTGACCGCTTCGCAATGAGCGTCTGACACCGTCACCCGATCCTTGTCCTCGATTCAACGACGGGATCTATCAATACAGAAATGAGGTGTGTGGGATGACCTGGTTCGCCGGCGCAGCCGTCAAGTTAGTTGGAGCGACCGCTGTGGCCGCCCTGTTGAGCCTGGGCGCGGTTGGCGCCCTGGCCCAGTCAACGCCGTCAGCGACGGCGACGTCGATCGCCACCAAGGCGACCCCCCCCGACAAAGCCGGCCACCGCGCGATCGCCAAGGCGGTCTTCGAGTCCGAGGCGGCCGCGCTTGGCATCACACCCGACGTCCTGCGCGCCGACCTGAAAAACGGTCAGAAGGTTTCCGACCTTGCCAAGGCCAAGGGTTGGGACAAGCCGGCGTTTGGAAACCAGCTTCTCGACAAGCTGACCCCTCGGCTGAAGGCTCTCGTCGACACCCACGTCATCCAGCAGGCGCAGGCCGACAAGACAGTCGACCGGATCAAGAAGGGCCACATCCCGTTCTGGGATGGCAAGCACCACCGCCCGAAGAAATAAGGACTTCCTTCCCACGAAGGGTCTGGCGCGTGAGCCAGGCCCTTCCTTTTGCCTTCAGGTATTTCAGGGCCGCGTCCGCACTTTCGCGATCGTGCTGATCTGCTTCCACTTCTTTCGCTCCTCGATCCGGAGGCGCACATCGCTCTTCGAGGCCACAAAACGCAGCTCGCGCTGCAGCTTGACGTAACTCTGGAAGCGTGCGGCGTCCAGGCTGCCATCGGCCAAGGCAACCTTGATCGCGCATCCAGGCTCGGTGTCGTGCCCGCAATCCGTGAACCTGCACTGAAGCGCCACCAGCTCGATGTCCTCGAAGCTGTTGCGGAGCGCCTCCTCTCCCTCCCACAGCTGTGCCTCGCGCAGGCCGGGCGTGTCGATGATCATTCCGCCTTGAGGCAGCTGCACCAGCTGGCGGTGGCTGGTCATGTGGCGCCCTTCGCCCGAAGCGTGGATTCCTCGCGTCCGCATGAGGTCTGTGCCGACGATCCGGTTGATCAACGTCGATTTGCCGGCTCCGGAGGGACCCAGGAGCACGCCGGTCCGCGCGGGCTGTAGCTCGCGCACGATCTCTTCGATACCGGCACCGGTGACTCCACTCGTCACCACAACCGGAGTTCCCATCGAGACGGCCTCGAGCTCGGCCCGAAGCTCGTCCAGCGATTCGGCGATGTCCGCCTTGGTGAGGAGGACGACCGGCACCGCGCCGCTCTGCCACGCGATGGTGAGATAGCGCTCGATCCGCCGGGCATTGACGTCCGTCGCGGCCGCGACGACGAAAGCGACGTCGACGTTGGCGGCCAGGACCTGCTGGCGGGTCTCAACGGAAGCTGCCTTGCGCGAGAAGACTGTGCGCCGCTCGACGACGCCGTGGATCAGGTCAACCGGCTCCCGCTTGAGCACTGAAACCCAGTCGCCGACCGCGGGCATGGTGGAACCGTCGTTGCGAAGGTGGCGCCCGACCGCGGCCCGGCTCGTGCTAACACCGTCGTGCACGAGGTATTCAGAGCCGTAGTCGGCAATCACGCGCGCGGGAATGCCCTCGTCCGAAACAAAGGCTTTGAACTTTTCGTCGAAGTAGGAATCCCAGCCCAGCATCGCGAGCTGAGTACTGAAATAAATTGACACCTGTGGATCCTCCGAGGACAAAACGAGTGGGCGGTATCGGTCCGCCCGGCGGAGGATCGCTTTCTTTAGAAGCGCGCTCCGGAGGCGGCCGACGGCCGGGAAACGGTCATTGCAAGCTCAGCCATTCGAACGCCACCTCCCTTCTTGATTTGTGGGCGAGAGCCTACCACGCCCGGCTTCAATCCGCAGGCGCCCCTAACGGCTCTTGAACTCCGGCTTTCGCTTCTCCTGAAACGCCTTGATGCCTTCCTCCGCGTCGTCGGAGACGAACACGCGGCCGATCGCTTCTCGTTCGATCGCCAGCCCAAGGTCGAGTGGGCCACCGTAACCCTGGGTGATCGCCAGCTTGGCGTGACCGATCGCAACGCCGGGGCCAGCGGCGAGCTTGGCTGCGTACTCGATCGCGCCGGCGCGGCACGCAGCAGCATCGGGGAACACCCTGTCCACGAGCCCTAGCTCCTTGGCCTCGGCTGGGGTCATCGTCGTCGCGTTGGCGATGAGGTCGATCCCTTTCGACAAACCCACCAGCCGCGGGAGGCGCTGCGTTCCGCCAGAACCAGGAAACAGCCCAAGGTTCACTTCAGGCAGCCCGATCTGGTATTTGCCGTCGGCTGCAAAGCGGAGGTCGCACGCCAGCGCGAGCTCGAAGCCTCCGCCCAGGCAGTGACCCGCGATCGCGGCGATGAAGACGAGCGGCGTGTTTTCCATCTTGCGAAACGCCTCGTGCGCCATGAGCGCGGTCATGAAGCGAGACCGCGGGCTGCCTGCGGCGAAGCCGCCCACGTCAGCGCCGGCCGAGAAGAATTTCTCGGAAGCGCTCGTGACCACGATGGCTGACTTGATGCTCAGGTCGACGCGTGCATCGTCGATCGCGCCCGCGAACTCCCGCAGGAACGCGTAGTCGTAAGTGTTCGCCGGCGGCCTGTCGAGGACGATGATTCCGACGCCGCCTTCCTTCTCGAGCCTCACTGACATGGTGCCCTCCCCGAACCCCCGATTCCGCCGACGCCGATAATTGAAGCACTCAACTCCAACCAAGAAATCCAGTCGAAGAGGGGTGCCGTGCCAATGGCAACGATGATCATCGAAGGCGAGAGGACCAAGGCCGCTTCGGGCAAGACCTACGAGGTCCGCAACCCGGCCACGGGCGAAGTAGTCGATGTGGTCCCAGCCGGCGGACCGGCGGACGTCGACAAAGCAGCTCAGGCTGCAGCAAAGACATTCGCTACCTGGTCCAAGCTCCCGGCCAACCAGCGGCGGGAGATCCTGCACAAGGCCGCTCAGCACATGCTCGGCAAAGTCGAAGAGATCGCAGTGCTGCTGACCAAGGAGCAGGGCAAGACGCTGCTCGAGTCGCGGCTCGAAGCCAAGCGATTCGGCGAGAACATCGGATGGTTCGCGGACCTCGCCGACAAGATCCACGGCCAGCACGTGAAGCTGCCCGACACCACGACGTACGGCCTCGTCGTGCGCAAACCGATCGGGGTCTGTGGCGCGATAGTGCCCTGGAACTTTCCCCTGACACTGGCGGCGAACAAGGTGGCACCCGCGATCGCGGCCGGCAACACCGTGGTCCTCAAGCCGGCCAGCAGCACACCGCTTTCGACGCTCGCCTGCATCGAGGCGCTCATCGAGGGCGGCCTGCCCGAAGGCGTCATTAATGTCGTGCTCGGCCAGGCGACCGGGGAGGCGATGGTCGAGCATCCGCTGATCCGGAAGATCGCGCTCACAGGCTCGACCCCGACCGGGAAGAGGGTGATGGCCAAGGCGGCCGAGCAGCTGAAGAAGATCACCCTCGAGCTGGGTGGCAGCGACCCGTGCATCGTGCTCGACGACGCCGACCTGGAGGGCGCCGCGCGGGCGATCGGCGTCGGGCGGTTCTTCAACTGCGGCCAGCAGTGCCTTTCAACCAAGCGGCTCTTCGTGCAGGAAGGCGTGTACGACGCGCTGATGGAGAAGTTGGTCGCGCGCGCCTCGAAGCTCAAACCGGGCAACGGGCTCGACAAGGACACCCGCATGGGACCGATGCACTCGGAGACGCAGCGGGCCGAGGTCGAGGCGCAGATCAAGGACGCCGTCGACCGCGGCGCAAAGGTGGTTTACGGAGGCGGACGGCCGAAGGGCGCCGAGTACGAGAAGGGCTGGTTCATCGAACCGACGATCCTCGAGAACGTCCCCGACGGCGCCAGGATGTGGACGGAAGAGGTCTTCGGCCCCGCTCTGCCCGTGCGCAAGGTCAAGGACCTCGACGAAGCGCTCCGCCTCGCCAACGACACGCCCTTCGGTCTGGGCTCGTCGATCTGGACCGGCAGCATGGCATCCGCGTATCGGGCAGTGCAGGAGTTGGAGGCCGGCTACACGTGGGTGAACGCTCTGGTGATTGCGCATGACGAGCTGCCATTCGGCGGGACCAAGCAGTCAGGCTTCGGCAAGGAGCACGGGATCGAGGCCTACCTCCAGTACACCGAAGAGAAGTCCGTGGTGTTTGGCGGAGTGGGGTAGCACCGGAGGTTGAGAATCGGTGTCGGCGTCGTCGGCCTGCTGATCCTGCTCATCGGCGCGGTTTTCGCCGGGCAGGGGCTCGGCTACATCCCCGGCAGCGCCATGACCAACGACATCAAGTGGTTCTGGATCGGCCTGGCGATGGTCGTCCTCGGCCTGGTGATGGCGGCATGGAGCTTTCTCAGCCGGCAGCGCTCACATACGTGAGGGTGTGGTGCGTGAGCGTTTTGTCACCGGCCCGGCACTCGGCGTCGCCGTAAATCAGCCGGCGTCCGGCTTTGATGACGCGTGCGTGGCACGTGAACTCGTGCCCGCGCGCGGCGCCGAGGAACGCGGTGGTCATCGAGCTGGTGACGTACTCGTCGGCCACGCCTAGGCGGGTCTTGACTGCGAACCAGAAAGTCACGTCTGCGGCGTGCATGTAGACCTGGCCGCTGACGATCCCGCCGGGCCGGTCGTTTTCGGGGAGGTAGGGGACCAGCAGGTCGCAGGTTCCATCGCCGGCCGCAGTGACGCGGAACCGATACCGCCGGGTGAACTCCTGGCGGTCCAGGATCTGATTCAGGTCCTCAACGCTGACTGCCGGCGGCATATGTGCGCTAAGGATGCCGGAAAAGAAGAGAGGGACCCGCGGGTCCCTCTCTTCCCAACCCTAGCCCAGCCTTGGGAACAAGTTCTAGGCGGTACGTCCGTTGAGACGATCCCATTGGCCCTGACACTCGACGCAACGCGTGGCCGCCGGCTGGAACTGCAGCCTCTCCGACGGGATGCGCCGGCTGCAGCCTTCGCAGACTCCGTACGCGCCCTCGCGCAGGCGCTCGAGCGCACGCTCCACCTGCTCACGGTTCTGGTCGAGCAGGTGCACCAGGATGTCGGTGGTCTCTCGGTCCGACAAGGCCTGGGCCAGGTCGGTATCCTCGGGGATCCCCGTGATCACGCCACCCGTGACGTCATTCAGCGGCCGGTGCAGACCGGCCTCCTCGCCGCACTGAGCGGCCAGGAGCTCGAGCTGCCGCCTGTCGGCCTCGAGCCTTTCCTCCGGAGCATTGTCGGGTCTCTTACGAACAGCCATTGACAAACCCCCCTTCCAAACTGACTTACCGGTCAGGCGACGTTTGGATTCGTCAGACACAACGTTTACTTGGACGCGCGTACCCGGTCGCGCACAATTAGTCGCCTGATGCCGCCCCGGCTGTTGCCATCCCCCGTCAAAACGATTGCCGCCGTCTACGTATTGGTCTTGGCCTTGTTCGTGCTCGCCGGTTGCCAGCCGGGGCCGAATCCGCGACCGGTGCCGAGCGTATCGCAGATCGGGAGCGAACTCAAGTGCCTAAACGGGGACCATGGCTATTCGGACCTCCAGGCCGGGTGGGGGTTCTGCTATCCGGCCACCTGGCAGTACCGAATCCGGGCCCAGAGCTACCAGAGCCCTGACCCCCGGGAGCTGGACGTCACGTTTGACATCACCGACGTCCCGTGCACCACGGCATCCCCCGCCCCGGGGGCGGCATCGGCCAGGCCGGTTTGCTCCTCCGCAGCGGGGTTGTTTGCTTTCATGATCGTCTCGACCTTCGATCGGGGTGGCGTGCCGAGCCTGGCCGCCTGGCAGAGCTCAAACCCGAGGTTTGCGTCGGACGCCAGGCTTGCGTCGGTCGCCGAGACCATCAAGTGGGGCAACGCGGTCGAGGCCGCAAAGCTCCCCGACGGCCGGAGGATCGCGCTGACGCCCCTCCACGTGGTGATCCTGGAGCTGCGCTCAGGGTCGGGAAACGGCTGCGTGACCCCGCAGGGAAGCCCTTGCTACCTGGACCTCGAGGCGTCGATGTCCCCCCGCCTGAGCACCTGGAAGTTCACGATCTAGGGAGTGGCGAGGTCCCTGCCCTCTGCCCTGAAGGGGAGCATTCAGTAGGTCCCATCCTTACCGCCGCCTTGCGCGCAGGGGTGCTCCCCCGGCTAGGTAGGGCGCTTGAAGAGGGACTGGTACTTGATCGCCAGCCCCATGTCGCCCTTGATCTTGAGCTTGCCCTGCATGAAGGCGGCAGTGCCGTCGAGCTTTCCCATCGCGATCTTCACCCAGTCGCCCGCGTCAGCGAGCATGGTGAGGTTTGCGGGTTCGGGCGCTTCGCCCTTCCCTGACTCGGCCACTCCGTCATGGATCTTCATCCACCACTTGCCGCCGCCATCACCAGACAGGTCGAACTGGATGGTCGCCTTGGTGCTGCCCGCCTTCTCGGGGATCAGGTACTTCGGCAGCGCTTCGATGATCTGGTCTGGTGACATCTGCTCTTCAGACATTCGCTCCTCCTGAGCAACCCGACGTAGTGACTCGATAGATAGTAGTCCGCGACAATGCGTGAGATGTTGACCGAGGGCGCTCTGACGGAGGTGGCCGAGGGAGTCTTCGAGCTCCGCCTGCCGATTCCATTCGAAGAAGGGACTGTCAACGTGTTCCTCTTCGCCGACGGAAGCGAGGCTGACCTGGTCGACTGCGGCATGAACTCCGACGAATCGGTCGCGATGATCAAGGATGCGCTGGCCCACATCGGAGCCAAGCGGCTGCGCCGCCTCATCGTGACCCACATTCATCCGGACCACTACGGCGCCGCCGGTGTTTTCGCCGGTCCGGGCCTGGCTGACCTTTACATCCACCGGCTGGAAGTTCCGCTGGTGCATCCGCGCTATGTCGAGCTCGAGCACCTGGTAGGCGAGATGCGCACCTACTTCCTGGTCAACGGGCTCCCGGCTGAAGACGCCGAGGAGCTGAGCAACTCTCAACGCGCGCTGAGCGAGGTGGTCAAGACGGCCGAGCCGTCGGTCCAGCTGGATGGCGCCGAGATGATCGAGGTCGGCCGCCGCCGGCTGCGCGTCGAATGGACGCCTGGGCACTCGCCCGGCCACATCTGCCTTTACGACCGGGAGGAGAAGCTGCTGGTAGCCGGCGACACATTGCTGCCGAACACATCGCCCAACATAGGCCTCCACCCGCAGAGCACGCCGGATCCGCTTCACGAATATCTGGATGGCCTTCGCCGCCTCGCCGCCTACGAGCCGGTGCTGATCTTGCCGGCGCACGGACGTCCATTCCACGATGCCCCCGCTCGCGTCAAAGACCTGCAGGCGCACCACCAGCGCAGGCTCGACCAGATCGTGGAGATCGTCGGCCGCGGGAAGGAGACGGCGTGGGAGATCGCGCTAGAGCTGTGGGGCCCGCGACCGCACTTTTACGAGAGGCGTTTGGCGCTCCAGGAGGCATTGGCGCACTTGCAGGCGCTGGCCGTGGACAACCGGGTGACCAAGTCGGTTACGCCCGAGACCGTGCGCTGGTCGCCGGTTTGATGCCGAGGCGAAAGAACTCCGCCGGGTAGCAGCCGACACCGACCACCCCAGGTCCAGCATGGGCTCCGACGACCGGCCCAAGCGGCTGGATCATCAATGTCTCGGCGATCGGGTCGAGCTCAGCGGCGATCCGCTCCGCATCGGCCTCGGCGTCAGCGTGGCCGACGATCACGCAGACACCCTGGCCGCGATCGACCTCGCGCGTCAGCTCGACGATCCGGTTCAGCGCGCGGTCGAACGTGCGCACCCGCTCCAGTGGCGTGACGAGGCCGTCGCGGATGCAGAGAACTGGCTTCACCTGCAGCACCGAGCCGAGAAGCGCGCTGGCCCGGCCGATCCGGCCTCCCCGCCGCAAGAACTCCAGCGTGGCCACCGAGAAGTACGTCTGGACGTGACGTCGCATCGCGAGCACCTTGGTTTCGATCGCATCAGCACCCGCTCCGCTTGACGCGAGCGCCGCCGCCGCGAGCGTGAGCAGCCCGAGCGACATCGACACGTTTTCCGAGTCGATGACTTTCACGCGTTTCGGATCTGTCATTTCCGCCGCCTGGCGAGCTGACTCGTACGTGCCACTCAACTTTCCCGAGATGTGAATGGACACGACGGCGTCGTGGTCGGCCAACAGCGCAGAGTAGGCCTCCGCGAACCGGCCGGGTGACGGCTGCGAGGTGGTGGGATGGATGGTGGCGGACGGCAGGCGGCGATAGAAGTCGTCGGGCCGGATGTCCACTCCGTCGAGAAGCGCCTTGCCCTCGAAGTTGAGGGTCAGCGGGACCACCGTGATCGACCGCAAAGCGGTTAGCTGTGGTGGAAGGTCGGCAGTCGAGTCCGTGACGACGGCGACTGACAGCTTGCTCAATGTTCGCGCCGGTCGGTGATGGGCGGATCGTCTTTCCGGCGGTTCCAGCGGCTGCGGATGAAGCGCTGCTCGACGGGCCTGAGCGCCACAAGCATCGCGACGACGAGAAGCGTCGTGAACACCGCGACGGCGTAGTAGCCGAATCCGACGGCCATACCCACTGACGCGGCCACCCAGATCGACGCCGCGGTGGTCAGCCCGTGCACATCGTCACCAGTGCGCAGGATCGCTCCAGCTCCGAGGAACCCGACCCCGGTGACGATCTGGGCGGCAATGCGTGTCGGATCGACGGTTTTTCCGAACGAGGGCAGGAGGCCGAGCGCCGTGAACATGCAAGCCCCGATGGAGATCAGGCCTATGGTCTTGATTCCTGCGGGGTGACCTCGAATCTCGCGTTCCGTCCCCAGAATCAGACCGAGGATCAGAGCGACGACGAGGCGGAGACCCAGCTCGGCCTCGCTGTTGAGCGTCAGCTCCTTCAGCCTCGGCCGGGACGGCCGCCGGGCTTGTCCTTGGCGCCCGGCTCATCGGGAAGCTCGGGCAGGTCGAGGCTGTTCACGAAATCTCTGAAGACGGCGAGGCGTTCCTCGTCTACCACCGTCTCGGTCTTGTCTTTGTCGCCGGCGTCTTCGTCCGCTTCGGGGATGATGCCGGCGGTCTCCATGACCTCGGTGGCGACGAAGATCGGACACTCGACCCGCACGGCCAGCGCAATGGCGTCAGACGGGCGGGCGTCGAAGTCCAGGTCGCGTCCGTTCTGCTTGACATAGAGCCGGGCGTAGAACACCTGGTCGGCGAGGCGCGTGACCACGATTCGCTTCACGCTGATGCCCAGGTCGCCGAACGCGGTCGCCATCAGATCGTGGGTGAGAGGGCGCCCGAGTGGGTTGCCCGAGATCTTGCTCGCGATCGCCTGGGCCTCGAAGGAGCCGATCCAGATCGGCAGGTACCGGTCCGCCTCCTTCTCTTTGAGGATCACCAGATGCTGGGCCGTCGGCATGTGAATCCGGATACTGTCGACCGAGACCTCGATCAGGTTTTTCATCCGAGATCACATTACTACTAGCGCCTGCCGAGGCCACCCGCTAAACGGACCCTCCGTAGACTTCAAACGTGGCGAAGGGGAAGCGGGGGCGGGTGGTGCTGATCGACGCACACAGCCTCATCTACAGAGCGTTTTTCGCCCTGCCGCCGATGAGCACGTCCGACGGCCAGGTGACGAACGCCGTCTACGGGTTCACGTCGATGCTGGCGATTGTCCTGGCCTCACGCCCTGAGTACGCCATCGGGACGTTCGACGTCGGCGCGCCCACGTTTCGCTCCAAGGAATACAAGGAGTACAAGGCTGGACGGCGGGCAATGCCCGACGACCTGCGCCCCCAGATCGAAAAGGTGCGCGAGCTGCTGCAGGCTTTTTCGATTCCGATCTACGCGATCGAAGGCTTCGAGGCCGACGACCTGATCGGAACTCTGTCGCGGATCGCAGAAGAGAGGGGACACACGGTCACCATCGTGTCCGGCGACCTCGACTGCCTGCAGCTCGTCACGGATTCCGTCGAGGCGCTGGTGCCAAGGCGAGGAATCACAGACACCTTCGTGTACGGGCCCGATCAGGTGCGCCAGCGCTATGGATTCGAGCCGGCGCAGCTGGTGGATTTCAAGGCGCTGCGCGGCGACACGTCAGACAACATTCCCGGAGTCCCCGGAGTCGGCGACAAGACCGCTGCCAAATTGGTGCAGGACTTCGGCACCATCGAGGCGCTTCTCGAGCGCGTCGACGAGCTGCCGGAAGGGCGGCTGAAAACCTCGCTCAAGGCGAACGCGGATCAAGTGCGGTTGGGAAAGCGGATGGTCACCATCGTGCGCGACGTTCCGATGGAGCTGGATCTCGAGAAGGCGCGCTGGACACGCTACGACTACGACAAGGTCCGAATCGTCTTCGACCGGATGGAGTTCAGGCAGCTCTTGAGCCGCTTCCCTCCGCCAGACCAGGTGCCGGTCCAGCCGAGCCTCACTTTCGAGGCGGCGCCCGAGCCCGCGGGCCTGAAAGTTGTCGAGGACCCGGCCGAGGCGGCGAACCTCCTCGATGGTTCGGCCGACGTCGCCGTGTTCGCTTTCAACGAAGGGGCAGGACGTTCAGCTCGGATCCTGGGCCTCGGTGTCTCGACCGGAAGCGACACCTTTTATGTAGCGAAGCCGGACGCGATGGACGTCGTAGCGAGCACGCTTTCCGGCCGGCCCATCTCAGGCCATGACGCGAAAGAGACCGAGCTCGCGCTCCGCTCGCTTGGCGGCGGAAAGCGGGAATGGGCGTTCAGCACCTTCCTCGCTGCGTACCTGCTAGGCGCCGGCTCGCGCGACCCGCGCCTCGAAGACCTCGCTCGAGAGTTCCTCGATGTCGCGCTGGTCGGAACCGAGCAGCTGCTCGGCACGGGGCGTGCGGCGCGCAAGCCCAGCGACGTCGCGATGGGCGAGGCGGCGGAGTTTGCGGCTAGGCGGGCTGAGGTCATCCTCAACCTTCGTCCTCGGCTGGAAGCGGAGATGACCAATCTCGGCGTCGACTACCTGTTCCACGAGATCGAGCTGCCGCTGGCCGGCGTGCTCGCGGACATGGAGTCGGAGGGCGTCGCGATCGACGTGCCTTACCTGAAGGAGATGCAGGACGAGCTCGGCGCGCAGATGGCGGCGATCGAGTCCGAGGTCGAGCAGGTCGCGGGCCAGAAGTTCAACCTGAACGCTCCGCAGCAGCTCGCGAAGGTGCTGTTTGAGGATTTGCGGCTGCCCGTCGGCAAACGCACGAAGACGGGATACTCGACCGACGCAGACACTCTCGAGGCGCTGCGCGAAAAGCACCCGATCGTCGGATTGATCCTCGAGCACCGGCAGCTGTCCAAGCTCAAGTCGACGTACGTCGACGCCCTGCCGCAGCTGGTCGATCCGCTGAGCGGCCGGGTCCACACGTCATTCGGCCAGGCGAGCACCGCGACGGGCCGGCTCTCATCCTCCAACCCCAACCTGATGAACATCCCCATCAGGAGCGAGCTCGGCCAGCGCATCCGCCGCGCGTTCAAAGCGGGTCGGCCGGATCACGTAATGGTTTCCGCCGACTACTCGCAGATCGAGCTGCGCATCGCAGCGCACCTCAGCGGCGACCCTAAGCTGCTTGGGGCTTTCGCCGCGGGCCAGGACATCCACACCGCAACCGCTGCCGCGGTTTTCAAGATTCCGATCGAGTCGATCGACCCGAACCAGCGGCGGCTGGCGAAAGTGGCGAACTTCGGCTCCATCTACGGTCAGGGCGAGTACGGCCTGTCGCAGCAGCTGGGCATCACGGGCGATGTGGCGCGAGAGTTCCTCAAGGAGTACTGGGCCACGTACTCGCGCTTGAAGGAGTACCTCGATGAGGTGCGGCGCAAAGCGCGCGAGGAGGGGTTCGTCGTCAGCGCGACGGGACGGCGCCGTGCGATCCCCGACCTTCGCTCGCCGAACTTTCAGCTGCGCAGTGCCGCCGAGCGGATGGCGATCAACTTTCCGATGCAGTCGCTCGCCGCGGACATCATCAAGATCGCGATGGTGCGCCTGCAGCGCGAGATCGAGGCCGATCACATCGAGGGCCGGATGCTGCTGCAGGTGCACGATGAGCTGCTGTTCGAGGTGCCGCGGTCAGAGGTGGATCAGTTCGCCGAGAAGGTGCCGCGGATCATGACGGGTGCGTACGAGCTCGAGACGGGCATCGAGGTCGAGACGAAGTTCGGGCCGAACTGGGCGGATCTGAAGAAGCTCGCGGTCGTACGTGCCTGAGCTGCCAGAGGTGGAGACCATCGTCGCCGACCTGCGGCCGCACCTTGCCGGCCGGACCATCGTGCGCTGCGAGCTGATGTTTCCAGGCATCGTCCGGCATCCCGAGCCTGAGCTGTTCATCGACGCGGTTGCGGGCATGCGGATCGCCGGCCTCAGAAGGCGCGGGAAATACATCTTCATCGATCTCGAGAATGACGTGGTCATGGTGGTTCACCTCGGGATGACGGGGCAGTTGCGATTGGTGGATGCAGATGCGCCGGTCGAGACACATACCCATGCCATCTTCACCCTGGATAGCTCCCCATCCGGCCGGCCTGCGGCCGGCCACCTTCCCCACGAGTGGGGAAGGGACCAACTCCGATACCGAGATCCCCGACGCTTCGGCCGCTTGCTGGCCGGCACGGAAATAGAGCTGCTCGCGTCGAAGACGATGCCGCTTCTGGGGCCCGAACCAATCGACCCGGACTTCGCTCCAGAAGAGCTTTACCAGAGGCTTCGCAAACGCCGGACCTCGTTGAAGGCGATCTTGCTCGACCAGGCGACGATCGCCGGCGTCGGCAACATCTACGCGGACGAATCGCTGCATCGGGCGCGGCTGCGCCCGGATCGCGTGGCGGGCGGCCTCAGCCGCAAGTCCACGCAGCGGCTGCATGAGTCGTTGCGCCACTCACTCGAAACGGCGATCGCCAATCGCGGCAGCTCTGTCGACACCTATCGCGATGCATGGGGCCAGATCGGCGGCCAGCAGGAAAAGCTGTTGGTCTATGGACGCGCCGGAGAGCCGTGCTTCACGTGCGGACGGCCGCTCGCGATGATCCGCATCGCCGGACGCAGCACGGTTTTCTGCCGCCGTTGCCAGCGCTAACCCAACGGTTGGTGGCGATCGTCGCCCTCTCGGTGGCGTTCGTCGCGATGACGATGGCCATCGCGGCGGGAATCTTCACGACACTTGATCACGAGATCGCGCTTGCGATGCGTGACATCTGGCAGGAGCCGCTGCACAAGCTGTTCCAGCTGATCGCCGAGCTCGGTGGGATGGAGCTCACGACAGTTCTGATGGTCGCGCTCTTCATCTACCTCTGGCGCGGAGACTATGGCGCGGATGCTCTGGTCGTCGGTGCCTTCTTCGGCGCTGTCGCGCTCGAGGTGCTGTACAAGACCTTGCTCTTTCATCCGGGGCCGCCTCATTCCCTTTCCCATTCGGATGGTCCGAGCTTCACCAACCTCCTCGAGAGCTCGTCAATACGCAACAGTTTTCCGAGCGGCCACATGGTTCGGACCGTGGTCGCGTACGGGCTGCTCGCGTTCGTCATCAGGCGCCTGTCGCCTTCGCGCACCGTCCGTTTGCTCGCGATCCCTGTCGCAATCGTGATCGTCGTCATCGAAGCCTTCGACCGGATCTATCTCGACGTCCACTGGGAATCGGACGTGATCGGCGGCCTGCTTCTGGGCGCCATCGCACTGCTGGCGGCGACGGTCTGGTTGGACCGGCCGCGAAAGGCCGAGAATTAAGGGGTGGGTGAAAGGGCGGTCTTGATCATGGTCACGACCGGTGGTCGAAATGACGCTGAGCGCCTGGGCGAAGAGCTCGTGGTCGAACACCTCGCCGCGTGCTGCTCGGTCATCCCGACCGTTCACTCCTTCTATTACTGGCAGGGTCAGCTGAAGCGCGAGCACGAAGCCCTGCTGCTGGTCAAGACCGTCGAGTCCAGGGCCGCCGCCTGCCAGGAGTACGTCCGAAGCCACCACGACTACGAGCTGCCCGAGATCCTGCAGATCGCCGTCGAAGGCGGATCTCCCGCTTACTTGAAGTGGCTTGAAGATCAAGTCGTCCACGAAGCGCGCTAAGGCGTTAACTGACCACTTAGACTCAGGCTGATGGCTACCCTCGCCGAGGATCCTGGAGAGGTCAGCAGCACTAAAAAGCGCCGCCGGCGTCGCAAGCGCCGCGAAACCGAGGCTGCCGCCGGCGCGCCTGTGCAGGCCACCAACGGCGAGCATGCCGAGGCGGTTTCGACGCTCGACGCGGAGGGAGAAACGGTCGCGGTCAGCGTGGTGCCAGAGCCGGAGCCCGAAGTGAGCCGCGGGGTGCTGGTTGCCCCGCCGGCTTATGAGAAAGACGATTTCAAAGACCTCCTCGGCCAGGCAGTCGGCCTGCGCCTGGATTCGGTCTCGCGCGAGTTCGGCGGCAACGACGAGATGCACGTGACGGCACTGAGGAACGTTTCGCTGGAGATCGGGCCTTGCGAGTTCGTGTCCGTGGTCGGTCCGTCCGGCTGCGGCAAGACCACTTTGCTGTCGCTGATGGGTGGGCTCGACCGGCCGACGTCCGGGCACGTCTACGGGGCCGGGCTCCCGCTTGGCGAGCTCAGTGAGCGCGACCTCGCCGACTACCGCCTTCAGCGGGTGAGCACGATCTTCCAGGCCTTCAACCTGATCCCGTCGATGACAGTCGAGGACAACGTCGCGTTGCCATTGACGCTGGCCGGGGTCGAGCCGGAGGAGCGGCGAAGGCGGGCGCGCCACCTCCTCGCGCTGGTCGGGCTGGAGCATCGCGCTCGCACTCGTGCGCGCCTGCTCTCGGGTGGCGAACAGCAGAAGGTGGCGGTCGCCCGCGCGCTGGCCAACCGCCCGGGCCTGATCCTTGCCGACGAGCCCACCGGGAGCCTGGACTCCGCGGCCGGCGAGGGCGTGCTGAATCTTCTGGAAGACCTCAATCGACGAGGCGCCACCGTTGTGTTGGTGACCCACGACCCGGAGGTCGCGCGACGTGCGCGCAGGGTGGTGAGGATGATCGACGGCAGGGCGATCGAGGTCGAACCGGGCAACCCGACGGTGCGCAAGCAGGAGCCGGTGGACCCCGCGGCGCGCCTGCACTGGCGCGACACGCTGAAAATGGGCCTGGGCAGTGCAGGTCGGCGACCTCTGCGCACGTCGCTGACGACGACCGGCGTCGCCATCGGCATCGCCGCGATGAGCTTGATCGTGGCGCTGGCGGGAGGCCTGCAGGGCGCGCTCAACTCTCCCGCGCTCACCACGAGCCAGGTGCACCAGGTCGCGGTCTATCCGCCCCCCGACGCTCGGACCGCCGCGTTCGACAGCGGAACGCTGGCCACGCTCGCCGCGCAGCCTCACGTCCGCGCGTCGTGGGGTCAGGTGGCGATGAGCGGAACGTTCAGCAAGGCGACGGTGGTTCCGGCCGGCGCGCCCGCAACAGACAAGCCCGCTCCGCCTCCGTCTGGTGCGCTGGTCTCGCTGCCGCCACTCCGGTCCTCGAGCGGAATGCCCACGCTCAGCGCGGGCCGGCTGCCGAGCTCGGATGCCGCCAAAGAGGTGCTGCTCAGCGACAGCGAGGCGACCACGCTAGGCTTCCTCTCCGCCCGCGGCGCGATTGGCTCGCAGCTCACGTACAGCGCGACGTATGGGGCGCTGCAAGTACTCGGCGTCGCGCGGAATCCGGTCACGCAGCCGATCGACCTGAAGCTCAACGTCGTCGGCATCGTGTCGAGCAACGCGATGCCCGCGGGTGCGCCGGGGGGCATGGCGCCTTACGCCACGGTGCGCGATTACTGGACCCAACTCGCTGCGGCCAATAAGTGGAAGACGGGGCAGTATTCGACCATCACGTTGCTGGCCGATTCGGGCCTCGCGGTCGAGGGACTGCGCAAGCGGGTCGAGGACCTCGGGTTCCAGGCGCAGACCTTCGGCGATCAGTTCCGGAGCTTCGAGGACCTGCTGGGAAAGATGCGCGTTGCCCTGCTCGGGCTTGCACTGGTCGCGCTGCTGCTGGCCTGTCTCGGCATCGCCAACACGATGTACACGGCGGTGCTCGAACGGACGAAGGAGATCGGTGTGTTGAAGGCGCTGGGTGCACGCGCGCGCGACGTGCTGCTGATCTTCGTCGCCGAAGCCGCGGTCATCGGGCTCGCGGGAGGCCTGGTGGGGATTCTTGTCGCGGTGGGGTTGGGCCGGTTGGGCAACGTGGCGGTCGATCGGGTGACGCAGTCGGTGACGAATAGCGGTTTCGATGTTTTCCGAACGGACTTCGGTGTGGTGGGAATCGCGTTGTTGCTGGCGATCGTGCTGAGCACGGTGAGTGGGTTGCTGCCGGCCCTGCGGGCGGCGCGCCAGGACCCTGTCAGGGCGCTCCGCTACGAGTAGTACCGGGGGCCCGTTTTCGGTGGTTTTGGCGTCAAACCGAGGTAATGCGACTCGTGATTAGGTGGGTTCAGCACCAAACCGACGTAATGCGACGCCTGTAACTTTGTTGTCTTGAGGGTTTCCACCTACCCGCTGGTTGAGGTCGATGAGGCCGCCACATTGGTCATGGACCGTGTACAGCTTCTTGGCATCGAGCGAGTGGCGCTCGCGCACTGCGCCGGCCGCGTGCTGGCTGAGGATCTGACCGCGCCGGCGTCGCTGCCGGCATTCGCTGCAAGCGCTGTCGATGGATACGCGGTGCGCGCGGATGATGCGGGCAAGACGCTGCGCATCATCGGCGAGTCCGCCGCGGGCCGTCCCTTTGAAGGCAACGTCTTGGCCGGGTTCGCGGTTCGCATCCTGACCGGCGGCGTGCTGCCGCAGGGCGCCAACTGTGTGGTCATGGTGGAGGACGTAGAAGAAAAGGGAGAGATGGTCACTGTCCCTGCCGCACTGAAAGCGGGACAGAACTTTCATGCGCCAGGCGCAGATCTGCGCGCGGGCGAGCGGGTTCTCATGGCAGGTATGCAGCTTGGCGCTGCGGAGCTGGGGCTGGCGGCGGCGCTCGGCTTTCCACGGTTGCCGGTGCGCCGGCGGCCCCGGGTAGCGCTGATGTCCACTGGCGACGAGCTCGTGGAGGTGGGGGGAAAGCCGGGGCGCGGGCAGATCGTCGACTCGAACCGATGGGCGCTGCTGGCCGCGCTGCGCGAGGCGGGTGCCGAGGTGCGGAGCCTGGGGATCGGTCCTGATGAGCCCGAGCCGTTGCTCAGGCTCGTCACCAACGCTCTTGCGGAGGCTGATGTGCTGGTCACGTCCGGGGGTGTTTCGGTCGGCACCCATGACCTCATCAAGCCGCTGCTCGAGTCGCTCGGCACCGTGCACGTCGGGCGGGTGAAGCTGAAGCCGGGCAAACCATTCACGTTCGCGACCATCGGGGACAAAGTGGCGTTTGGCTTGCCGGGCTTTCCGGTTTCATCGCTCGTGACATTCGAGGTGTTCGTGCGTCCTGCGCTGCGCAAAATGCAGGGCTTCACGCAGCTGCAGCGACCGGCGCTGCCGGTCCGGCTCGGCTACGACGCGCGCGCCACCGCGGATCGCACGGAGTACCAGCGCGTCACGCTGCGCCGCGATGGGCAGGAGCTGGTCGCAGAGACGACCGGCTCCCAGTCCTCATCACGACTGATGTCACTCGCGGGAGCCCACGCGCTGGTGCGCGTCCCGCCGGGTCAGGGGATCAAGTCCGGGTCGATTGTGGAGGCGCTGATCCTGGCTCTACCGTGAGCCCTTCCGGAGGTCGCCCTTGACGTCGCGGACAGCGCTCTTGGCGTCCCCGAGCTTCTGCCTCGCCTGCCCCTTCAGCTTCTCCTTACGGTTGCCGGTGACCTGGCCCTTGATCTCTTCTGCTTTGCCGCGTATCTGGTCTTTCATATTTAGATAACGCCGGGCTAATACGATCTCGTGTTCGAACGTCCGTTCGCCTTAGAATTAGATCTCCCGTGACCTCCACCTTTCGTGTCGACGCACCCTTCAAGCCTGCCGGCGACCAGCCGGAGGCGATCGAGCAGCTGGTCGAAGGCGTGCGCTCCGGGCTGAGCCAGCAGGTGCTGCTCGGTGTCACCGGCAGCGGCAAGACCAACGTCATGGCCTGGGCTGTCGAGCAGCTGCAGCGACCCGTGCTCGTGCTCAGCCCCAACAAGACGCTGGCCGCCCAGCTGTGTGCGGAGTTCCGGCGGCTGCTGCCCGACAACGCCGTCGAATATTTCGTGAGCTACTACGACTACTACCAGCCCGAGGCCTACATCGCGCGCAGCGACACCTATATCGAGAAGGATTCGAGCCGGAACGATGAGATCGATCGGATGCGGCACTCGACGACGCAGACGCTCATGACCAGGCGCGACGTCCTGGTCGTCGCCAGCATCAGCTGCATCTACGGCATCGGTTCGGTCGAGGACTACATGGGCGAGTCCCTTCACATCGAGAAGGGCCAGTCGATTCGCCGCGAAGTTTTCCTGCGCAAGCTCACCGAGATGCTCTACGAGCGCAACGACTACGACCTTGCGCGCCTGCGCTTCAGAGTGCGTGGAGACGTCGTCGACCTGGTGCCCGCCAACGAAGAGAAGGTTTTGCGAATCGAGTTCTTCGGCGATGAGGTCGAGCGGATCCAGGAGCTAGATGCAACGACGGGGGAGATTCTCGGCCCGCGCGACGAGTTCACGGTCTTTCCTGCATCACACTACGTGACGCCCGCGGACAAGCTGCGCCTCGCGATGACCGACATCGAGGCGGAGCTGGATGAGCGCACCAAGTGGTTCGAGGAACACGGCCGGCTGCTCGAGGCACAGCGCCTGAGGCAGCGCACCAACTTCGATCTGGAGATGCTGCGCGAGACCGGAACGTGCGCTGGGATCGAGAACTATTCACGGCACCTGACTCGGCGGCAGCCCGGCGAGGCGCCGTACACGCTGATGGACTTCTTGCCAGACGACACGCTGATCTTCGTCGACGAGTCGCACGTTGCGGTGCCGCAGATCGGCGGCATGCTCGGGGGCGACCGGTCGCGTAAGGCCGCGCTGGTCGAGTACGGCTTCCGCCTGCCGAGCGCGTTCGACAACCGGCCGCTGAGCTTTGACGAATGGGAGGAGCGCGCACGCAACGTCGTCTACGTCTCGGCGACGCCGGGCCCGTATGAGCTGCGCCGGTCGCAGCGCACGGTGGAGATGGTCGTGCGGCCGACCGGCCTGGTCGATCCGACAGTCGAGGTTCGCCCGACCGCAGGTCAGATCGACGACCTCCTCGCCGAGGTGAAGAGGCGCGCGGAGCTCGGTCACCGCTCGTTGGTGACCACGCTGACGAAGCGCTTCGCGGAGGACCTCGCGGACTATCTGCGCGAGTACGGGGTCAAGGTGAAGTACCTGCATTCGGAGCTCGACGCAATGGAGCGCATCGACGTTCTGCGCGCCCTTCGCACGGGCGAGGTCGACGTCGTCGTCGGTATCAACCTACTGCGCGAGGGTCTGGACCTCCCGGAAGTGGCGTTCATCGGCATCCTCGACGCCGACAAGGAGGGATACCTGCGCGCCTTCCGGTCGTTCATCCAGATCATCGGCCGCGCGGCGCGCAACGTCGAAGGGCACGTCGTCATGTATGCGGACAAGATCACCGACTCGATGCGGCAGGCCCTCGACGAGACGGAGCGCAGGCGCAACCGGCAGATCGCCTATAACGCGGAGCGCGGGATCACGCCCGAGACCGTGAAGAAGGCGATCTATGCGATGGAGATCAACGCGAACGACGTGAAGGCCGACGCCGTTGAGCTCATGGCCGGCGCTGGAGTGCCGCGCGAGGACCTGCTTGCGATCGTGCGGGACCTGGAGAAGGAGATGCGCCGTTTGTCGAAAGAGCTGCAGTTCGAGGACGCCGCGCGAGTGCGCGACCGGATCATCCTCCTGCGAAAGCGTCTCTCGGGCGAGGTGACCGGCAAAGAGGATGACGCCGACGTCGCGCTAGCCATCGCCGCCGCGCCGAAGCAGCGGACGATGACGCGCCCGTGGCGAACCGGCCGTAAGGGCCGGTGATCTTACGCAGTGGGGCCACGCGAACCTTCGGCGATGCTCCGGACAAGAGCGAGCACACGCCTGCGCGAACCTCGCAGTATCGGGAGGTTGGCGACACTGAGCAGACGCACGATCAGGTCCGTGGTCTGGTCGATGACCTCGAGCGTGCGGAGCCTGCCGGGCGACTTGTCGAGGACCCAGAAGTAGAGGATCCCCATCTGGTAGAGCCACAGGAGAAGGGGGAGCTCGGCCGCCACGTCGGCGGGGAGCCTGGCGTCGGATCCGCTCATCACTTCCGCGTAAAGACCGATGACCTCGTCGCGAAGCGGTTTCGCCGTCGGACCGAAGGGGTTGAGCGGGCTCGAGGGGTTGGCCACTGTGCTGAAGATCGACCCGGCCACAGCGTGGAAAGGCTCGCAGGTGACGACAAGGGCTCGAATCGTCCCGCGGAGGCGTGTCGCAAGGTCGCGCTCGCGACCGAGGAGGGGGGTGACGACCTCGAGCTGCAGGTCATGTGTGTGGCGGTAGAACTCGAGCACGAGGTGCTCTTTGGACGCGAAGTAGTGATAGGAGCTGCCGAGCGATACGCCGGCCCGCTCGGCGATAGCGCGCATGGTCGTCGCCTCATAACCGCGTTCCTGGAACAGGTCGAGGGCGGCCTTGAAGATGACCGCCCTCGAGTTCTCGCCGCGCTTGGTCCTTTGCGGCTGGATAGCAGTGCTCAAACCGATGACTCAGGCTCCTGCCACGCCCTGGGTGGGCATGTACGGAAGGGGTGGGACCGAGCGCTGCCGAAGCGGCTTGCGGATCATGTGGAAGATGAGCATGTTGAAGAAATGCATCGCGCCGAGGACCAGAAGCACAACCCCGATCCGGGTTATCGTCTCCTGGATCATGTCGCCAATGGTTGCGGGCGACCCACCAGCGTTGATAAGGAGCGCCGCGGCGCCCAGGTTGACGAGGTAAAAACCCACGACGAGGAGACGGTTGACGGAGTCGGCTACGCCCGGCTCCTGAAATACCGAAACGAGGAAGGCCCGGCCGCTCCGGAAGAGCGTGTTCCCGACCCACACCGTCACCAGCACGCTGGCCACGAGGTAGATCAGATAGTCGGTCAGTCGAAGGTTGTCCATTTTGTCACCCCAGTTGAACTCGATTCTGCCATCAATATGAACATGTTCAAGTTGCATCCTAATATGCGGTCGGGCCAATGTCAAGTGAAATCGAACATGTTCAATTGGAGCGAGAATTGAAGAATTTCAGCCGCGCCGAGCGCCTGCTATCGGCGGAGCCGGACGGCTGGATGGCGCTGCTCGGTGTGCGCGTCGTCGAAGCCGAGCCCGGGCGAGTGGTGTTCGAGCTGCCGGTCGGACCGCAGCACCGCCACGGAGGCGGGGTGGTGCAGGGCGGGGTGATCACCCAGATCGCGGATGCCGCTATGGGAGTGTCGCTCGGCACGCTTCAAGAGGACGGGATGTGGAACACGACGATCGAGCTGAAGATCAACTTCCTGAGGCCCGTGGTCGAGGGGCGCCTGCGCGCGATCGGCCGCGTCGTCGAGATGAAGCAGACGCTCTTCTTCAGCGAAGCCGACGTGGTGGACGAGCAGGGGCGGTTGGTGGCACATGCCTCATCGACCTGCATGCCGGTCCCAGGGGGCGAAGGGCGTGAATGACCGTGAGTGACGTGAAGGCGCCATCCAGAGCCTGGGAGTGGCTCGGGCTCCGGACCGTGGAGACCGGCGAGGGGACAGCCACAGTCGAGATGACGACGACCGAAGACATGACCAATCACTCCGGTTTCGTGCACGGCGGGATGATCAGCACCCTCGCCGACTCCGCCATGGGCCGGTCGGTGCGTACGCTTAAGCCAGGCGTGGTTCGCTCCATGAGCTTCGACCTGAAGCTGAGCTTCATCACCGCTGCCAAGGTCGGCGAGACGCTGCGCGCGAAGGCGCACGTGATCCACGCGGGGCGGCGCACGGTGGTGGCGGAATGCCGAGTCGAAGGGCCGGACGGAAGGCTGGTCGCCACCGCGAGCGGAACGTTTGCGGTTACACGAGAGAAGGTATAGGTAGGGGTTGCCAACTGACCACATAACGATCCGCGGGGCGCGAGAGCACAACCTGAAGAACGTCACGCTCTCGATCCCGCGTGACAAGCTCGTCGTGTTCACGGGACTCTCGGGTTCGGGCAAGTCGTCGCTGGCCTTCGACACGATCTACGCGGAGGGGCAGCGCCGCTACGTCGAGTCTCTGAGCGCTTACGCGCGCCAGTTCCTGGGCCAGATGGAAAAGCCCGACGTGGACACTATCGAAGGCCTGTCGCCGGCGATCTCGATCGACCAGAAGGGGACGTCGAAGAACCCCCGGTCGACAGTGGGCACGGTGACCGAGGTGTATGACTACCTGCGGCTTCTATATGCCCGGATCGGGCATCCGCACTGTCCGGTATGCGGGCGCGAGGTCCGCCGGCAGACGGTCGACCAGATGGCCGACCACGTCGAGAAGCTGCCGAAGGGCGCGCGGGTGATGGTCCTCGGCCCGGTGGTCAAGGGCCGCAAGGGCGAGTACCGCTCCCTGATCGAGGACGTGCGGAAGTCCGGGTTCGTGCGCGTACGAGTCGACGGCAGCCTGTACGAGCTCGGCGAGCAGATCCCGCTCGACAAGAACAAGAAGCACGACATCCAGGTCGTGGTGGACCGCATCGTGATGGGCCCTGACCAGCGCACCAGGCTCGTCGAGTCCATCGAGACGGCGGCTCGCCTTGGGGGCGGCTCGGTGATCATCGTTCCGGAAAAGGGCGAAGAGATCCAGATGTCGATGGACTTCGCATGCCCTTACGACGGGACCAGCGTGCCGGAGCCGGAGCCGCGCAACTTCTCCTTCAACAGCCCGCACGGCGCGTGCACGGTGTGCACCGGAATCGGGTTTCAGCTCGTCGTCGACGGCGACCTGATCGTGCCCGACCCTTCGCTCTCGCTGCGTGAGGGTGCGATCGCGGCGTGGAGTCGCTCTCAGTTTTTCTATCCCGAGCTGCTGGAGTCCGTGAGCAAGTTTTTCGGTATCGACATGGACAAGCCATGGTCGAAGCTGCCCAAGAATCAGCAAAACGTGCTGCTGAACGGCACGGGCGAGAAGAAGATCCGCTTCGGCTACAAGAACCAGTACGGGCACGCCCGCTGGTACGAGGCGCCGTTCGAGGGCGTGGTCGCCAACCTCCAGCGCCGCTACCAGGAGACGCAGTCCGACCACCTGAAGGCAGAGCTCGAGAGCCGGTACATGTCTGACAAGCCGTGTCCGGCCTGCAAGGGAAGGCGCCTCAAGCCTGAATCGCTGGCGGTGACGGTGGCTGCGCGCAACATCGCCGAGGTGTCGGCATTGTCGATCAGCGCGGCAATCGCGTTTTTCGACAGCCTGGACCTGACCGAGCGCGAGCAGCTCATCGCTCGCGGCGTGCTCAAGGAGATACGCGAGCGGCTGCAGTTCATGATCGACGTCGGGCTCGAGTACCTGACCGTCGATCGCGCTGCGAACACGCTTTCCGGCGGCGAGTCCCAGCGCATCCGTCTGGCGACGCAGATCGGCTCCAAGCTGATGGGTGTGCTGTACATCCTCGATGAGCCCTCGATCGGACTGCATCAGCGGGACAACCGGCGGCTGATCAACACGCTGCTGCGGCTGCGGGACCTGGGCAACACGCTGATCGTCGTCGAGCACGACGAGGAGACCATTCGCGCGGCTGATTACATGGTCGACATCGGTCCGGCCGCGGGCGAGCACGGCGGCCAAATCATGGCTGCGGGAACTGTCGAGGAGGTCCTGCGCGACCCGAACTCGCTGACGGCGGCGTTCTTGCGGGGTGATCGCCAGATCCCGGTTCCGCCGAAGCGTCGTTCGGGAAACGGCAAGAAGCTGGTGATTCGAGGAGCACGAGCGAACAACCTGAAGGACCTCGACGTGACGTTTCCGCTTGGAACTTTCGTCGCGGTGTCCGGCGTGAGTGGTTCAGGCAAGTCGTCGCTGGTGACGGACATCCTCAGCCGGAAGGTGGCACAGCACTTCTATCGGGCCAAGGAACGGCCGGGGCCGCACGAGGCGGTCGAAGGGCTCGAACATCTCGACAAGGCAATCGACATCGACCAGTCGCCGATCGGCCGCACGCCGCGGTCCAATCCGGCCACGTACACCGGCATGTTCACGTACATGCGCGAGCTGTTCGCAAGCATGCCTGAGGCGAAGATGCGCGGGTACAAGCCGGGCCGGTTCAGCTTCAACGTTCGCGGCGGGCGATGCGAGGCCTGCCAGGGTGACGGGATCATCCAGATCGAGATGCACTTCCTGCCGGACGTCTACGTGCCTTGTGAGGTTTGCCAT